>JACCEA011291451.1_pt1 | contig 33734 bp, 35 predicted proteins | sample 7449851 | NCBI WGS metagenome assembly JACCEA01 (sample SAMN15323453, study PRJNA562643) | freshwater metagenome | isolation source: river surface water | place: USA:Blue River Watershed | collected 2017-08-18 | reverse complement strand
ATAGTTTCTATCAAAATTTCGGAACCACAATTTGAAGGTCAAACCAAAACCAAACTTGGCAACACCGAGGCAAAAACTTTTACCCAAAAGTGTGTAAATGAAGCTTTAACTGAGTGGTTTGAGAAGAATCCAACCGAAGGCAAAGATATTGTTCGAAAAAGCATTGATGCAGCTGCAGCTCGTGTCGCAGCTCGCAAGGCACGCGACTTATCCCGAAACCGAAAAGGTTTATTAGAAGGACGCGGCATGCCAGGCAAGTTAGCTGATTGCCAATGGACCGATCCAGAAAAATGCGAACTTTATATTGTCGAAGGTGATTCTGCAGGCGGATCTACAAAAGGTGGGCGCGACTCCAAGTATCAAGCAGTATTACCAATTCGTGGCAAGATTCTTAATGTTGAAAAAGCTCGTATTGATCGAGTTCTACAGAACAACGAAGTCCAAGCTTTAATTACCGCACTTGGTACTGGCGTTCACGATGACTTTGATTTAGCAAAACTTCGTTATCACAAAATCATTTTGATGGCTGATGCTGATGTTGATGGCCAACATATCCGCACTTTGTTATTAACTTTGCTATTTAGATTTATGCGACCATTAATCGAACATGGTCATGTTTATTTGGCGCAACCACCTCTTTATAAATTGAAATGGGCAGGCAAAGAACCGGTTGAATATGCCTTCAGTGATAAAGAGCGCGACGGCATGATCAAAATTGGTATTGACGCCGGCAAACGCTTACCAAAAGAAGATGGTATTCAACGCTTTAAAGGTCTTGGTGAAATGCCAGCTAAAGAACTTTGGGATACCACTATGGACCCTGAACATCGGGTGCTAATCAAAGTAACTTTAGAAGATGCCGCTGCTGCAGATGGTTTGTTCTCGGTATTAATGGGTGAAGATGTCGAACAACGTCGCCAATTTATTCAACGCAACGCTAAGGATGTGAGATTCCTAGATATTTAGGAATTAGCTAATTATGGAGAACATGGAAGAGAAACAATTCGACAAAATTGAAACGGTCGATTTACAAGTTGAGATGGCACGCAGCTATCTTGATTATGCGATGTCAGTTATTGTCGGTCGCGCACTTCCAGATGTCCGCGATGGCCTAAAACCAGTCCATCGCCGCGTCCTATATGCAATGTATGACGCTGGTTATCGCCCAGATAAGGGTTATTACAAATCTTCACGCATCGTCGGTGATGTCATGGGTAATTACCACCCACATGGCGACACCGCTATTTATGACACCGTAGTTCGTTTGGCGCAGCCATGGTCACTTCGCTATCCATTAGTAGATGGAAACGGAAACTTTGGTAGCCCTGGTAATGATCCAGCTGCGGCAATGCGTTACACCGAAGCAAGGCTCTCTCCAATTGCAATGGAGATGATGCGTGATATCGACGAAGATACCGTTAACTTTGTTCCAAATTACGATGGTCGTTCGCAAGAACCAACCGTTTTACCATCGCGCTTTCCAAACCTTTTAGTTAATGGCTCGGCAGGCATTGCAGTTGGTATGGCAACAAATATTCCGCCACATAATTTAAAGGAAATTGCCGAAGGTGTTACCTGGGCGCTCGAACACCCAGAAGCTTCTGCCGAAGAATTATTAACAGAGTTATTAAAAGTAGTTAAAGGTCCTGATTTTCCAACCCGCGCGTTAATTGTTGGCCGTACTGGCATCGAAGAGGCATATCGCACCGGTCGTGGATCAATCACAATGCGTGCGGTTGTAAATGTAGAAGAGATCAATAAGCGCACCTGTTTAGTCGTCACCGAACTGCCATATCAAGTTAACCCAGATAATTTAGCTTTGAAAATTGCGGAATTAGTTAAAGATGGCAAAATCAAAGGTATCGCCGATGTTCGCGATGAAGGTAATGAACGCTTAGGACAACGTTTAGTTATTGTGTTGCAATCTGGCGCGATTGCAAAAGTAGTACTTAATAATCTTTATAAACACACCCAACTACAAGATACTTTTGGCGCAAATATGTTGGCGCTTGTAGATGGAGTCCCGCGCACACTTCGTTTAGATGAATTTGTTCGCTATTACATCGAACACCAAATAGAAGTAATTGTGCGCCGCTCTAAATTCCGCTTGGCAGAGAAAGAGCGCCGTGCACATATTTTGCGAGGCTATCTAAAAGCCCTTGATGCCCTTGATGCAGTAATTGCATTAATTCGTGCCTCAAAAACTTCAGAAGAAGCCCGCGAAGGTTTGATGAAACTACTTGAAGTCGATGAAATCCAAGCAAATGCAATCTTGGACATGCAATTGCGCCGCTTAGCTGCGCTAGAGCGTCAGAAGATCAACGACGAATACGACCAATTAATGTCGGAAATCAACGAATTAAATATCATCTTAGGCAGCGTTGAGAAACAACGTGAAATCATCAAACAAGAGCTAAATGAGACCGTAACCAAGTATGGTGATGATCGCCGTACTCAAATCGTGGCCGCCGAAGGCGATTTCAGTGCAGAAGATTTAATCCCTGATCAAGATGTAGTCGTAACTGTCACTCGCGGTGGTTATTCAAAACGTACCCGTGCAGAGCTTTACAGAAGCCAACGTCGTGGTGGTAAAGGCGTTAAGGGCGCATCTTTAAAACAAGATGACGTAGTTGATCATTTCTTTGTGGCATCAACACACGACTGGTTGTTGTTCTTCACCAATAAAGGTCGGGTGTATCGCGCTAAAGTTCACGAACTACCAGATGCTGGTCGCGACGCACGTGGTCAACACGTTGCAAACTTAATGGCCTTCAAACCTGACGAACAGATAGCTGCAGTGTTATCAATTAAAGATTACAACACCGCTCCTTATTTAGTTTTAGCAACCAAATCAGGTTTAGTAAAGAAGTCACCACTGATTGAATATGACTCTCCACGCACTGGAGGTTTAATTGCAATCTCACTTCGCGAAGGTGATGAAGTTGTTGGCGCAACTCTTGCGACCGATAAAGATGAACTACTCCTAGTTTCCAGAAAAGGTATGTCATTAAGATTTTCAGCAAATAACGATTCAATTCGTTCAATGGGCAGAAGCGCAACCGGTGTTATCGGCATGAAATTCCGTAGCGGTGATGAGTTATTAGCAATGGCGCGAGTAAATGATTCAGATCAAGACCTTTATGTATTTACCGCAACCGATGGTGGGTTTGGTAAGAAATCTCCACTCGATGAATATCGAATTCAAAACCGCGGTGGAATTGGAATTAAGGCCGCGAAGGTAAATGAAGATCGCGGTGGATTAGTTGGTGCGCTAGTAATCAACGATAAAGATGAGATTCTGGCGATTACATCTAATGGATCAGTGATGCGCACTGATGCAGCAGAGATTCGACAGACCGGCCGCGACAGCATGGGCGTGCGATTGGTAAATCTTGATGAGGGTGTAACGCTCTTGTCGGTTACCAAAAATGGCGAAGATGCTGATACGGTTACGCCCGCTTAAACCGCGATTTGGGCTTAAATCCCTAACAAGGTAGATTTTGCTTCCTTGCTTGGGCCTATAGCTCAGCCTGGTTAGAGCGCTTCCCTGATAAGGAAGAGGTCGGTGGTTCAAGTCCACCTAGGCCCACCAAGCAAGGAAGAGAAAATTTAATAACTCGTTTCGACGGGGACTTAGCTCAATTGGTAGAGCACCTGCTTTGCAAGCAGGGGGTTAGGGGTTCGATTCCCCTAGTCTCCACTTAAATTCTTAATTTAAATTAACGATTACTTTCACGTCTTGAAAGCGCAATAAAAGTAACCGCCAAAATTCCAGCGGGAATTGCATTCCAACGCTCATCCATCGATCTAGATGCAATTTGAAAGAACATACTAATAAAAAATGTGTAACCAATAATTCTGGTAACCATCGGACCTTTTTCGTCCATAGGTTTTTCACGATGGTTCCACAACATCGCAATTAGAAAGAGCATGAAAATACCCATTAAAAAATCAACAAAACGAATTCCGATTGGGAAAGTTTCGTATTGTCCACCAGCTGCGCGAGTTCGGACCCAATCTAAATTTAAAGTTACTGAAAAGAGAATTGCAGCATTGTAAATTAGCGAAATAATTGAGAGTGGAATTAAATACTTCAACGCTTTCATAATCAAATCCTCAAATCGCCAATCGATAAAGTTTCTTTTCCGGCAAAAGTCTTAGTTTCACTCTTGGTTTTAAAGGTAATTACACCTTTACCAAAAACCTCTGCACTGCCATCTTCTAGATTAAATGCGATACCAGTATGTTCGTCAATACCTAAAATCGCAGTATCAGCGGGCAATAACTCCTCCAGTACTTTCATTCGTTTTTCACCAGCAAAACAGAAACGGGTGTCGTGAGTACCGCCTTGGGCATTGTTGTAATGAGCAATTACTGCAGCCCTAATCCCAGTAGCGCTCTCCAATAAATTTATGCCATCAATCCAGTATGGATCATCGCCAACTTTATACATTTCATAAACCGGCATTACTTTTGCACCAATTGACATTGCAGCAGCAGAAGCTAAAACCACCGAACCGCGATCTAAAACTTTCTGCAAAGCGTTATGAGTTCCAGAACTCTGCCAATTTCGTAATGTATATGTAGGACTACCAGGACCTGCGAATACCCAGTTGGCTCTAGCTAAATCCGCTTCATTATCTTCACTGGTAGTGATTTTGGTACCTACGTTTACTTCAAAATATTTTTCAATTTTCGCACTTAGCTCATCCTTGTTCTCTTGAAAACCATAAGGAGTGCTTAAATTAATTGGGTTTAAATCTTTACCAGTAGCTTTAATTATTTTTTGATGGGGCGTAACCATAATTGGGCTGTTCTCACCCGAACCCATTAATGCCAAAAATCTCATTTAAATTTGGTCTCTTTTACTTTCTTGCCTTTGGCATCATATGTGACCCAGGTGCCACATTGTTTTCCGTTGTTAAATTCTCCGGCGCGCATCAGTGAGCCATCTTGGCGGAAGAATTCCCATTTGGCATGCATCTGAGAACCTTTATATTTTCCTTTAGCTTTAATTCCACCATTCTTGTAATACTCAATAAACAAACCGTTCTTTTTTGGATAAGAACCATTAATTTGATCAAGCCTGGCAAGCAGAATTTTCTTTAGTAGAGGTTTTGGGAAAGCCAATTCTGCATCAAATTGAATGGTGCCTTTTGAAACTTTGAATTTTGCCAAATCCTTTTTTAATTGAGAAGCGATGGATCCTGAGGATGGAAATAGGCTGTTATGGTTCTTAAAACCCATGACATGACACAAATTATCTTCACCGATTCTTAATGTAGGCATGCCCCAAGCAATCACTCGTTCTGAGTGTGGAAATAGCCGCTCTGCGCTTTCGATGGTTTCCAAGAGCGCAACCTGTTGCTCTTTAGGAAACTTCTTAAGCGCCTCTTTAAATAAAGCTTTACTCACGAAATAAGAGTTCCACCAAAGATTTGCCAAGCAAGCAAAGATTTAGCTACAAACGAAAGAGTGATGTAAGTCTTCTCTCCCGCTAAATAATCGGCCCATTTTCCAATCTGTTTGTATTGCAGCCATTGCACAATTGCAAAGCAATTAAAGAGTGCAAATAATGAAATTACGATGCCATAAACAAAGGCAGGGGCAGTTGCATCTGAGGAGCTACCAGGGGATACCAATAACCAGAACATGGCAATCCATGGAAACGCGCCAGCAATACAACCAAACCAGAATGGAAGTAGCGATCCGGTGCCAGGCTCTTCATATTTCTCCTGCAACCATCCAAAGAGAATCATTGAGATATTTACACCCGCAATCGCAATTAACGCGATGATGTCCCAAACTGCATTTAGTAGAGAGATCAAAATAATCATTACTGTCGATGAGATTGAATACTCAAGCCAACGGAAATAATTACGCTTATTTCTTAAACCGTCGATATATTTTGTGTATCCAGGTCCACTTACGTAAAAATGCGCGATTGCGCTAAGAATTGAAAAGGAAGCAACCCCGAGCGCTACCGGAAAGTCGAAAACCGGTACTTGTTCAAACTCAGTGCCAGGAATTGGCGGGCCTTGCAGGTAATTAATATGTACCGGCAGAGAGAAACCATTTGAAAGCGCCAAGATTGCAATTGCCTGAACCGCGTGAAATAGGCCGGCAATTAAGTTGTAGCGTTTCAAGGAAGCCTGACGTTCACTTCCGATTTCGAGTAATTGCCTTGAAGCCATTTAAACCCTCCATTGGATTTTTCTGGATATCTCTATAGGCGTTAGTTTCCCAAAAAGTAAGGGCAAATAGGCCAAACCGCGCAAGGCGTGCGCGGTGATTTTGATTTCTGCCCTTGGATTGTGCAGAATATGGTCCATCAAGGGGAGTACCCCAACTGCTGAGACATCGTCAATACGTTGCGAAAGTTGCAACCGGTGTTCAGGCCGAAAGATTCGGCGGCGGAGACCTTGTGTAGTAACTACACAAGGAGAGCTATGAACGTATCAATTACCACCTGGTCACTTTTATTGGCATTTGTTTTTGCAATGCTAATTCTTGATTTATTTCTACATCGATCGCATCAAGAGATTAAATTTAAAGAGGCTGCAATTTGGTCTGCAATTTGGATTGCCTGCGGACTTGGAGTCGGTGCAATTATCTGGGCCCAATACGGTTCGGAATTTGGATTGCAATATCTAAGCGGATATGTAATCGAGAAATCTCTTGCCATCGATAACGTATTTGTTTGGGGACTCTTGTTTACTGCTTTTGCAGTACCTAAGCGTTATCAACACCGAGTCTTATTCCTAGGCGTGATTGGTGCGCTCGCGATGCGCTCCGTAATGATTATCGCCGGCAGCGCTTTAATAAAAGAGTTTGCTTGGATTCTCTACATCTTCGGTGTTTTCTTGATCTATACCGGATTTAAAATGTTCAAACAACGCAACGAACACTTCAACTTAGATAAATCTAAGTTCTATGCCTGGTTGCGAAAGAAAGTTCGAGTCACCGATTCAATAGAGAATGAAAACTTTACGGTTGTAAAGAATGGAGTTCGTTACTTCACCCCACTTTTCCTAGTTTTGGTGATGGTGGAATTTATGGACCTGGTATTCGCAGTCGATTCGATACCAGCAATCTTTGCGGTCACTGAAGAGCCATTTATTGTCTTTGCAAGTAACGCGTTAGCAATTCTTGGATTACGTTCAATGTATTTCTTGATTGCCGACCTTATGGATAAGTTCAAATACCTCAAGGAAGGCTTATCAATAATTTTGGTTTGGGTGGGCGTCAAAATGATTGTCAGCCACGCACTTTTCAAGATTCCTACCTGGATTTCCCTAGCGGTAATCGCTTCAGTAATCACTATCTCAATTGTGGCTAGTTTCAGAAAGGCAGCGGAAAATGTTAAGTAAAATCCAAAACACTGTCATTTCTTTCAAATTAAAGAGTCCAACATATACAGATGAGATAACTATTGAAAATCATCGCCGTTGGAATGAGAGTGGAAAAGTTATTAGCAACCGAACTATCAAAAAGAAAACGAGAGTTTGGTTAAAACCAGAGTTAGCGCTTGCTACGCAAGCGTGACTAAAGCAGTTAGGACTGCTGCTGCAAACACGGACTGCAGCAGCAGTTTTACTGCATACTTGCGATCATTTGCTACGTCTTGATTAATGGTAATTTTTCTAACGTCACCAGTTTTTTCAAAGTTGAATAAGCCGAGAAATCCGTAGGCAACGCAGAACTTGCGACGCGCCTGAATTATTCCCACAGCGAAAATCAGCGCCGGGATAAATACCAAGAGACGGGTTGATCTAGGTGCATTAGTTATTGCAAAGGAAAACGAAGTTACCGCAAACAGTATGGCGCCTACAAGCGCACCCTGCTTACGTCGCTTGATCTCTGCAGGTCCAATATTGCAGGCGCCAGATATGTATTCGCTCATTAAAGAACCTTTCGCAAGCCAGCCTCAGCATCAGCCGCGAGTTTTGCAAAGGCCTTCGTTAAGAAAGGTGCAGCAATTTTGGCAATTCCTTTAAAGGTGAACTTGGCTTCATATGTAAATCGACGAACTCCATTTACTTCTTCAATCATCATGGTGTCGATTGCCACCAAGGATTTATTTTCACCCCGAAGTCTAATTAAGTGGTTTGGTTGATATTCAATTACTTCGTAAACCAGCGAGCTCTCTCTGCCATTAAATGCAGAGACATTCGAGTACTTGGTGCCAATTCCACCATCGCCGCTTATTTTTGCGGTCTTAACCGTATTGGGATCCCACTCGTTTGTAGTAGTGAAGTCGCTGAAATATGAAAAGAGTTCAGCCGCGCTTTTATTGCTATCAAGTACCTTGGTTAAAACGATTTGGCTCACAAGCCCCAATATATCTTGTAAATTCGCGCCTATGAAAGAGTCGGTAGCCATCGTTGGATCAGGCGTATCTGGCTTAACCGCCGCTTACTTATTGCGCGAAACACACGAGGTAACGCTATTTGAAAGCGATAATAGGTTTGGCGGACATGCACATACGCATTCAGTAGATTCACAGCGTATCGATTCGGGTTTTATTGTTCATAACGAGCGAACTTATCCAAATTTAATTCGTATTTTTAGCGAATTAAACATTCCAACTCAAGTCACGGAAATGACAATGAGTATCGATTGTGCGGGTTGCGGGCTGCAATATGTTGGTGGTCGCGGCGCAAAAGGCATTTTGGCAAAACCAATAAAATTACTTGATCCAAGATTTGTAAAGATGTTATTTGATGTACCACGTTTCTATAAGCAAGCACGAAAATTGCTCAAGGAAGATTTAGATAGTTCGGTAACTTGGGGCCAATTTTTATCAGAAAATAAATTTAGCAATTACTTCATCAAACATTATGCAATTCCAGTAGTTGCATGTGTTTGGTCTTCAGGTGATGGAGACTCTTTGCAATACCCAGCAAAACATTTATTTGAATTCTTAAATCATCATGGAATGTTAGAGCTAGGCAATTCTCCCATTTGGAAGACGGTAGTCGGTGGCTCGAATACTTATGTTGAAGCAATAGTTAAATTAATTCCAGATGCCAGAAAAGAGAAAGTTACTTCAGTAATTAGATTTGAAGATTATGTTGAAGTAAACGGTGCTCGATTTGATCGAGTAATCATTGCAACTCATGCAGATAGCGCCTTAGAGATATTAAAAGATGTCACTTCTGAAGAGCGAGCAAATCTGGCTGACATTACATATTCAAGAAATAAAACAGTTCTACATAAAGATGCATCAGTACTCCCCAAATCGACCAAAGCCCGCGCATCTTGGAATTACAAGATGCAAGATTGCCGGAAAGAATCGGGCCAAGTCCTGGTTAGTTATTGGATGAATTTACTTATGAATCTAAAGGCAAATTCTGATTATGTGGTAACGCTAAACGGTGAAATACCGGCAGAAAAAGTAATTGCAACCATGCAGTACGAACATCCAGTTTTTACCGTTAAAGCAGTTAACGCCGCAGCATTCTTAAGAAACGCTGGTGGCCCACGCCTTGCATTTGCCGGTGCACACCTTGGATGGGGTTTCCATGAAGATGGTGCAAGATCTGGCGTAGCAGCGGCTCGAAAATTTGGCGCAATATGGTGAAGTTGGTCAAAGGTAAGGTGCTTCATCAAAGAAGAACCCCACTTAAACATGGATTGAAATTTATTAATTACATGTGGTTAGTTGATTTAGATGAGCCGCAAAAGAAGTTGCTTCCCAAAGATCATTTTGGTGGAGAAGCTAAGTCGATGCGTGAAGCCGTAACTTATTTTGCAGAGAGCCGTGGAGAATTAGTCGATTCAAGCGATAAATTATTTGCAATTGCCAGCGCGCGCACCAATGGATATGTATTCAATCCACTCTCAGTTTATTGGTGCCTAAAAAGTGATGGTGAGGTTCGGTGGGCGATTTTGGAAATACACAATACTTATGGCGATCGCCATGCACATCTACTTCACCCCGATGAAAAAGGTAATAGCCTGATTAATAAAGAATTCTATGTATCGCCATTTTTTACAATCGACGGCGAATACCGGACTAGGACATTCTTTAATGACCGCGACGTTGTGCTATCCGTAAATTTATATCAAAATGGTACTCAGGTTTTCAGCGCCAGCTTCACCGGAGAGCAGATGGAGGCAAGCATTAAGAATCGATTCGTGGCTTATTTACGTACGCCGTTTTCGACGTTACAAGCTATGGCCAGAATTCGCGCACACGGAATTTGGTTATGGCTACGCAGGCTTCCGGTAGTTCCAAGGCCAGCTCATCCTAAGCAGAGTGGCATGCTATGAATATTCGAGCGGCAGTTGCTAAACAATTACATCGCAGAATCGCACCACTAGTAGATGTAAAAGTGGTTTTGCCAAATGGCGAAACCATGGGGCCAAATAAGCCTAATTTGCCGGTTATGACAATAAATGATGAGAATTTTTATAATCGTTTAGGAAATGATTTAAAGATTGGCTTAGGCGAATCGTTTATGGCTAATGAATGGACTGCTAAGCCAGACCTTGCTGAAGTTTTAACACCGTATGCCGAAAAGTTATTACATATTGTGCCGGGTTGGATGCGCAAATTCCGAAAATTATTTGAACCGTTCCAACCAAAAAATGAAGAGAATAATTTAGAAGGTTCAAAGTCGAATATTTCAAGACATTATGATTTATCAAATGATCTATTCCAATTATTCTTAGATGAAACCATGATGTACTCATCTGCAAACTTTGCCGGTGAGAATCCAAATTGGAATAATTTTGCAAAAGCACAAATTCGAAAGATCGAAGGAATTTTAGATTTTGCGGGCGTAAAAGCCGGTATGCATATTTTAGAAATCGGAACCGGCTGGGGACAGTTAGCGATGCAAGCGGCTTATCGCGGCGCCAAAGTACATTCCATTACCCTTTCAAAAGAACAGAAAGCACTTGCAGATAAAAGAATTGCTAAAGCTGGATTAAGCAATTTGGTAACGGTAGAAATTAGAGATTACCGTGACTTAGAAGGTGAATACGACGCCGTAGTTAGCGTTGAAATGATTGAAGCGGTTGGAGAGAAGTATTGGCCAACCTATTTTGATGCCATTAGTAATCATTTAAAGAGAGGTGGTCGTTTTGGACTACAGGCAATCACCATGCCACACGATCGCTTATTAGCTTCAAAACATGCATATACCTGGATACATAAATACATATTCCCAGGCGGAATCATTCCTTCACGCGAAGTTATTGATCAATTTACAAAAGGCCAGATGAAGTTAGTAGATCAACGCCCAATGGGAATGGATTATGCATACACATTAAAACTGTGGCGCGATAAATTCATGGAAAACCGCTTAAAAGTTAAAGAGTTGGGCTTTGATGAAGAGTTCGAAAGAATGTGGCAGTACTACCTGGCTTACTCTGAAGCAGGCTTCCGCGCCGGACATCTAAATGTTTGGCAGTTAGGTTTTGAAAAATTATGAACCGCAAAGCTTGGATTATCGGAGCTTCATCTGGAATTGGCGCAGCAGTAGCTGACGAATTGCAAAGCAAAGGTTGGCAAGTGATTAGATCATCTCGCAGCAAAGGCGATTTACTAATTGATATTGCAGACGATCATTCAGTTGAAAAAGCCGCAAGTGAATATCAAGAAAAGTATGGGGAATTTGATTTAGTTTTAGTAATGGCCGGTTTCTGGCAACGTATGTCAGTACAGAAATTTGATTTAGATGTTTTCAAACAACATAACAACACCAACATGGTCGGTTTAGCAAGATGTGTTGCTGCGGTATTGCCAAAAATGATTGCGAAGAATTCCGGAACATTTGTCGGTGTCTCTTCGGTTGCCGGATTTAGAGGAATGCCTGGTTCAAGTGGTTACGGACCAAGCAAGGCAGGGCAATTAAATTTCCTAGAATCCATCAGAACTGATTTAGCTGGTAGCAAAGTTTTAATTCAAACAGTTTCTCCTGGTTTTGTGAAAACGCCAATGACAGATGTCAATGAATTTAAAATGCCTTTCATCATCAGCGCAGAGCAAGCCGCTAAGACAATCGTCAAAGGCATTGAAAAGCGAAAGACCGAAATCATCTTCCCGCTACCAATGGCAATCACAATGAAGTTAGCACGCTTGGTGCCACTTAGTATTTGGCCAAAACTCTTTAAGAAGGGATAATTCCTCCATGACACAAGCAACTCTTCACACAAACCATGGCGATATCGTCATCGAACTATTTCCAAATCACGCACCAGAGACAGTCTCTAATTTCGTCGGTCTTGCAACCGGGGAGAAGGAATGGACTGATCCACGCACTGGTGCAAAGAGCAACGAAAAGCTTTATGACGGCACCATTTTTCACCGCGTTATTGCGGGTTTCATGATCCAAGGCGGAGATCCACTTGGCCAAGGTTTTGGTGGCCCAGGCTATAAATTTAAAGATGAATTCCATCCAGAGTTGAATTTTGATCGTCCTTATTTATTAGCGATGGCAAATGCAGGACCTGGAACAAATGGTTCCCAGTTCTTCATCACAGTTGCACCAACTGAATGGCTAAACCGCAAGCACACTATTTTCGGTGAAGTTAAAGATGCTGCCAGCCAAGCAGTAGTCGACAAGATTGCAACCACAGCAACTGGCGCACAAGATCGCCCAGTTAATGCGGTAACAATTAATTCAGTAACGATTGCTTAATTGACGCAATATGCGTCCAATCACCAAATTATTAATAACGGTAATTAGTGGCTTCTACCTGGCATGTTTACTCGTGCCAGGTTTAGAAGAAAATCTCTATTTAAATCGATATTTAGTTTTTAATCTTGGTGAATATTGGCGATTATTAACTGTGGCATTAACTCATGGGGGGTTGATGCACCTATTTTTTAATATGTACGCCTTATTAATTCTCGGCAATAGTTTGGAATCTGCAATCGGTCAGAAGAAATTTTTAGCTTTATTTGCAATCTCGCAGATCGGCGCAAGTCTTGCTTCAATCTACTTCAGCCCAATAAATCTAGTTTCAGTTGGAGCTTCAGGCGCGATTTTTGGATTATTTGGAGCGATGATAATTGTTAGCAAACGCTTCGGTTTAGAAGTAAAACAAATTTATGTGATTGTCGGAATTAACTTTGCAATCGGATTTATTTTTCCAGGAATAGATTGGCGCGCCCATTTAGGCGGCCTGATTTCTGGAGTTATTGCAGCTACAGTTTTGTTATCGCCAGCGCGTAGCTAGGCCAAAACCAATTCCAATAAAGCCAAATCCGATCAACATGTTCCATGATCCGATATTTGGAATTGGATAAAGTGTTTGTGAAACATAGAAAACCACAATCCAAAGTAGGCCAATTAAGAAGCTAGTGACCATGGTTGGAGCAAGCCAATTAGGTGATTCGACTGGTCCATCGAAGGTTTCTTCGGATGGGTGCTCAGATTTATAGGCACGAGTTGCTTGGACCTTTTTGCGAAGTTTTGACTTTGGCATGAGTGCAAGTTTAGCGGAATACTCTGAGCATGCGAATTCTGGTCGTCGATAACTACGACTCCTTTGTATTTAACCTGGTCCAATATTTAGGCCAGCTTGGTGCAGAGTGTGTGGTGGTGCGCAATGATGAAATTGCGCCGAGCGAAGCAGATAAATATGACGGCGTGCTTATCTCTCCCGGCCCAGGTGTTCCTGAAGAGGCCGGTGTATCAATGGAGATGATTCGCTACTGCGCAGAGAAGAAAATTCCGTTATTCGGCGTCTGTCTAGGTCATCAAGCAATCGCATCAGTATTTGGCGGAATAGTTTCAAGAGCGCCGGAGTTGTTGCACGGAAAAACTTCGCAAGTTCACCATAACCAACATGGTGTCTTTGCAGATCTTCCTTCACCTTTTACTGCAACCAGATATCACTCATTAGCAGTTGAAAAAGATTCCGTACCAGAAGTTTTAGAGGTTACTGGTGCAACCGAAAGTGGTGTGATTATGGGACTTCGCCATAAAACACTACCAATCGAAGGCGTCCAATTTCATCCAGAATCAGTATTAACAGAACACGGACATGCCATGTTGGCAAACTGGTTGACCGAATGCGGAGATAAAAATGCTCGCGCAAAAGCAGTTGGCTTAGCACCAGTTGTCAGCAAATAAATTATTTTAAGACTGTCTGTTAATGGTTACAGTAATTTGCGAACCAATTTGTAATTGCGTATCTGGCGCCGGGGCTTGTGCCAAAATAATTCCGATTGCTTGGTTTGCATCGTAAGAATAAATTTCGCGAATTAAGAAACCTGCCTGAGTTAATGTAGTTCTTGCTTGAATTTCGCTCTGCCCAACCAGGTTTGGTACTGCAACATTTCCGTTTGCAATTTCTAGTGTCACACCATTTCCTGCAGTTAGTGTTGAACCACCAACTGGATCCACCGAAATAACGGTCCCAATTGGTTTATCACTTGGAATCGCATCAATGATAGAAATAGTTAAACCGACCGCAGCTAAAGCATTTCTGGCATCAGTAAGCGTCATTCCAATTAAATCCATCGGAACAATGGCATCGCCAGGGCCATCGCTAATAGTTATCGTAACTACGCTGCCTTTTTCGGCTCTTGAAGTTGCAAGCGGGCTTTGTGAAGCCACTCGATCTAGCGGAGTTTTTGAGTCATGCGCTCTATTAATTACAACTTTAAAAGCATTTAATTGAGCAGCTGCTTCATTTTCAGTCAAACCAACCACGTTTGGAATTGAAATTCCAGAAGTTACGGTCCGATCATTGATAGCAAAACCAGCGACCGCAATCAACACAGCTGCCAGAGCTCCAGCGACAATCTGCCAAGTGCGATTCTTTTTCTTTCGAACTCGAACAATCTCAGTAGTAATGGTTTGCCCGGTCTTGATTCGATGCAAATCACCAAGCATTGAATTGGCATCTTGATATCTATTTTCAGGGTTCTTTGCCATCACTACAGATAGGAAGTGATCAAATTGTTCATCAAGAGCTGGATTGATTTTACTTGGCGGGATGATGTCGGCAGATAAATGTTGAAGCGCAATTGAAACTGGAGTATCACCAATAAATGGCGGACGACCAGTTAACATTTCATAAAGCACAACACCGACCGAGTAAAGATCGCTTCTAGCGTCAGCAACTTCGCCGCTTGCTTGCTCTGGAGATAAATATTGTGCAGTTCCGACTACATTCCAAGTTGCCGTCATTGTTGCGCTTACATCATCAAGTGCTCGCGCAATTCCAAAATCCATAACTTTTACATCGCCCTGATCTGTAATCATGATATTTCCAGGCTTAATATCGCGATGCACAATTCCATTTGCATGTGAGTAGGCGAGAGCTTGCAAAATACCTTCAGTTATTTGCATTGCAGTTTTGGGATCTACTGGCCCAGTAATTAATTCACGTAGCGTCTTTCCTTGCAAAAGTTCCATCACGATATACGGCGCAGGTGTTTCTCCACTGTCATAAACCGCAACAATTCCAGGATGGCTTAAACCTGCAGCTGCAAGTGCTTCTTTTCTAAATCTAGTTACAAAGGTCTGTTCACGATTTAAATCGCTGCGCAAAACTTTAAGCGCAACTTCACGATTTAGGCGAGTGTCTTTTGCGATAAACACATCGGACATTCCACCGGCGCCAATTAGCGCACCCACTTCGTATCGATCACCAAATACTCTCATTTGGCCGCTCCAAAGAACTCGGTTACGGTGTCTCCAGTTCCTACCTCAGCTATAACTACTGTGACGTTATCTGGTGCACCACGTTCGTAAGTTAAGGAAATTAAATTTGAAAGCGCATCTTCCTCAGTCATTTTTTTATGTAATTCAGCATTGCTAATTACATTTGTTAATCCATCGCTACAGAGTAAGAATTTATCGCCAGCTTTAACGTCATATTGAACAAGTAACGGGGTGATATTGCCTAGCCCCATCAAAACATTGGTAAGCACTGATCGTTGTGGATGTACAGCTGCTTCAGCTTCTGTGATGGTTCCTGCATCAATTAACTCTTGGACAACAGAGTGATCTTTAGTCAATTGCGTAAATTCTTTTCCGCGCAATCTATATGCACGAGAATCACCGGTATGTAATACATACGCTTTGTTTCGATAGAGGGCAATAGCAGTCAATGTTGTGCCCATTCCTGATAAACGATCATTGGCTTCAGCAGTTAATTTGATTTCATCATCAACTTCTAAAATCGCATTTAACAGAAAATCTTCTAAGGATTCAGGATCCATTTCATCGTTATTTAATAGTGGAAGAATTTGTGCCAGAGTTGAAATTGCAACTTTAGATGCAACTTCACCACCTGCGTGGCCACCCATGCCATCCGCAACTGCAATCAATACGCCATTTATTAGCGCAGAATCTTCATTTCCGCTTCGATGCAGACCGACTTCACTACGGCCAATCGCATTAAATCGAGCGCCAATACTCTGCATCACGCTTCCTAGCCTACGGGTAGAATTCGCAGGTGAGTAAATACGCCTATCTCGGTCCAGTTGGTACCTTCACTGAAGCGGCTCTGCGCACCATTACCGGCGGCTCTGATCAATTAACCCCATGTTCTAACGTAACGGCAGCGCTAGATATGGTCCGAACTGGCAGCGCTGATTTCGCGTTAGTGCCAATCGAAAATTCAGTCGAAGGCGTCGTTGCGCGCACATTGGATGAATTAGCAACGGGTGAACCATTAATTATTGTCGGAGAAGTCTTACTGCCAGTTACTTTTGCATTAATGGTTAGAGATAAATCAGCTGAGATCAAAAAGATTGCTACCCATCCACATGCAGAAGCGCAATGCAGAAATTACATTGCAAAGCATTATCCAAATGCCGAAATCATCACTACCAATTCAACTGCTGCGGCAGCAGAAGCGCTTGCAAACGGTCAATTTGATGCAGCAGTAGCATCTGAAGTTGCTGCAAAAACTTATGGTTTAACAATTATCAATGAAAATATTGGCGATGCTGAATCTGCAGTAACTCGATTCGTTTTAGTTTCCAAACCAGGTGCACTTCCTGCACCAACCGGTTTTGATCGCACTTCACTTGCTGCGTTCATTGGAATTGATCATGCTGGAGCGTTATTAGAAGTATTAACCGAGTTTGCAGTGCGCGGCGTAAATCTAACTTTTATTCAATCGCGTCCAACTGGTCGCGAGCTTGGCCACTATCACTTCATAATTGATGCCGAAGGGCACATTAATGATGCCAGAGTCGGCGATGCGCTAACAGGGCTACGTCGAATCTGTGAAGATATTCGATTCCTTGGTTCGTATCCACGTGCAGATAAAGTAGCGCCGACGACCAGCAAAGTCACAAGCGATGAATCATTTAAGATTTCTAATAACTGGTTAGAAGATGTCAGAAAGGGGCGCGCAATATGATCGATATCAAGTTAATCCGCGAAAATCCGGAGCTTGTTAAATCATCGCAGCGCGGCCGTGGTGAAGACGAATCGATTGTTGATCGTCTAATTGAAATCGACAGCAAGCGTCGTGATGCAATTTCGGCTTTTGAAACAGTGCGTGCCGAGCAGAATTTGCTATCAAAATCAGTGGGAGCGGCAAAAGGTGATGAAAAAACCGCATTACTTGAAAAAGCTAAAGGTTTAGCAGCACAAGTAAAGGAAGCTGATGCCAAACGCGCAGAGCTAGAAGTGCAGACAAATGAAATCGCAAAGTTACTTTCAAATGTGCTAGATCCAGAAGCTCCAATTGGCGGAGAAGCGGATTTCAAAGTTATCGAACATGTTGGCGAACCGCGCAAATTTGATTTCGAACCAAAAGATCACGTCGAACTAGGTAAATTACTTGGTGCAATTGATACCGAGCGTGGCGCAAAAGTAGCCGGCGCTCGCAGCTATTACTTAACTGGTCCTGGCGCGTTGTTAGAACTTGCACTTGTTAATTACGCAATTCAACAAGCAACTAAAGCAGGATTTATTCCAGTTATCCCACCAGTTCTAGTTAACCCACCTGCAATGGAAGGTACTGGTTTTCTTGGACAAGCAGCAGAAAATGTTTATCACATTGAGAAAGACGATGTTTATCTAGTTGGTACTTCCGAAGTTCCACTTGCTGCGTATCACATGGATGAAACTCTTGATGCGGCTAAATTACCAATTCGCTACACCGGATATTCACCATGTTTCCGACGAGAGGCAGGTTCTTACGGAAAAGATACTCGCGGAATTATTCGTGTGCATCAATTTGAAAAGGTTGAGATGTTTGTCTTTACCAAGCCAGAAGATGCCAAAGAAGAACATATTCGCTTGTTACAGTGGGAGAAAGAGTTCTTAAATGCGATGGGAATTCCTTATCGCGTATTAGATATTGCATCAGGCGACTTGGGATCTTCTGCAAATCGCAAATTCGATATCGAAGCCTGGATTCCCACCCAAAATGCTTATCGCGAAGTTACTTCGACATCTAATTGCACTGAATTTCAAGCGCGCCGCTTAAATATTCGCATGAAGGATGAGAACGGCACCCGTCCTTTAGCTACGCTAAATGGCACTTTAGTTGCAGTACCACGCATGATTGTTGCAATTTTAGAGAATAATCAAAATGCAGATGGCTCAGTCAATGTGCCAGCTGTTTTACAACCTTATATGGGCACCGCGAAACTTGAAGTGATTAAGTGAGCTATCGACCGAAATTAATCGCAACAGATTTGGACGGAACTATCTGTCCACATGCTGCGCCAATCTCGAAGCGCACCATTGCAACGCTAACTCGCGCTCATGAATTAGGTGTAAGAGTTTTCTTTGTAACAGGTCGTCCACCAAGATGGATGGGACAAATAAAAGAAGCTTTTAATTTTGGACAAGCCATTTGCAGCAACGGTGGATTGCTATGGGATTTGCAAAATGAAAAGGTAATTGAAGAGTGGCGAATCACTCCAGAAGATCTAAAGGAAACTGTTACTAGATTGCGAAAAGCTATCCCTGAAGTTCATTTTGCATTTGAAAATCATGGGGACTTTACTCGAGAAAAGAAATATGAAGCCCGCTGGGATGTTGGCGTAGATAACACCGGTGTTGATGACATTCTTGATTACATTGGTAATGGCGCAATCAAATTATTGGTACGCGGATCCGATAAATTGTTTAATTCAGATGAAATGTTGAAAGTAGCAACCCAAGCAGTCGGAGACATTGTTACCGTTACACATTCAAACCCATGGGAATCATTATTAGAAATTAGCGCACATAGTGTTTCTAAAGGTGACACCTTGGCAGTTATATGCGAAAGGCTAAAAATCGATCGCGAAGATGTGGTCGCATTTGGCGATAATCCAAATGATTTTTCAATGTTGGAATTCGCAGGTCGCTCTTACATCATGAGCGATGGCCATCCAGATGGAATTAAATATGCAACCGCGACTGCGCCGCCATGCGAAGAAGATGGCGTCGCGCAGGTTGTCGAAGAACTATTAAAACTTCCCGGTCGTTAAGATTTTCTTATCAATATCGCCCAAGCGATAAGCAATATGTTCAAAAGTTGGCGCTTGCCAGATAACCAAATCAGCCCTTGCGCCAGGCTGCAAATGGCCAATATCGCTACGTCGAAGCGCAGCTGCCCCGCCTGCGGTTGCTGCGTATAGAGCTTGTGCCGGAGTAAAACCCATCTCTCTGATGGCTAACGACATGGCGATTGGCATGGATGTTAAATAAGAAGATCCCGGATTGCAATCAGTTGCGAGTGCAACTTTCGCTCCCAATTCAAAATATAAATTCACTTTTGGATAGAGAGACTTTGTGAAGAATTCTGCACCTGGCAGGAAAGTTGTAACCACATTACTTTCTGCCAGCGCCGCGATTGTTTCGTTTGAAACATGAGTTGCATGATCAACCGAAGCTAGATTCAACTCAATTGCTAATTCCGCACCACCGGTATCTCCTAATTGATTACCGTGGATTCTTCCCATTAAACCTTTTGCAATTCCTGATTGAAGAATTTCTCTTGCTTCATCAACTGAGAAAGCGCCGTTATCACAAAAAACGTCAATCCATTTTGAATAAGGTACAACTGCATCCAACATCTCACTTTTAACTAGTTCGATATAACCTGCGCGGTCATTTTCATATTCTGCAGGAATTACATGTGCACCAAGAAAAGTAGTTTCATCGGTGAAAGTTTTTGCAACCTTCAATATTTTTAATTCGGTATCTACATTCAAACCGTATCCTGATTTAATTTCTACCGTAGTTGTGCCGTGGCTATGACATTTTCTCAATAATTCTCTGGTGTGTGATATTAAATCATTTTCAGTTGCGGCTCTGGTTGCTGCGACCGTAGTTTTAATACCACCAGTTGCATATTTTTGGCCTGACATTCTGGCGACATAATCTTTACTTCTATCTCCAGCGAAAACGGCATGCGTATGTGAATCCACAAATCCCGGCGTAACTACTCCGCCGTTTGCATCAATCGTGCTATCGGCTGCCGGCGCTTCCTTGTTAGAACCAACCCATAAAACCTTTTGGCCATCAATCACTATGGCCGCATCGGTAATAATCCCTAACTCTTCATCAGAATTAGTGATTAATTGGCCGATATTGCTGATTAATTGGGTGCCCATAAAGACTGCTTATGCCTCTTGCATTGGAATTCGAACATCACGATCTTTTGCAACTTGATCTGCCTTCTCATAACCAGCATCAACATGTCTAATCACACCCATACCTGGATCATTTGTTAACACTCGACGCAATTTTTCTGCAGCTAACGGCGTGCCATCTGCAACTGAAACTTGTCCAGCATGAATCGATCTACCGATTCCCACGCCGCCGCCATGATGAATTGAAACCCATGATGCACCCGATGCAGTATTGACTAAAGCATTTAGTAGTGGCCAGTCTGCGATTGCATCAGAACCATCAAGCATGGCTTCGGTTTCGCGATAAGGAGAAGCCACAGAACCACAATCTAAATGATCACGACCGATAACAATTGGCGCTGAGACTTCACCTTTTGCCACCATCTCATTAAATCTCTCACCAGCTAAATGTCTTTCACCATAACCTAACCAACAAATTCTGGCTGGTAGACCTTGAAAGGCAACTTTCTCAGATGCTTTGCGAATCCATCTATGTAATGGTTCGTTATCAGGAAATAGTTCTAATACCGCTTTATCAGTTGCCGCGATATCTTTTTTGTCACCACTTAAAGCAACCCATCTAAACGGACCCTTACCCTCGCAGAAAAGCGGTCTGATGTAAGCCGGAACGAAACCTGGAAAATCGAATGCGCGCGAATATCCAGCCAACATGGCTTCACCGCGAATTGAATTTCCATAATCAAAAACTGTTGCACCAGCATCTTTAAAGCCAACCATTGCTTCAACTTGTTTTGCCATAGATTCGCGAGAACGTTTTGTAAATCCAGCAGGATCTTTCTTTGCCATGTCTTGCCATTCTGCAACCGAAATTCCTTCTGGTAAATATGAAAGTGGATCATGCGCAGAGGTTTGATCTGTGACAATATCAATTGGCACGCCGCGTTTTAGAAAATCAGCGAAAATTGTCGCGGCATTACCAAGCAGACCAATGCTGTATGCCTTCCGCTCCGCCTTTGCTTTTAACGCTATTTCTAGGGCTTCTTCAACATTTTCAGTCCAGGCATCCAGATATCGATGATCTACACGTCGCTGTAATCTCGTCGCATCAACATCAACGCAAATACATGCCCCGTCATTCATTGTGATTGCAAGTGGTTGCGCACCACCCATTCCACCTACGCCGCCAGTTAAAGTTAAAGTTCCAGCCAGAGTTCCGCCGAAATCCTGATTAGCTACTGCGGCAAAAGTTTCATAAGTACCTTGCAAAATTCCTTGCGTTCCAATGTAAATCCAAGATCCAGCAGTCATTTGTCCATACATAGTCAGGCCTGCGGCCTCTAATCGACGGAACTCTGGCCAATTTGCCCAATCACCAACTAAATTTGAATTTGCGATTAAAACTCTAGGCGCCCATTCATGTGTTTGAAAAACACCAACGGGTCTACCAGATTGCACCAGCATGGTTTCATCAGCTTTTAAAGTCTTAAGTGTGCGAATTAGCGCATCAAAAGATTTCCAATCGCGTGCGGCTTTTCCAGTACCACCATAAACAACTAATTCTTCGGGACGTTCTGCAACTTCTGGATCCAAGTTATTTTGCAACATCCGAAGCGCTGCTTCTTGTTGCCATCCGAGCGCTGAAATTGCACTTCCTTGTGGTGAATGAATTACTCGACTCATAACAATTGACCAACTGCTTTCTCTACAGAATTTAAAATTTCATTTGACTTAACCAATTCAACAGAGGCTTCAATCTCCGGGGTTAACCAACGATCACTATCCGGTCCGGCAACTTTGCTCCTTAAAGTTTTAATTGCAGCGTTGGTACCGGTTCCGGCAGTCAAAGGCGTGCGCATATCAACTGCGCGAGAAGCAATCATTAATTCAATTGCAATGACACGAGTGAATGCATCAATTGATTTACGTAATTTTCTTGCTGCATGCCAACCCATAGAGACATGATCTTCTTGCATTGCCGAAGAGGGAATGGAATCAACAGATGCCGGCACGGCCAAGCGCTTCATCTCAGACACCAGCCCTGCTTGTGTGTATTGAGCAATCATCATGCCGCTATCAACCCCGGCATCATGCGCAAGAAAGGGCGGTAATCCAAATGAACGATGCTCATCTAGCGCTCGGTCGCTGCGACGCTCAGAAATCGACGCGGCATCTGCGATTGCGATCGCCAGAAAATCAAGCACATAAGCAATAGGTGCGCCATGAAAATTTCCATTACTACTAATTTCCCCAGTAGTTAAAACAATTGGATTATCAATAATTGATTGCAGCTCTAAATCGGCAACCCGTGAAGCATGTGCCACGGTATCTCTCGCAGCGCCTGCCACTTGTGGTGCGCAACGTAAAGAGTATGCATCTTGTACTCGTCCATCTTCTTTCCCAGCATGAGACTTAACTAGAGGAGAGTCGGACAGCAGCTTTGCAATATTTGCAGCAGATTTTCCCTGACCTACCTGTGGTCTTAAATCATGAAGATGTTTTTGGAAAACTTTATCTGTGCCTAAAAGCGCTTCAACACTTAAGCTAGTCGTAACATCTAAAGTCTTTAACAAATTTGAAATGTCATGTAGAGCTAATACAAGTTGGCCAAGCATTCCATCAGTTCCATTTATTAGCGCTAAGCCTTCTTTGGATGAAAGTTCTACAGGCTGAATTGCATGCTCTTTGAAGGCAATTTCGGTGGCAACAATTTTGCCTTCACTTGTAATTACTTCACCTTCGCCCATCGCGGCAAGAGCGCAGGCAGAAAGCGGCGCTAAATCGCCAGAACATCCAAGTGATCCGTATTCGCGAACTACTGGAGTGATATTTGAATTAAGCATGGCAGCATAAGTTTCTGCAGTTTTTAATTGAACACCCGATAAACCTCGGCACATTGTGGCTAAACGAACTGCCATCATTGCCCTAACGACTTCGACCTCTACAATTTCACCAGAACCAGCTGCGTGAGATCTAATCAAAGATTTTTGTAATTGCACACGTTTGTCGGCATCAATAAATTTACGTGCAAGTGCACCAAAACCAGTAGAAATTCCATAAACCGGTATTTCAGAAGCAGCCAATGAATCAACAATTGTTCTTGATTTATTTATGGCGCTCGCAGCATCTGCAGTGATACTAACTTTCGCGCCTTTTCTTGCGATTGCAAGCAGTGATTCTTGGCTTAAACCATCTATTCCAATTATGACTTCTGCTGGCATTATTACCTCCGAGGTTGCAAAAGGCTATCCGAAAAGGTTTCTTCTGTCAGGAGTAATGGCGTAAATGTTGTTGCACAATGATCCAAATTGGATGCGTGCCGGTCATTGGTTTAGCCGAACCGATGATTCATCACTTCATGACTTAGGAATTTTAGGTGTGGGAGCATCTAAAAGCGCCATCACTCCGAATCAAGCAGATAAAACACCAAATGCGATTCGTGAAGCGCTGCTTAGATATTCAACTTATTTTGCCGAAAAAGATATCGATTTATCTGAAAAATTAAGCGCGATTGATTTAGGGGATATACCAAATCCAGATTCGCAAGCCGAGTCCATCGATTTAATTTCTCAAAAAGCTGTAAAGACTCTCGTTTTACTTGGCGGGGATAATTCGATTACCTATTCAGGTGTAATGGCGCTTGCCAAGAAAGTAGATTTAACTGAAGTTGGTCTTATTACTTTAGATGCGCACCATGATCTTAGGGATGGGATTTCAAACGGTTCACCAATTAGACAGCTTATTGAAGCTGGATTACCTGGCAATCAGATTGTTCAAGTTGGCATTAACGATTTTGCAAATTCTAAATTTTATGCAGATAGAGCCAAATCAGCAGGCATAAAGGTAATTCATAGAAATCAAATCTCTCAAGAAAAAATTAATCTAATCGTTTCAGATATTTTTCAAACTCTTGCAAGTTGTAAATATATTTATCTCGATATTGACATGGATGTTTGCGATCGATCCGTTGTGCCGGCATCACCGGCATCGCTTCCAGGTGGTATTTCCGCTAGCGAGTTATTAAATCTGGTTTATCAAATCGCATTAGATAATCGAGTCAATCATTTCGATATTACGGAGATAGATTCGACTATTGATGCCCCAGATAATCGAACAACGCGATTGGCGGCATTAGCTCTGTTACGTATCGCTGCCGCCAAAGCGGAATAAATTTCTAGAATTTTGAATCCTGGGCCTCTCCATATAAATTACCCCACGGAGGGCTCGCATAGCGGCCGAGTGCACCGGTCTTGAAAACCGGCAAGGGAAACCTTCGTGGGTTCAAATCCCACGCCCTCCGCTCGAAAGACGAAAAGCGCGTGACTAAATGCACGCGCTTTTTCCTTATTCTGGCTATGACTAATTAAAACCTGAGAGCAAACTTAGCCCTGTACTTATCTCTCACGGAGGCAATAAAAATGGCAGGAGTTTTCTCGCCTGGTCGCGCCAAAATTGATGCGAGGACGTTACGAACCGATCGATGGTGGTTGCAACCAACAATTACCGTTGCAGTTCTAGTTGCATTCATCATTTATGCAACATTTCGAGCGTTTGAAGCAAAATATTATTTTGCCGAGCCGCTGATCTCTCCTTTCTATTCACCATGTTTATCTACCGATTGCGTTGAAGGATCCGCACTATTCGGAACACCATTTGGACATGTTGTTTTATTTGGTCTGGCAATTTCACCAGCGTTATTTATTTTAATTTTTCCATTAGGTTTCAGAATGACTTGCTACTACTACCGCAAGGCGTATTACCGTTCATTCTGGCAATCACCACCTGCATGCGCAGTTGCAGAACCACATAAGTCTTACAGCGGAGAAACTAAAGCACCATTAATTGTTCAGAATGGACATCGTTGGTTCTTCCTTGCAGGTATGGTCTTCAACGTAATTTTGACCATCGATGCAATTCTTGCATTCCGCGACGAACATAAAGAGTGGGGCCACATGTCAGTTGGCACCATTGTGTTATTAATTAACGCAGCGCTACTTTGGGGTTATTCACTTTCATGTCACTCATGCCGCCATATTGTTGGTGGACGTTTACGTAACTTCTCAAAGCATCCAGTGCGTTACAAGATGTGGGGATGGGTTTCAAAGCTAAATGAGAAGCACCAGAACTTTGCTTGGGTTTCATTATTTGGTGTAGCCCTTACTGATTTATATGTCCGCCTCGTTGCCAATGGCACGATTACCAACTTCTATTTCTTCTAAAGGGTAGATCAAGATGACACTTCAGAAATTTAAGTATGACGTTCTAATTATTGGCGCTGGCGGCGCTGGTTTACGCGCAGCAGTTTCTGCTCGAGAAGCAGGGCTTTCGGTAGCAATTATCTGTAAGTCATTATTCGGTAAAGCCCATACAGTTATGGCCGAAGGTGGCGCAGCTGCTGCCATGGGTAACGTAAATTCAAATGACAATTGGCAGGTTCACTTCCGCGACACTATGCGCGGCGGTAAATTCCTAAATCACTGGCGCATGGCCGAGCTTCATGCAAAGGAAGCGCCAGAGCGTATTTGGGAACTTGAATATTGGGGCGCGCTATTTGATCGCACCAAAGAAGGAAAAATTTCACAACGTAACTTTGGTGGACATGAGTATCCACGTTTAGCACACGTTGGCGATCGCACCGGCCTTGAACTTATCCGAACCATGCAACAGCGAATCGTTGCGTTGCAACAAGAAGATAAGAAAGAGTTTGGCGATTACGAACATCGCATCAGAGTTTTCCAGGAATTAACTATCACTGAAATTTTGAAAGATAATGGCAAAGTATCTGGTGCATATGGTTACTGGCGCGAAACTGGCGAAGAAGTTTTATTTGAATCAACAGCAGTAGTACTTGCAACTGGTGGTATTGGTAAATCATTTAAAGTAACTTCTAATTCTTGGGAAGGTACTGGAGATGGTCACGCGCTCGCGTTAAAAGCTGGCGGACGTTTGAAAGATATGGAATTCGTACAATTCCACCCAACTGGAATGGTTTGGCCACCATCGGTTCGCGGAATTTTGGTTACCGAATCTGTTCGTGGTGATGGTGGAGTGCTTCGCAATTCAAATGGCGAACGCTTTATGTTTAATTACATTCCAGAAGTTTTCAAGAAGCAATATGCCGATAATGAAGCAGAAGCAGATCGTTGGTATAACGATCAGAACAATAATCGCCGTCCACCAGAGCTATTGCCTCGCGATGAAGTTGCACGCGCAATTAATAGCGAAGTTAAAGCTGGTCGTGGAACTCCACATGGTGGCGTTTATTTGGATGTTTCAACTCGTCTTCCTGCCGAAGAGATTAAGCGTCGCTTACCTTCAATGTGGCATCAGTTCTATGAATTAGCTGGTGTAGATATCACCAAGGAGCCAATGGAAGTTGGTCCTACTTGCCACTATGTAATGGGTGGCATTGATGTTGATCCAGATACCACTGCCGCAATTGGCGTACCAGGTTTATTTGCAGCAGGTGAAGTTGCCGCAGGTATGCACGGATCAAATCGTTTAGGTGGAAATTCGTTAACTGACCTTTTGGTCTTCGGTCGTCGCGCTGGTGATGGCGCAGCTGCTTACGTTAAAGAAAATGGCGCAAACCCAGTTTCAGATGCTTCCATCAATAAAGCTTCAGAACATTTAAATGCACCATTTAAGAACAGCAACGGCGAGAACCCGTACACAATTCATGCTGAACTTCAGCAGACCACAAATGATTTGGTGGGCATTATTCGCATTAAGCATGAGCTAGAAGAATCTGTAACCAAGATTGCCGAACTTCGTAAGCGCGCAGCTAATTCAAAAGTTGAAGGCGGAAAGAACTTTAATCCAGGCTTCCACCTAGCTTTAGATTTAGAGAATATGTTGTTGGTATCTGAAGCGATTGCACGTTGTGGTTTGCAACGTGAAGAATCACGCGGCGGACATACTCGCGAAGATTTCCCGAAGATGGATGCAAATTGGCGCCAAGTAAATTCAATTGCGACATGGGATGGAAGCTCAATGAGCGTTGTTAAACAATTACTTCCGCCAATGCCAAAAGAACTCGCATCACTTTTCGATATTGAAGAGTTAAAGAAGTACCTAACCGAAGAAGAGTTGAACAACTATGGAGGTGCAAAGTGAGCCGCATTATGAATTTCCGCCTATGGCGCGGGGATAAGAACGACGGTGGCTTAAAAGATGTACAGGTTGAAGTCAACGAGGGCGAAGTTGTACTCGATGTAATTCACCGTATCCAAGCAACCCAGATGGGCGACTTAGCAGTTCGTTGGAATTGCAAAGCAGGTAAGTGCGGGTCATGCTCAATGGAGATCAACGGCAAACCACGTCTTGCATGCATGACTCGTATGAGCACCTTTGAAGATGCAGAGACTGTGACCATCACGCCGCTTCGTGCCTTTCCAGTAATTCGCGATTTGGTTACCGATGTTTCATTTAATTACGAGAAAGCTCGCGAAATTCCATCATTTACGCCACCGGCTGATTCAAAGCCTGGCGATTTCCGAATGGCACAGGTTGATGTCGAACGGTCACAAGAATTTCGTAAGTGCATCGAGTGCTACATGTGTCAGAACGTTTGCCACGTAATTCGCGATCACGAAGAGAACAAGAAATCTTTCGCCGGCCCACGCTATTTAATGCGTATGGCCGAACTTGATATGCACCCACTAGATCAACGCCGCGATCGTAAAGATTTGGCGCAAGATGAGCATGGTTTGGGCTTCTGCAACATCACTAAGTGCTGCACCGAAGTTTGCCCGGAGCACATCAAGATCACCGACAATGCGCTGATTCCATTAAAGGAGCGCGTAGTGGATATGAAATACGATCCTATTCGTTGGTTGGGTTCAAAGATTTTAAAGCGCGAAGATATTAAGCAGAAGTAATGAAGCTATTAATTCGTTGGGGCGCGCTCGCAGTTTCATTCTGGGTAGCAACAATGGTTGTAACCGGAATTCAAATTGATGGTGGGCTAAAGACTTATCTCTGGGTAGCTCTACTATTTGGACTTATTAATGCGCTACTTGGTGGATTAATTAAGCTATTAACTCTGCCAATCACCTTCCTTTCATTTGGATTGTTCTTAGTTATTATCAACGCAGCTATGCTGCAATTGACTGCGCGCTGGAGCGATAAGCTAACAATCGAAAATTTCTGGTCAGCAATCTTTGCATCAGTAATTATTAGCGTTGTTACCAGCGTGCTTGGGAAGGTTCTTCGAACCGCACTGCCATAATCTCACCCATGATTTGGGTAGCAATTGGTGGCGTATTTGGATCGCTCTTTCGCTATTCTTTAGGTGAATTATCTGGATCAGATAAAACCGGCGTATTAATTGCCAACCAAATCGGTGTAGCCATTGCGGCTTTTGCCGTTAATTATTTTCTCCAGAATAACAATGAGAAATTAAAGAATTTTGTAATTCCCGGCTTTTGCGGTGGTTTAACTACCTTTTCCTCGGTAATGCTCTTTAGCAATGATTATGGACATGCGTACATTTTGGAAAATTTGTTTATTAGCTTCTTAGTGATTTCATTTGTCTATCCACTGGCAAAGAGTAGAAAATGAACATTCTGCTCTTTTCAATTGGCGCCGCTATTGGTGCACCACTTCGTTTCTGGATTGATTGTAAATTTAAAGCAAGATATAAATTTCCGGCAGGAATTTTGCTGGTCAATATCTTCGGATCATTTTTAATCGGAGTATTTGCAACCGACGTAAATTACTTGGTACTGGGCTTCTGCGGGGCGCTTACAACTTGGTCGACTTTTATCGTCGATGTCTATTCGGGGATTGCCAACAAGCAGTTAAAGCAGAGCCTTATTAATCTCATAGGCTCGCTTATTTTGGGCGTGTTAGCTTTCAAATTCGGGATTTCGGTAGGTAGCGCGTAAAGTACCGCTACGTGCGATTTATAAACGAACCCTCATTTGACCTAACTTACGACGACGTCTTTATGGCTCCGAGCAAATCGGATCTCTCAAGTCGCATGGAAGTTGATCTACATAGTTCAGATAACACCGGAACCACAATTCCGTTAGTCGTTGCAAACATGACTGCAATTGCAGGTCGCCGAATGGCAGAGACGGTTGCTCGCCGTGGTGGTTTGGTTGTGATTCCGCAGGACATTCCATTTATTGTTGTAAAAGATGTAATTCAATATGTAAAGAGCCGCCATACATTTTTCGATACTCCAATTACTTTGAGCCCAACCCAAACCGTGGCAGATGCAGCTTCGTTGTTACATAAAAGAGCGCATGGTGCAGCGGTGATTGTTGAAAATAATAAGCCGGTCGGGATTGTCACCGAAGAGGATTTAAATAACGTTGATCGCTTTACTCAATTACAGCAGGTAATGAGCAAGGAACTTACAACTATGTCTGATTCGCTAAATCCGAATCAAGCATTTGATTTCCTAAATGAAAATCGCCGTTCTCTAGCACCGGTTGTAAATAAGAGTGGCGAACTCGTAGGCATAATTACAAAAACTGGAGCGCTAAGAGCTACTTTGTATTCACCAGCTGTTGATAAGAATGGCAAGCTTTTAATTGCAACTGCAGTTGGCATTAATGGTGATGTAGCGCAGAAAGCAGCAAAATTAGTCGAAGCAGGCGCTGATGTAATTGTGGTCGATACTGCACATGGCCACCAAAAGAAGATGATTGAAGCGCTTGAAGCGATTAAGAAATTAAATCTTGGCGTGCCACTAGTTGCAGGAAATGTGGTTACCGCAGAGGGCGTACGTGATTTAGTTGCAGCAGGTGCAGATATCATCAAAGTCGGCGTTGGCCCAGGAGCTATGTGTACAACTCGTATGCAAACTGGTGTTGGTCGCCCGCAGTTTTCAGCAGTACTTGAATGTGCAGCAGAGGCAAAGAAATTAGGTAAAAGCGTTTGGGCAGATGGTGGCGTTCGCCATCCACGCGATGTCGCGTTAGCTCTTGCAGCAGGTGCATCACAAGTAATGATTGGTTCTTGGTTTGCTGGAACTTATGAATCACCAGGAGATTTAAAGAGCGATCCAAGTGGTCGAATTTATAAAGAATCATTTGGTATGGCATCAAAGCGTGCAGTAAATGCACGAACCTCTTCTGAAGATGCATTTGATCGTGCACGCAAAGCGCTTTTCGAAGAGGGCATCTCTTCATCAAAGATGTATTTAGATCCAGCTCGTCCTGGTGTTGAAGATTTGATTGATGAAATCATTGCGGGACTACGTAGCTCTTGTACTTATGCAGGCGCTAAGAATTTAGCTGAGTTTGCTGAGCGCGCAGTAGTTGGAGTTCAGAGCGCATCTGGTTATGCAGAAGGACGCCCGCTAAATAGCTCTTGGCGAGGCTAATTCGTCTGTATTGTCCGAATTTACATAAAGTTAATCGGCCATTTGCTCGCTTTCCTGACCAAACAGGTTCAAACTTGTCGTTGCGGTTTTCCTAGAGGGTACCTCTATGCCGCAATCTCACGGAGGAGATAAATGCTTCAACTAACAAGCGGTCAATGGAGCACATTGTTTAACATGTTCTCATTTGGCCTTATCTCAATGTTGGCTTGCACTGTGTACACCTTGGTGGCACAAAATCATGTGTTGGCTAAATATCGTCCAGCGCTAGTTATGTCATCAATGGTGACATTTATTGCTGGATACCACTACTGGAGAATTTTCAATTCATTTGAACATTCTTCAAAAGAAAATGCAGTCACAATCGGAACATCTCAGGGTGCATTCAATGAGGCATACCGTTATGTTGACTGGATTCTGACAGTACCTCTATTGCTTGTAGAAGTAATTGCGGTACTTGCGATAGCTAAAGAAGCATCAAGATCATTAATTAGACGTCTAGTCATTGCATCTGCTGCAATGATTATTCTCGGATACCCAGGTGAAATTTCAGCTGATACCGGAACCAAGATGCTCTATTTCGTGCTATCGATGATTCCTTTCCTTTACATCCTTTACGTGCTCTTCGTTGAGCTTAGTAAATCACTGGATCGTCAGCCTGAAGGCGTTGCGAAGACTGTAAGTAATCTTCGCCTACTTCTAATTGGTACATGGGCTGTTTATCCAATTTCCTACTTGATCCCAGTATTTATTACTAGCCCAACAGCTTCAGAAGCTGCTTCGCTATTTACATACCGCCAAGTTGGCTACACAGTTGCAGACGTACTTGCTAAATGCGTATTTGGTCTAACCATTTACAAGATTGCTCGTATGAAATCAATTGCTGAAGGCATGCCAGCGGATCACTAATTAAGAGACACCGAATGGGCTAATTGCAATAAGCCCATTCGGTGTTTTAATTATGAAAACAAATAACTTTCGCATGTTGGGCTACGCCCAAGTCTCTATCGCTTTAATTAATTTGGTCTATCAATCTGGCCAACCAGGCACGCTTTCAAAGAGCCTTTTTGTGCTCGCAGTTGGCACAATTTTGCTGCTTTTAACATTCATGAAAAATGCAAATGCATACTTTGAAAAGAAGCAATCGCTTTTTTTCTGGTCAGCTATTTCTGCAATTTCAATAATTACTGTAATTATTTAAGAACTTTAGCCATCCAGCTTTCAATTTCATCTGGATGTCTTGGCAAGTTCTCGCTTAAATTGATGCAACCAGTTTCAGTAATTAGAACATCATCTTCAATACGGATACCAATTCCGCGAAATTCTGGTGCAAATAATTCGTCATCTGGTTGAATATATAAACCTGGTTCAATCGTAATTACCATGCCAGCAGCAAGCGGTCCCATATAAACATCACGTTTTGCTTGTGCGCAATCATGGACATCCATTCCCAGCATGTGGCTCACTCCATGAAGAGTCCAACGTTTGTGATAACCATTCTCTGGCTTCAAAGATTCTTCAGCAGATGTAGGTAGTACACCTAACTTTTCCAATCCTTTGGCTAGAACTTCCTGGCATGCCGCGTTAATTTCTGCAATTGTGACGCCAGCTTTCGCGGCTGCAAATCCAGCTTTTTGGGATTCATAAACCAACATATATAAAGCGCGCTGGGCATCAGTGAATTTTCCATTTACCGGCAAAGTTCGAGTGATATCTGCGGTGTAATAAGATTCCATTTCAATTCCGGCATCAATCAACATCAATTCGCCATTTTTCACTTGACCGTCATTGCGCACCCAGTGCAATACACAAGCATGAGAACCAGCTGCGGCAATAGTGTTATAGCCAAGATCATTGCCTTCAGCGCGAGCTCGGGCGTAGAAAGCGCCTTCGACAACGCGTTCGCCACGATCGTGAGTAGTTGCTTGCTGCAGAACTTTTATCATGTCATCAAATCCGCGACCAGTAGCATCGACAGCTTGCTGCAACTGATCAATTTCGTATTCATCTTTAATCAAACGTTGCTCTGAAGTGAAGATAATCAATTCGCCATCTTTTTCATGGACCGGAATTTGCGCATCAATCTTTGAATCTTCGCCACGAATAACTACGGCAGGTTTCTTATCTGATAAGAACTTTTCTAAATCTGAAACGCTTCGAGTTTCGATTTGATATCTACTCTTTGCATCATCAGTTGTGTAACGGCGGCCAACCCAAAGTTCGCCATATTTAGCATCTCGATAGAAAGCATCGGTGTCGCGAGTGGAGCGCGGCATTATGAAGAGAATTGCATCATGCGCATCACCGTTTGGTTCTAGAACTAAAACCGCATCGGGATTTGCTTCGGAACCTTGAACTCCGGTGTAATAAGCAAAAGCAGAATGAGGACGATATAAGTAATAGCAATCGTTGCTACGTACTTTATCTGCGCCAGATGGCAAAACAATTCTTAATCCTTTGAAGGCTTCACTTAAAACTTTTCTGCGCGCGACACAATTCTTAACAACCGGTGAAACACCTAAATCAGTTAATGGAAGTGAAGCCCATCCGCCATGCATGAACTCTGCAAACTTAGGCGATGGGGCAGTGTCATGGATTCGCTTCTGCTTTTCGGCATCTTTGCTCATCTGAGTAGATTACCAAGATAAAACAAGTGGGAATTGGTTACTTCCGCTAGTCGAAGGTATCCTTAGGCCACTGGAGACGTCGCATAGCCCGGTCGAGTGCGCCTCACTGCTAACGAGGTAAGGTCTAAAAGCCTTCGAGAGTTCAAATCTCTCCGTCTCCGCTCATCTTTAGCTTAAATTCGTCATTTCTATTTATTGTAAAAAGTTTTTGCCCAACTTTTGCCCATGTTTTTCTCTTGTTCACCTGAATATCAAGTCT
>JACCEA010641066.1_pt1 | contig 33746 bp, 28 predicted proteins | sample 7449851 | NCBI WGS metagenome assembly JACCEA01 (sample SAMN15323453, study PRJNA562643) | freshwater metagenome | isolation source: river surface water | place: USA:Blue River Watershed | collected 2017-08-18 | reverse complement strand
TATTATTACACTTCTCCGAGGAAGTACAATAGAATACAATGGAATAGTTAGGAGTGCGCTATTGTATCATTGAAAGGTAAAGGTTCTTCGATTTTCGGGTTTTGATCTGGATATTGTTTCCACATGGTTTGATTCACTATGTTTTGATTCAAACATGTTGTTTACTGCGAATTCCAGTGGTTCGGACTCGTCAAACGACATTCCTAGCCTGATGTCACTGTGTTCAAGCCATTTTATCAACAACAAAAAGTCTATGCTATATAGTATCGAAGGTTGTCTGATGTTGTACACTCGTATTCCATATCTGCAATGGGAGAATTTTAAAGAATTGCGTGGTATGATATTAAATAGAACGCGTGAATATTTTCCAGTGTTATTGAAACGTTTCGAAAATACTGAAGATTTGAAATCGTTATTTGAACCTCAAGATTGGGAATATTTACAACAGAGTATCAGGGAGCAAGAGGTTATCAAGCAACGAGTTGCTTACTTGAAGGGAACTTTGGTTGAACGCGAAAAGCCACAAATTTCGCAATTAGCCGATTTTTATCCGTATGAAGCTCTCAAGCAGGGTGTGGAATGGCCCTCCAATGTCGACCCTGCCGCTCGTGAAATGTTTCTTTGCGATGAGGATTTTTTTGCTATATTTAAACTCACGAAAGATCAATTTCAAAAGCTAGCTCGCTTCGAAAGAATCCGATTGAAGAAGGAAAAACGGCTATTTTGATGTTGCATCAATTTACTAGATCGTCGTTCTAGTTCGATACTAACGAATAGATTTATTTATTTGATTAAATTCATTAATTATGAAAACATACACTAATTTTTTGATGATAGAATTCAAGGAAAGAAATACACTGGAGGAATGTTACGATAGGACTAACTTTCCATTCAACTTTCGAAGATAATTGCACAAATATGAGCATTGTTGTGTTCGTGTGGATCGCTACCGAAATTAACAGTGCTGCTGCAACGAAAGCATATATCAAAAGACCGACAGTTAATACAGCGAATTATTGGACCAATAATCGCATCACCGCAGTGATCACATTTCAGTGGGAGGCCCTCCATCAGGAAGTGAGCAACATCTTTCGCCTGTGAAAATATAGTTCACCCAACTTTCAAATTGCAGAATTTGGCAACAACTTACTCTCTCTGGTTCAACCATTTCTATTTCTGCTGGAACTAATTCTTCTCCAGTGCGAGGCTGATAAGAAGGAGCCGTGGACCATCTAAAATTGGCACCACATCCAGAACCATTTCCTATCGGGTTGCCGTGATAATCTCGTCCGCAAACCATAAGATCGCAACCACTAATCTGAAAAATAAAGAAGAAATCATAATAAATAATTAAAAAATATTCAGAACACATATCTTCATCCTACATGTTCAATGGGGGTATTGCATTGTGGACACATCTTGTAGGTTCTCGCCATTGTTTGCTCACTTGCTTTTGTTGCTTCAAATTTTCGGCGTGCATCGGCAACTTTCTAATTATTTATCAATCAACACAAGGATGAATTCTTTACAAATTTGTCTGTACCATTTCGTGATCTACTCTGGCGCGTTCTAATGCATCTCTGTATTCTGCATCTCGAGCGCTAATGTGCTGAGAAAATACCATCACAAGCATCCGAAACATTATTTTGAATCTATACCTCTTGATACTTTTTCAGTCCAGAGATATTCCACTCCAACCAAAATCTTTCATAAGCAACAACTTCCTTGCAGCTGCACTTGAAATGGTAGGGTGAGGCACGACATTTGCAGCAAAAACTTAATTGACATTGCGGGCAATCTACAAACGAGCCCGTGGCAAAATTTCCTCCGGGAACTTCAAACCAGACACCATCATTTTCACCACTGGAAGGACAATTGGGGCAGCAAACATTTCCAGCTGAAATACAACTAGCAACCTGTGGTAATTTTAATAAGATTGTGAAAGCTCTCTTCAATCATTCTAAATCCTTACAAAAAACATCTTCCGTGCTCTCTTCAAATCATTTTCAACTTCCACAACGGATATCAGGCGGTCATCGAGAGCGAGCCTCATAATTTGCTCAATTTCTTCCAAGGTGAGGGTATATCTACAACCGTCTTGCCCATTTGCGCATGGACAAGCCGGAATAAATCCGGCAGAATCAGAGGAAGGTGTCATATTGATATGGACTTGCTGGGAAAGACAGCAAATACAGAAAGCATGATTTTGATGGCAATTCAAAATATACATCCGTTCCATAGGAAATGATTCCAAGCAAATTTTACACTCTCGATGACAAGCTGAGGGGATATCAACTTGCTGAATGGCTGCAGGAAGACTTGGCAGAACCATGAAATCTTCCAAATGAGTCAAGTAGTAATTGACGACATCATCAAGAGTCTCTCCGGTCTTTCTTAAGTTGATGATAGATTCATCGCTCATACCAGAATTCATCAAAAACGATTTTAGTCCAATCAGTACATCATCATCTGCAGCATCAGGCTCCCGATATTCAGCGCAAGCATTAAGTAACAACGGTATAGTTGGATGAGGAAGATTGGGTTCACAACAATCAATACCCATATGATTGAGTAGCGCTTTGTCACAATTCTGTAGTTTAAGAACAGCTACTTCATTATGCTGAAGTGTGGAGCCATCAACATGCTGTGCCCCATCTTCCTGATGGAGTGAGAGAGTTACATCCGATATATTTACATCTTGTTCTGAAATATCAAAAAAAGATAAAAATTGAGACAGTATTCGTTTTAAGATTTCACAGAAACTTTCTTTCTCATTTATGGCAACCACAATTCTACGCAGTTCAATGTCTTGGGATGCAGTAGGACATAAAATTAATTTTTTTTTAGGAAATTGATCCGAAGAACAGAGCACTACGGGAACGAAAATGAAGTTAAGAGGTTTAACAACCAAATCAATAGATATCTTTTTGGCCGGTTGCTTCATTGCTGATGACGCCATCAAAGAAGATCCGCTCATTTTGTGGCTGGTATCAACTGCCCTATCCAATAACTGAGATGCCTCTTGCAACTCAGGCAAGAGGTCGTGATTGGCCTTGGAATCGTTGTCACATTCATTTGGTAATAACAGTTTAAAGATGTAATTGTCTTCTGGATACATGCAATACAATTGTCTCACATCGTCGACAACGAAAAGTAATAGATCCTCAGGATTGTAAACCGTAATTTCTTCACCTCTTTTGGTGTCATTCTGGTCGAAATTTACCACACCATATTGACCACAAAATATTATGCGCTCTGATTTGCTTGTCATCATATCTCATCTCTATCAATCACACCAAGATAAAGTTAGTAACCTTTTCATCAAAGTGTCTTAAATTTCCCTTGTCTATTCTTTGTGCTTGCAAAAGAGTTGATGTCCACTACAATTTATGCTTTGGCCTCGCACTTAATTAAGACAATACGACAATAGAATATCCAAATTATTAGCCTGCCTGATCTGCTGCGCGCTGCTGCTGCTGTGGCTCGCCGCCCGCCTGTCGCTGCTGCACTTCATATATTCGCCCAACAACTTCCTTCTTGTGGAATTGGGATATGGGATATTGGGATCGATCGTTTGATTAAATTCAAAGTTTAATTATACAGATTTGATGGTGTGGTTTGTATTATATCAATTATCGATAATATGGCAATTTGGAACCAGTGAATGTTGACTTTCGATACGCAATGAAAAAGCAAGGGCAAACTACACCACGAAGCGTTGCTTCCCAATTCAATATTGGAGATCGCGTAGTGCTGATCAACGATTTTTTACGAAATCCGCTAATTCAAAGGCGGGGTGTAATTGCCACAATTCAAGATAGGCCAAAGGGAGCAGCAAATGGTGGAAGTAGTGGTCTTGTTCGCTTTATTGTTGTTGCGCTTGATAACCTTTTGGTCTCTCGACCATCCACCATTGATCACGAATTTGCTCAATTACTGATGATTGATCCCCGGAGAGTGTATACCGTTATTGCTAGTAATGCACGTGCCACCATGGAGAAAATCTCGTTGGATGTTGACCAAGCTGATAGGTCAACGCTGTTTTGCTGTGATAGCTGTATGAGGGTTGTTCAGTTTTGTGATATGATTCCATTTCAAAGTTTCTTAGTTTGTAAGTCCCATATCTGTCCTTGGGATGAAGTTCAACATGAACCAAATCTCTCTGAAGTGGGTCCATTTTTCTGTCGTATCTTCGACATATCCAGACGGTCAAATGTTCCCCTACCGGCTTTTGCTGAAACGAAAGCGTTGATGTTAAAAAAACATTATGATCACTTACTGCAACAAATGGTCGAACATTCTGAAAAGGTAGTGGGCGAAGACTCGATTACTAAATTTTTTCTCAATTTTTTTGGGAAGTTGTGGATTCGCCCTACTGCAAAATTGCATGGTGTAGATGGAAATACACCGAAGCACATTAGTGGGAGTGCTCCCGAAATAGAACTCCTACTGACCATAAGAGATAAGACAGTTATTCAGCTTATCCCATTTTCTCTTCTTCACTACTATTTGGTTGATGGCTTTGAGGGGAGATTTATCGAATTTCTTAACCATTTCCAATTTTCATCAGATACTTTACCTTCTGCTTTGGTTAAGCGTGCTCCCGCATTGTTGCAATCGCAAAAAGGGAGATCATTGCATCTTGCAAAAGCTTCTATTGAAATTATTATACAAATCACCAGTCCATATTTCCCAGTCATGTCTAGTGCTGATATTATTGTGAAGAAGGACTCTTTCATGGAAGATTTATGGGATATCATCGAAATACTCCCATACCACATCCATCGACAAAAGTTTAATTTATATTGTCGACTAAAGGATTTTCCACCATTGTATGGTCAATGTCCCTTCTGTCTTCCTGTTGAAGAAATGGATCAGACTGATCATTTTCAACATGTAAGAGGTATTCATGAGTTTGATTCATTAGAAACGTTAGAAATATTTAGAGAACATCCCGTTGTTAGCCCACCTTTGCACTTGCTTGCATTGATCGGAGACTTTCTACACAATTCAGTGCTCGTCGCTAAGGCCCTTGACCTTTCCTCTGTTTACGCGGGATTCCGTCGTATTAAAGGAGATGGAAATTGTTATTATCGTGCAGTGATTATATCATTTCTTGAACAGCTTTTGTGCGTTTCTGATCGTAGCAAACAATACCACATAATTGAAAGGTTAATTCGTAGGTTGAAGGTCGCTAATGGCAAACATGATTATGTTATACAGTATTTGAGAAACATTCAAGGTAAGGCTAGCTCTGTAAAGAATGACTTTATTGAAATTGAACATTTCCAGATGGATCTGTAACACTTCGCCGCTTCATTGAAGACATCATCCAGCCCGATTATCGACTGGATATCGCTCTTATTATTGCCACAAAAGGACTTTTAACAAACTATATCTTATCTCATCGACATGATGATGTCAATGGTACCACGTTGGAAGAACTGTGGCTGGCGTATTACGGAAATCAAGAAATCAGGTAATTCGATTGTCGACAGCTGTGTTCCTAAACATTTTTTAATACAATTACTTCGGAGCAGAACTCTTGAAGAATGTTGTTGCCATTTCATCGATCGCCTAGATTTGAGTGCAGAGGGTCCCTTCGTTAATATGGGTTTAATATTCAGAGCACTAGGTTGCGGTGGCGTACTCGTAATGTTGGATCGAAGAGAAGAAGTTCCACTATCTCTGGTCCATTGCCCTTCGTCAGAAGACCTTGAGGGAGTGACCAATACTCCAATCGTGATTCATTTGTGAGTAATAAATTTTTTTCATCATTCCCTTAATTATTTTATCTTTAGACTTCTTCGTCCTGGTCATTATGATTTGCTATATTTACACCACATTGTATCACTTGAGTCTCTCCTGGAGCGTTACAATTGTTCCTCGGTTCATTCATCTGTCGCAGTTGCTGAAGAACAAACTCAGGTCGCAACGTCAATAAAATTACCGCCAGATTATATTCCTCACTATATGATAAAAACACATCGTATCAAGGTAGATGCCTTGTGGAACCAAGAATTGGAAGAAAGTGGAATATGCTTTTCCCAAGAATCTTTGCAAAATTTTAAATATCAGAAACGATTGGTGCTTACTGAGGATATGTTCAAAGTTTATAAAGAATGTGATCCTTGTAATGTATTTAACATTCCCGTAAACAATATTCGTGTCATCATTGCCGAAGTTGTGGTGGGTAAGATTTCACGAGTTGTAGTTCTCCCTGAAACATGTGCTATTGTTCGAATAGTCCTGCCGAGCTCAGCATCATCGAGTTGCTCATCGATGCATTGCAACCTTTTTTGCTGTTTGGACCTTAAAAGGATTAGAAGTTTAAGTGATGTTGCATTGGCATTGAGCCGTAGCCTAGGTCAATCGGTAGTACTTACTCACCCTGATGATGCCAGTTTATTGGAGTTGCTTAAGCTGCAACGTGATGGTATCACCTCTGAGGTTGAAGTGGTATCATTTCCACAAATAATCCTTGAAACTGAGAAAAAAATTAACGTGCTCATAATTTGTGAAAAAGTCCTCAAAACTATGGATGTTTCCTTGAATATAACATTTGAAGAGTTGGTGAAGATCGCCATTTGTTCCTTTGGAATTCGTTCGCACTGTAATCTTCTCACCGATAAATTTGGAAGCGTTACACCAGATACATTTAAGGGGTTGCTTGAATTTTTGCATGATACACAAACTGTCAGCACATGGTATCTTCGTTATTGCTCTCGGTGCGAGCTTGATAAGGAAATAGAAGGTGATGGATTTTATGGTGACCATCAGATTTCAATTACAGATATCTATGAATTGCCTTGCTGCGGCAGCGGCTTGTGTAAAATTTGTGTGGACGACCTTGCAAATTCTTGCAAAATACAGAATATGTTTTCTGTGGCGGATCATGATGAAGTTCCTATTCTGATGGCAAAGATTCCATGTCCCAGTTGTCAACAAGATCTATGTGAGCAGCTATTGTGTCACTCCGATCGTTTCAATGCCGACTTTGAAATGGCTCTCCATGGTTCAAAGAATAAACCAAAAGTTCGTTGCGCTGCCGGCTATTATGATTGCTTTGATGAATTTTTTGAGCTTGATCAAGTTTTACAACTCGGCTGTGATCACTTTTTTTGCTTTGACTGCATAGGCGGTTCAATTCGTGACCAAATTCAAAAGGCAAAACAACATCCAAAGAAAATATGTTGCCCAGTTTGCGTAAGTCTCCACAAGCAAGCCATGGATAGAGATGAAATTAGATCATGCTTTTGTCCATACTGCATGAATTTCGGCAATTCTGGGCCTCATGAAATCAATCCTTCGGAAATGGAATTTTGTTTGGATTTGGAAATTTTTGATACAAATGTTTTGGACGATTGGGACAGGATAAACATGATTCTAGCAGCAAAAGACGATCCAAGTTCAAGACAACTAGAATGTCGGTGTAATGCAGTTTATTTCGTTTCAGTGCATATGCATGATAATGAGGCTGTTTGTCCATATGGTTGTGGCTACAAGATATGCATCAAGGTAGGTGTGAAAATATCGAACAATTTTAAAACTTATGATGATTATTTGCCAGTGTGGATTTGAAGCTCATGGTGATATTAAATGTGAAGATAATATTGGAGGTACAGACAGGAAGGATTGGTTTATACGTTCTTGCGAAAAGTGTGGTCATGTTGGGGCTCTTCCTGAAGCATGCAATCACATCACTTGCTGCTGCGGTTACCAATTTTGTTTCTTATGTCTTGCTCCTCATCTCCAATATGTTAATCACGATTTGTCGTATCATCGTCCAGGATGCGATTTTTATCAGCATTGCTGCTCCAAAAACTGTCGACAAAATGGTAAATCACGTTGTAATGATGCAAAATTTAATCCAGGTCCTTGTACTACTTGCATCAATCAGGATGAAGTAAATAGTTGTAATCATTCGGATTGGAAGCCTTGCACTAAATGCCAGAAGGATAGAGTCCCATGCATCCACAATTGCTGCCCTGAGTGCAAGCGATTGGGTCGTGCATGCGATCCTCCCTCCAATGTTCATCCAGATGGCAAGCCATATGAATTTTATAAGTTGCAAGAGGTTGAATCACGGAAAAAAGAGTTGGGCTCAGTTCCTAAATCTGGATCTTCTTAATTTATCTATTAACAAGTAATTCAATATTCTCTCAATTAATTCATGCCTGGCCATTTATGAAGTGCATATGAAGACTATTATAGAAATCAGTGCTTATCTCGAATTAGGATTTGTAATACAACACCCTGATCACCAAAGCGGCCTCGAAATTAATATTGCGACTGCTGCCTCTCAGGGGGCCACCCAAGCATTACCAACTAGAGCTGCTATTGCACCAACTCACAGAGCGGACTTTGGATTTGTTGGGAGAGGAAATATTCGCTTCATTGTTGACGTGGGTGTCATCAGGTCTACGACGGCAAGATCCTATGTGAAGGAATATAGAACTGATAGTTACCAAAATGAGCGACAGAGAGATGCACGCTATGAACCATATTTACATCCAATCACTCGTGGGTAGCACGGGGTAGTCTTGGAGTTAAGAAGCCTTTTTTGAAGAGCAAGCCATGTGTGATCGCAGAAAGAAACGAACGTTATCTCATGTACAATGCAGAGCTTAGAGGAGAAATATCGTATTACATGCATTCCTCCAATTAATGCTAATAGCGGAAAGAGAATTGTCCCTGTCATTGATCTCAGAAGAGGAAGATGGATTGGAAGTAGGAATAAGAATTCAAGGGTAGAGCCCATTATGAATTTGGGTGTCAATAGTCATATTAATTTGCTTGTAGACAGCATCAGATACTGTAGGGATCATCCCTGCTATAGTTATGGGCGATGAGGATGGGCTTAATACTAATATCGGTCAAACTTAAGGTATTAGTTCAACTCAACTTGGAACTGTAGACTGTAGATATTATTATACTTCTATTATACATGCAATACAACAATCTCGGCTTCAGTAACGTTAGTTCGTTAGTCCTTAAATGAAATGAGGTTTCAAGTAACATTACAATACTTGCAGAGTTTTTTACGGCACTACAATATCATCTGCATGTGCAATTATGTACTCCATATTCATATTTTGGAGTATGATACCAGATAATGTTAAAGAATATCTTTCAGAAACCATGCTTGAGGTTCAGTAACGTAAAATATCATGTCATATAAAAACAATCTCAACCACAGAGGACATGATTCTGCCTCCAACGCTGTCAATCCACCCAGGCTTAGGAACGAACTGCCGAACGAAACTAAATTACATAGATGTGAAGGTATGTTGGGAACATCCTTTGCATTGTTGGATTTATGGAGAGCTAGAATAGAAGAAGAGGGAAAATGGTCCAGAACAGACATCGACCAGATGATGAACTTGACAGATCGTGCTCAACTTTGTGATCTCTCCTGTTACGCAGAATTTAAATCCTTAGTAGAAGTTCTCTTAGAATCTTCTAAAAGTAATAAAAATACCGCTATCCAACAGAATATTTTTGCAGATCAAAAGCATGATTATGGTATGCAACTGCATGATAAAAAAGAAGATTTTAATGTTGACACATTGTCCGTCATTCTTGTTTACCCATCACATTCCAACTGTACGTTCATTATTAATTTAGGCCGAGATTGGTCTTGGAATCGGTTTCTTCAGGAGAGCTGTCGCAGGGCGGGAATACTGCATTGGGATGAAATGACTTTAGTGAGATTAGAAACTTCAGGATGGAATGTAAAGTTAACTCAAGCTCAGAGCGACATAGGAGTGATCAGTAGTTTATCCGAAGACAACATGAATAACAATGTTTTTGAACTGCGGAAGTTAGTTGGAGCCAATGTTGGGGGAAAGTATCGATTGTCTGTCTTAGCAGACGAAGACCATAATCCATCGATAAAGGACAAAGTGGACCAGTTGTCTCAACTTTACGAAGGATTTCGAGAAATAAGAGGAGATGGGAATTGTTATTATAGGGCAGTTGTTTATGGCATAATGGAATTAATCATTAATTCTCCTCGAAGGCATCTTCATTTGAGAAGTTGGATAAGTTTATTTAAATCAATCGTTTTCAATCGAGAAGAACGATTATGCATGGAATATGAAAGGAAACACCGACAGTTATTGAAGTCATTATCTCAGGCGGCCGGTAATATCTACTATGCATGTTGCATACAATACATAATATTTTGAATGATTGTAATAGATGGCACTAAATGGCCAACGGCTGCTTGCTTTGAAGCCGATATTTTGGATGAATCAACCGAACTTGACGAGGCATTTATTCGGGCTGCGAAGTATGCAGTTACGTCATATGTCCTTGCCAATTTAGAAACATCCTTTAATGGACTCTCCTTAGAAACGGCCTTTCAAGCATTTGATGAATCTCAAAGGTTAGTAGTGCATGTATTTTCTGGTTGATAAACGCTGAGAACTCGTTATGTCACAGATCTGTTGAGTCGCATTGCAAGACGGACATTATCGCGATGGGTGAATGCGCAGAGGGTGCACATGTATACCTTGGGATATTGCCATACCTACTTGGAGCGCATTGTGAAATTATAATGCTATATTCTGATCCATCAGTAGGATTGGCGATTCAGCAGTGCGATGGACTTATTCCAACTGGAGTAATTGGAGAGATTAGTCTTCTGTTTAGACCAGGGCATTATGATCTGCTATATCGAAATAAGAAAGCTGCTACCTCTAGAGTACCGATTTCTCGAACATCTAGCAGTACACTACTAAGATCAGCTAGTGAAAAGTCCGCTTTTGGATCTTCTTTAAACCACGGTGTAGATAACGCACTAATTAAGGATCAATTGGTAGATTATAAAGATAATGATACGCAGCCCATAAATAGATCCCTGATTGAAGATGAACATAAAAGTTTACTGAATAATACTTCGAATCCAGTTAAGACAGTATTGAAACAACACGAGCTGGAGCAGTTAAATGGGATGTTCCACGCTGATAATTTTCGTGATATTTATTATTTGTTGGTTGATGGCTTGGAATTACCGTCGAGTACCGTGTTGGATGTTATGATAGTTTACCGAATTACATCATTGAATTCATTGATCAAAGCAGTCTGGGCATTGAGTAGTAATTGTCCCTTTAGACCCGCTGATTTCATATCAATTAAGAAGTCAAGTTGGATGGATATCAATGAAATGAAGAAATTAGTTACAACATGCAAATCCATCGGTATAACTTCAAGTGATATTGTCTTTGCAATCGCAATTGATGAAGCCACTGAAGTCAATGATGTAATTGATAGTATCGAAGGTAAATGTGGAAGGAAAATGTCAGAAGAAAGATTTGGAGAAATCACAACTTGCATCACAAAGAATCAACGATACAAAAAAAATTGGTTAGACAAGGATGAGTTGCTGGAGGTGGTGAAACATATGGGCCGCGTTCAAATTTTGCAATTGCTTAAAGAGTTTCGTCCCATATCCGAAAAACATCAAAGCTTATCTACCCGCGAATTACGAGAAATGCTTTATACATTGATTATATGAATAAACTATCAGCTCACCATTTTCTTCGTCAGTTATTGTTTTAGAAACACAAATCTAGTTGTTGTTGTAAATTTTATGCTTCCCGACTGTGTTATTATAATGCGCTGTTTTTGATTTGATATATTTATCCTTGTAATTTCAACAAATATCATGTAACTTGCAAATTTCTCCGGGCGAAATATAGATGGTAATATCTGAGATCGAATAGACCCAGCTTACATCACAAGTGTCTGCAACTCGCTTTTATAAACCCTTAAAGCCCAATGGTATCGAGATTCGCCGCGAATATTGACTCCTATCGAAATATAATTATTGTTAATAATAACTTTATCTACTTATTTTTTGGAAAAAATGACCAACCAAAACCAAACCGCCCCGCTCTGCCGCCGATCCCCGCGCAGCAGACAGCAATAGTGTGTGGTGTTATTAGAGCGCGCAGCAGGCAACTAGAGAGGCCCATATGGTATAAGGTGCGCTAAGATGATAGTGTGGTGCTGCTGCTCTGCGCTGGCGCGCCTGTGGGCGCTTTTTTGATTCCAAAATTATTAATTGACGGCCTGTCAAAAAAAAATTATTGATTATTGTATGATTGTGGCGAAGAGAACGAATCATTTGGGTGGAACCAAAAAAAGAAGGATTGAAATGGAATCACTAGCAGAACCGCGTTCTGGGGATATGATTGACAGTTGTGGCGAGGCTTCAAATTGTGGGGAACGTGAAGATGAAATGGAAGAAGAAGAAGAGAAGGAGAGATTGAAGAAGGAAGCAATTGCGTATCGAGAGTCTCTGGAAAAGCGTGGTGTCATATATATGAGCAGAGTACCGCCATTTATGAAGCCGAATAAGGTTCGGACTTTGTTGGAAGAATATGGCGAAATTACCAGATTGTTTCTGGCGGAAGAGGGTCAGTCCTTGTATTGAGATTCATAATTTGGAAGTTTGATGGTCCAACTTCTAGATGCACAGGTTCGAAAAAAGCGAAAAGACCGAGGTGGCAATGGATCCAAGCAATTTCACGAAGGTGGTTTGAACGAATATTCAATACTCGTCCAGAAAACTTCTTACGGTATGTGTTATAGGTTGGATCGAGTTCGCGGATAAGAAAATTGCTAAAAAAGTTGCAATATCTTTGAATAACACACCGATCGGGGGCCGGAAGAGTGATTATTACCACGATGATATCTGGAATCTGAAGTATCTCAAAAATTTCAAGTAAGCCCATCAATCAGTTAATTCCTATCATTTTCCATCAAAATACTGGCTCAACTAGATGGGAGTATCTAACAGAAAAACTTGCATACGAGAGACGAGTTCGTGAAATGAAAATGAAAGCCGCTTTGGCACAATCCAAGAAAACCAATGCAGAAATGAAACAATTAATCGAAAGGACGAAGGTTCAAGAAATTATTCAACAGAGAAAACGAACACGCGGCGATGCAACTACTGTTGAAGTTGATAAACCCCGACAACATGTTGATTCCAACAGTATGAAGAGAAAGTTCAAGCAGAATAAATCCATCGCTCAAGATTATGACTCGAACCAAAATAAAGTGAACAAATCATTATTGCAATCAATCTTTAAAAAAGATTAATTTTGAATTGAAGTAAACTTAAACAAGCAGTTAATAATAACTTCTTTTGCGGTTATAAGCACCAAGAAACTTGGTAACCACATAGAAAACTATACTTTCGTGAAAATATCATTTGGGCTTCTCATTGTAAACAACATTTCCATGCACCAAGAGTCATCTTGAGCTCCATTATCGTTGCCATTGATCTGCGGAGAAAGCCTCGATCTTATTGCATAATAAATTGTCGGAATTTGAAATACACTTACTTTACGAAGTCCCAGATAGCAATATTCATCCTTAAGCTTAATACTCGTCAATCCCAGTTCAAAATCTGGAAATTTTACACTTCGCAGACGGAACAGATCGCCAGGTCTCAAAACGTTATCGACATCCTTCGTTAAATTTGAAGTAGCATAGCTCGTGGTATTTCCGATCATAACTTGACCAGGCCTGACAATTTTTTCTTTAAAATTTTCCTTGATCTCTTTGAGCTGCTCTTTAAGCTTATTTTGGGCTTTTTCAACAATCTCTATGGTAAAAGCACCACTTCTTCGTGGTTCCATAGAGGACCATCCCATCCACCATCCACGAGTAACCGACATATACCTCCAGGAAGAAAACACAGGTCGGAATAGAAAGATTGGAAAAAAAAAACAGTACTTACTTTCCACCGCATTCTAATACCACTGTATCGCCATTGCAAACAGGCTTACCATTTTTGGAAGTTTGATCAGCTTTCTTCTTTCTAAACGAAAATTTTGGACTCTTCCCTTGTTTTGTGCCAGCAGAGGACACACTTATTCCATCTCCTGCATCAGAGATGGCATCAGCGGCACCGGCTTCGCTGACCAATGCTTCCCATGAAATCATTCGCACAGAAGATGTGTTAAGTATCTGCATGGACATTGGTGCCGCTGCAGCAAACTTATCAATGCAACTGATATTAAAGCTTGCTTTGGGATCACTTGCTGCTGCAATTTTTGCTAGAAAGCTGAATGCATCACCAAATTTTATCTCCGGTTTTTTCAAAATAGCACGAAATGGGTTACTGCGTTTATCCTTATGATCATCATCACCAACTTCATCCATAATAGTAACTCTCTTCTTTTCCTCTTCCCGAACAGTGATGTAACATAACATAGTTACAAAGCCAAAAAAGTCTGTCGTTTTCGATGAATCGTCGATTAAGGGGAAAAATGGTTTATTATAATCTTCCATGTATGCACCTTTTCCACTTTCAATGGCTACTCGATTACTTGGAACTACACATAAAGCTTCTGCAATTTTATTTCTGACTTCACCCACACTAACATCAAGAGAATCGAGCCAGACATCAATATGTTTGCCATCATTTGCCTGTTGCGCAACAAGTTTAATGCTTCCTTCCCCTGTAGGCTTCGTTGATAACTTTACAATGATTCCGGTCACAATACCGAAAGATATTGAATCAGCAAAAGTTCGATCCAAACCGCCAAAAACGACCAACGCATTTAGCAGCACAAAAACCGTGATAGGAGTAAGAAATATTGCGGCAGTCAATCGCTTCACACGCTTCGTATATCTGCAACTTTGCCTCAGATATGCTACGAATTGAACACCGGCAATGAACGCCAAAGATCCGAACACAACCATAATAGCTGTCCACAAAAAAAAGTGTTCTCGTAATTGATGAATCAATTCAACAACGTTGAATCCTGGAACCTTTGCATCCAACGTTCCACCTTTCAACATAGATTCAGAATTTCCATTGGTCCCAACACCAATATCATGATTGTCATAGGAGATGCTATCCATGATACAAAAATGCAACAAGGAAAATTGTTGTCTTGGCTGCAATCCCAATATCAGACCATGAATATATCAATTATAAATCATCATCTCGCTTGTGTTCTGAAGCGCTTGCCATATCCCATATCGTGTCAAAGATTTGATGAGGTATTTATTGTTATCTAATATGCACTAACATGTTGTATGTCAAAATAAAATAATGCAATATTGCTTTTTTGTTACTTTCTAAATCAATTTGGTATCTTTATTTAAAGTCTTCATTGCAGAAAACAAATTACACATCATGCTTGGAATCAAACTTCGATTCGCTGGAAGTGGTTACTCTATTACCATTGGGATTCCGATCGTTAGCTAGCCAAGGGTGCATCAAGCAGTCCAATGCTGTTGCACGCTTTTTTGGATGGATCTAAAGAAAGACATATCAAAATAGAACAGCACTCTTAGAGAGCATAATCACACTTACTTCCATTATAGGCTCCAAAAAGTCAGTAATTTCAGCTGCATCTGCAGGTGAAAATTTATACTTTTCCAATAGAACATCCTTTAGTCCCCAAAAATTTAAGTTATGAATGTGTTTCAGTTCTCCATTTCTATTGAAATATTCAGCCGTTTTCTTTCCTTCTGCCAAGAGAGAACGAGGAAAGTTTCCCAACAGTTCAATCATCAATGCCAAATGATCTTCTTCGCGATTCCACGTTTTTCCGGAATGAGGATCAAACATTAAATCACCTGTAAGCAACTCAAACACGATACAGCCTAAACTCCACATATCAGCGGGTGTATCATAACCAGCCCCAATCAAAACTTCTGGTGCGCGATATTGACGGGTTTGAATTTCCTCGGTAAAATGTTTATATGTCCAGCAAGCATTTCCCATATCTACAACTTTTACTTTGGTTTCTAAGTACAGATTACTCATTTTCTCAAGCATCTGTCGTTTTACTTGGGCCTCCTTGGTGGTATTATGACATGCTGGATTGTTAATATTTTGTACTGATTCTTGGTCTGAAAGATCACCGTCATCTAATCGATCAGCACGACTTTGACTTATTTGAATAAACTCTTGCTCCATGGACTGCAAGGTATCAGCATCGCCAATAAAAGTTCGCATTCTCACTTCAAGGGGCCGAACCCTCATCAAAATCTCTTCAATCTCTACATCATCCAACAATTGCTCACCATCTGAAACCTTGGAAATGTATCTCAATAAGAGCTCCATGTCGACCCCTAATATTGTTCCACCTTGTATCGTCAGTTCACCTTGATGGATATCGCCACCATGGCGGCCCCGACTCAAGGAAGGATTGTTTTGGCGATTATTACGATCTGCGAAGTAATCTTTTTCTTCCCCGATTTGTTCCACTCCTGGTAGTGCCATAGCGATTGGGTGGCTGCACAACTGCTTAGCAAAATAAAGAATGTCTGCATCCTCATCATCCAAAAAGACATTACTGAAATCGAAATGACTACAAAAGTGGAATCCTGCAAGATTACTTTCGATGAAATGAATTAAATATTCTGTCATCGCTGCATGATGAATAAGTTCAAAAATAATAATACGATCATTCATCTTGACTCCCCACTCTGAAGTGTTCAAAACATCTGAATTGACGACGCAACTAGCAATCAAACCACCCAAATAATCAATTCGTTGCCCAGCTGTGCGAATAGAGAACGTCACAACATCATCATTTTCATATTCCTCATCCTCATTATCTGCGCCGTTATTACCATCCAGGGTACTTTGACTTAATCGGCAAAACCATTCTAGCTCCATCATGTCTGGATCTGCAGAGTTAGCTGATATGTCTGCATTGAAAGGTAGACCAAATAGATCAATAAGTCGTTCTAACGTCGTAATTATTGGAATAGAAGCTGCAAATATATCCCCCGGAGGTGTATATGATTGCTTATGAATAATCTCGATTTGGTCGTACTTACTAACTGTATTGTTATTGTAATCGCTTGGTAAGAGGCGTTCGAAGTCCTCCAACGTTTCCCCACGAATATCGAAGTTCAGATGGGTAAACATGGTTGGGCGAAAAATCTTAGATGTTGAATCAAGCAATTGAGGTTGCGAATCTTCGGGATCATGAGCTTTAAAATCCTCTTCATTGCGTTGACTACATAAGTTTCCTTTGTTATTTGACCTTTCATCTTGCTCTTTATTTCGGCCATCCATAAACGACGATAAACAGCCTTCATCAACTGTTCCATCTTGATTGATACGAATACTATCTCGTTCCATCAAAAGCATTTCAAGATTCGCTTGATCTTTCTCTATGGAATTTTCAATGACCCTCTTAGTAGAAGTTTGCTTGCTACGATTTTTTCGCCGACCAGCGTTCTTTTTAGCTTCTTTCTTATTATGTTGTTGTCTTTTCTTTTTGAGCTTTTTCTTCATTTTCTTGCGTTGTTCAGCACTCATGGCTAACCCTTTTTCATCCATCGTCATCTTTTCAATTCCCTCAATCGTTTCATGATATCCAGAGTGGTCACTCTTATCTTGCTGAACAGACTTCTTCTTTTTTGATTTGGCGCTCAAACTTTTCCCGGTGCTCAAACTATTTCCGGATACTAAATTCATTACCTTCTCCATATCTGCAGGTTTTGGAGATATACATATTAAAATATTTTCAGGTTTGAGGTCAGTATGGATGATTTTGCAGTGCCGATGAAGAAAGTCCAAAGCAATACAAATCTGCTTAGTGAAGTTCTTCACTACAGGGATTGGAATACCTTGATAATCATATTTCTTTATTATCTTCAACAAATTTTCACCGAGCATTTCAAAAACCATACAGACATGTTTACCGTGTGGTCCAGTGTGTTCAAAATGATCATGAAGTGTTACAATATGAGGATCGTACTCAACAACACTGTTGTATTCTCGAACTACAGTAGGGGATATGGTGGCGTCACTAACACATTTTAGAAGTTCAATTTCATCCAAAGCTGCTTCGCGATAATGAGAAGCACTTTTTTGAACCTTCATGGCTGTAAATACTGGATCCTCTGGAGTTGATTTCTTTTTATCGAAGCACATCCAAACAGTCGAAAAATGCCCCCATCCAAGCTTCTCTATAACTACATATCGATTGTTGCAAAATCTGTCACCAATATTAATTGGGTGGTATCCTCCCACTCGATACCCATCTTCGCCTTCTTCTTCATCGTCTGAATAATCTTCATCAGAACTTTGTTCTAGCTGATCCAACCCATCGTTGCGATGCAGGTTAGCACCATAACTTTTCAAGACATTGCTTGCTGCTTCCTTTTCTTTTGATTCTTCTGAAAAAGATTTAAAAATATTCTTCAGATAATAATCATAACCTGATATATTAATGGTGCGCTTACCAAACTTTGTTGACGTTGATAATGCAGCATGTACTGTAGTCTTTGACGACTCTTTCTTTTTACTAGAAGTGCCGGTTCCTTTTTTCACAATTGTCGCCACACCCACCTTTTTCTTCTTTTTTGTACCCACTGCTTTATTTGTATCCCCAAGCTTCTTTGAATCTGAATCAAATCATAGGTCATTTGAGTGAAATCAACATAAAGAAGATTACTCACTAATGGTGGAAGACATTATGCAGGCTCCACACGTATGTTCTCACGCTCAACAATTAATTATCCTTTATCGTGATGAAACCTTTTGGACGGGTGAATCTGTTGATGGTTGTGGAGTATGAAGATGGAGTTGTATCCCATATTCCGGTCATCCATAAATTTTTTATGTGCGCAAATGGCTCTACACGGAATCCAGAATGCTAAAATAAGAGCACCGCGGTCTCTTGAAAGTCAAACATGACGGACGAACGAACAGATTTTAGGGAAATTGGAAATTTAGAGCGCCCTGTGCCAATCAATGGTTGGCCAACAAAAATTCTATCTGCAAATGACAATTATTCAGTCTACAATACTTGGTACACTTTGTTATTTGCAGGTATTGCGTGAAATGAATAGGAAGGAGAGAAGGACGATGGGGGAGCTTGCTCCCACCAAGAAGGGGTTTCGCAACAAAGCTGCTCAACATAAGGATAAGACTCGTGAGATTATAGAATGTCAAGAAGAGGAAGAAGAAATCACTTTGCTTGAGAAGAGAATTCAGACGGAATCACCAGCTTCTGGAACTCAAAGTCGAAGGTGGGTCCTCCCATGAATTATTTGAGTTTTGTTTATTGTTTTGGGATTGAGGTAGTGATGGACATCTACGATTCGATGCGATGCCACTTTCTAAAAGAACCCTGCAAGGTTTAGCCCAAGCAAAGCTTGAAATTGCCACGGATATTCAAGCTGCTGCCATACCACATGCCTTAGCTGGTCGAGATGTTCTTGGTGCTGCAAAGACAGGTTCTGGAAAGACTTTGTCCTTTGTTGTTCCTGTTATCGAAAAGTTGTATCGAGCACATTGGGGTACAGAGGATGGATTGGCTGCGATAATAATTACGCCTACAAGAGAACTAGCTCTTCAAATCTTTGAAGTCTTGAGAATTGTTGGAAAGAAACATCAGTTATCTGCAGGCTTGGTTACTGGAGGTAAAAAAGAATTCGAGGGTGAACAAGAGAGGATCATAAAGATGAATATCCTGGTTGCAACTCCTGGTCGCTTATTGCAACATTTTGAGCAAACCTCTGGTTTCGATGCATCGCAGCTCTTAATTCTTGTTCTTGATGAAGCCGACCGCATTCTCGATATGGGGTTTAAAGAACAGTTAGATTCTATCCTCACATATCTTCCAACTTATCGTCAAACGATGCTTTTCTCCGCAACTCAAACAAAATCAGTGAAAGACTTAGCCAGATTGAGTCTTAGTGACCCAGAGTATCTCGCTGTACATGCGGAGGATAAAGAAGTGACACCCAAACAGTTGGTTCAAAACTTTATTCTGACTCCTCTTCCAGAAAAGTTAAATGTCCTCTTTAGCTTCATTCGAAGTCACTTACAATCAAAGATTATCATTTTTTTTTCAACATGCTCTCAAGTCCGATTTGTTTATGAATGCTTCCGAAGTATGAAGCCGGGAATCACAATGACAGCACTTCATGGGAAAATAAAGCAAGATCGGCGCACATTGATATACATGGACTTTTTGAAGCGTCCATCCGCTTGTATGCTCGCCACAGATATTGCTGCTAGAGGGTTGGATTTTCCAAATGTCGATTGGGTTATCCAAGCAGATGCTCCAGAAGATGCAGCCATGTATATTCATCGTGTTGGTAGAACAGCTCGCTATAATGCAAATGGCCGTGCCTTACTTCTGTTGATGCCACAAGAAGAAGAGAAAGTTGTGCGAGTTCTGCGAGATGCAAACATTCCTTTGACGAAACTGACTGTAAATCCGAAGCAAAAATTTTCTGTTGCGGGAAAAGCTGCCGCACTGTTAGCAGCATTTCCTGAATATCGTAATTACGCAAAGAAAGCTTTCACCGGATATTTGCGCTCTCTCCAAATGTTGCCTTTATATCCTTTGAGAGATTTGAAATCCCTACCGCTTGATGATTTCGCATCTTCTTTGGGCTTACCATTCACCCCAGAAGTTCCTATTCTTTCTGGATCACAAGTGGAGGAAGTTCGCGACGAATTACGTGAAAAAAAGAATGTAAATCGTGCACTTGACAAATTAAAAAAGCAGATCAAAGAAGCAAAAGAGGCGAAAAAGAAAGCACGCGAAGAGGCGAAAAAGAAAGGAACAGTTTATTTGTCTGAAGCTAGTGATGATAGCGATGAAGAAATGCTTGACGGGGGTGAATCTAGAAAGAAAAAGAATGAAAAGTTTTCGAGGTCTCTTTCAAATGCCATTCCAAAAGTTGTTACGGATAGCAACGAAGATGACGATTTCTTGCTAGTCAAGCAGGTCCATGATTGGGCTGGTGATGAAGATGATGTGATCCAGACAAAGGAACATTCGATGCAACTGACTTCATCAGCAAAACCTATGAAGTTAAAGATTAGCAAAGACGGCAAGATCAAAATAAAAGATGGGGCGTCATCGAAAAGAGTAGTTTATGATGATGACGGAAAAGCTGTCAACAATTCTTTTACATTCCAAAACGTCCATGATGAGGGTTCAAAAGAAGAAATAAAGGTTCGCATCGAAGAACATGCTCAAAAGATAAAGTCCATAGTAGATCAAGGTAGAGATGACGATGTAACTCGTGAGAAGTTGCGTTTGCGAGAGTTGCGACTGAAAAGAAAACAAGCCAGTAAAACCATGCAAAATGTTAGCGAAGAGCCTGCAGCGGTGCTTGCATACGCTAAAGACGATACAAGCGATGAAAGTTGCGGTGATTATGACAATGGTGACAGTGATATCTTGACCGATAGTGGAGATGAAGGGCTTTCGAGCAGTGGTTTAAAGCGTCGGCGCGACGATACAAGTGATGATGAGGACTCGGATGATAAAAGCGATGGAAGTAGTATCGATGGAAGGGACTGTAAAAGGTTGCGTGACCAGGAAGCCTTAGCACTTGCTCTTCTCGATGCCAAGCGTTCAGGTGGGCGGTAATGGTGTTGTTGTTTTTCATATTTGTTTTAGCGATGCTTGGCAATTATTTAGCTGATAATATTTGACCATATGAAGTTTGGCATATTAAATATTAACAGTATGCATCTATTGAATTTACGTATAATTTCTAAGAGCAATTCGGGGTAGTCCAATTCGTTGGGACTGGACCTTGATCATAAATTATCTCCCTATGACATGACCACACGAGTTTGATTGCTTCCGGAGAACCAATACCGGCACCACTGTTGAATACAATAATTAACGACAACTCAACGTTCAAAATATACAATTCTCACCGTGGATCACCAGCAGGCCCGAACCAATGATTTTGCGGAGCACCAGTAGTTCTCGCACGAATACCACTGTAGGTTGTACCATTTACTGTATTTGCCAAAATTAGATTTTGGAATTGGATGTCTCGAGACACTACAGCAGCTGTTAGGTGAGCTTCTGTTCTCTCCAATGCTTGCAAAACTAAATCAACCTCATCATTGTCATATTCGACGACAATCTAGACAAAAGAAATGTTACAGTGAACCAGGAACTTTTTAATTAAATACACCTACTTGAAATGGACCAAAAATTTCGGTTGTGCATAAACTATAAAATTCATCTTTGAGAAGTTGGTGCAGAGGAATTTTCACTGCGGTAGGTTGAAAGGATCCATAGCAGGAAGGAATATTATGATGCTTCAACAAACCACCACCAAACAGCAATTCAGCACCAGGGATCTTCATCAAACTGCTGACATGATTTAAAAAGCGTTCATTACCAACAGTCAATACGGGAGTTATGGTCAAATCCGATAGTTTTCTTCTTTCTGCGAGAGACTTTATCTTGTCCAAAAATCCAACTTTGACCCAATTTCGATGCACAAACAATGCTGATTGAGCAGAGCATTTTTGTCCCGAGTACGCGTAAGCATCTTGATCTGAAGTAAATGCAACAAAGTCGATATCGTGAACATCTGGTCCCAAAACCTAGAAAACCAAACTTGTCATCCATGTTTTCAAAATACAATGTTCAGAACCATACCTTCCAATCCCAGCCAGCATCCTCGATCTTGATCTTTCCATTAAGATCTTTGGCAAGAACTTCAGCAACTTTTGATGAACCAGTGAATTGGGTCATTCTAGGTTGTGCGGACATTAATAATTTGTGCATCACAGGCCCATCACAATTGATGAAGTCAACATCATCCTTCGGCATTCCACATGCATGCATGAGCTTCAACAGTTGCTCCATTACAACTGAAACTCTAGAATCAGACTTCAGTAATACTTTATTTCCCATAAACAAAGCACCCATTGTTTGTAAGAGGGGGATCTCCAATGGGAAATTGAAAGGAGCAATGACGACTACCGGCCCGAAAGGCCATCGATACCCCGATGACATCTGACCATCATGATCTCCAGGCACTTGAAATGATCGGGCCAGGAACCTAACTTGGTCACCACTAAAATTTTCCAAAAATTTCATTGACACAAATACTTCTGCTTTTGCTTGAGCATAACTCTTCGGAGCAACTCGTTGAATCAATTTAATGAAAAATTCATTCACCTCTGGAGTGCGCATCAAAGCAGCGGCATCTGCACATATACTTCCATATAGATTATAGCGATGAGGATTCTTGAATGGGTTATGCAAACCATGTTTTGGGCACTTCTTCAGGTTTGCAATGAAATCGGTAATTTCGTGCTCCTTGGTATCTGCGACGTGCATGAAAGGATCACCATTCAATGGATCAGGTAAAGTAACCTTGGCTGAAGCACTTCTCCAATGCCCACCAACTATGTACATTCAAATATTATATTATCCAAACAACATCATAAATATCCATACCTAAGTTTTGAACAGTGTGGGGATTTGACTTCGATATCTTCGAAGGATCCAAGTCGGTGAACTTATTGATGGAGTGAATCATGGAACGGCTTAAGATCCGCCAATGAGGTATTGCATGAGGTCTGATTAACATTGCAACCTTAAATTTTATATTCCTCGAAACTCAATCCAGCCCAAACAGACTTGCAACAATGTATAATAAATTTTTAACGTATAATAAATGGGAAATAGACTTCATGTTCTATTGTAACAATAAGCACAACTTCCGAAGTAACTCCTAAATTTCTGCCTCAATTCTCCCAGCGGGCGGACTTTTTAGGGGTTTGGCAGGTTTGGATATTTGGGATGCTGATGAAGATGACCGTTTCTTTTGCGGGTCGGGCGGTAGGTGGTATTTTTAAGAAATCAATTAGCCTATAAACAACGGCCACTTGAACCCAGAATAGACAGAAGTGTTTCAGTTAGAAAACCATGAGGGGTGCAGCAGTGGATCCGACAGAATGGGCTAATAAAAAGAAGGTTTGTAGCAAAGCGATTGTAGAGCAGTGTGTGATTACATCATTTTTTAATAGGCTGCCATGGAAAGGGCAAAGCAGCTTCGTGATGAGCGAAAAAATGGAACATTGAGTGAAAATGACACATTCCAACCTCAAGTAAATCCTAGGCGACCTTCGAGCAACCAAAACGTAAAACCTGTTGATTCATTGGACAAATTAGCCAGCAATTACTCAAATGACATTATGGAACAACCTCTCGCCGCTCAGCGAAACAGACAAATTCCTCAACAAACTTCTGGACCGCTCTCTCCAGGATCAGATGCTCTTGGTAAGGAAGTAAAGAGACACGGATCCAGTGGATCTCAGTACGAAAGTGTGAACAAACGTCAAGCTGATGCTCATTACAAAAGCAAATTTCTTCAGCAATATGAAGATAGTCATGCCTACGTACACAATCAAAATCACCCTAATGGTGGTATACCACCACCTTCGAATATTTCTCATAATCAGCCTCATCGTATCCGGAATGATGACAATGCCCTCGAGTATCACTCAGACAACAATCGCTCTGCAGGAACTGGTTGGAATAATGATACATCAACTAATGGCGGTTTCGATGCTCCACCTCCGCGTGTGAAGAAACCTAGTCGTCCTGCTGTTCAGCAAGCAACTCAAAACCGATATCAACAACCAGATAATGCCTATTCCGAGCCATTGCGACCACCTAGAGCTTCCCCTCGAGCTAGCAGTGGCGGCGACATGATGAGCCAATACAACGCGCAACCGGAAGTCGGAGATATGTCTCAAGCCAAACCTAAATTATCACTTTTGAAATCTAAAATTCGACTATCTCAAGGGGCTGGTAGTAGTCATATGCCACCCCCGGAACCTGTTGCATATCAACCCAGCAATAACTCCCGTCGCGGTCAACTGAACAATGCACATTTTGAGGAAGAACTACAATCTCATTCCAAAACGGTGGATATTCCACTTCAGAAGCGGCAGCCGATGCGATCACACTTGTCACATCAAGATGATGCTCGTAGCCAAAACAGTAATCCTGACTACGATGAGAATGAACTTCACGGTGGTGATTCAGATATTATGATTGCTGTCCCTAAAAATAGAACTATTTTGAAGAAAGCAAATAGTGACAATTTTGGGAATCATGGAAATAATCCTTACAATCCCAGCTTTCAAAATAGTCAATCCAATCGCCCACGTCAAAACCAATATCATCCAGATCTTGATGAACATGAGCCCATGCGAAATCAGCGTCATCAGTTACCATCGCACACAAGAAATGGATTTAACCCTAGTTATGATGATGCATCTCAATATCATCAACATCCGCAGCAGAATCCTGTTGCAAAATTCAATCCCACCTTTGACAACCCTCCTCAGCAGCCGTCGAAATCTAAGTTTTCACCCACATATGATGATCCTCCACAGCAACCCTCAAATTCAAAATTCAATCCCGTGTACGATGATCCACGGTCTAATATGGATGATGAACAGGATGAGGAAGACGATGGTCCAGTTGATGAGAGTCTTCCACAGCATGAATGTCCTGATTGTGGTCGCAAATTTAATGAAATTGCCTTTTCAAAACATGTTAAGATATGCCGGAAAGTGTTTGTGCAGAAAAGAAAAGCATTTGATTCGACGAAGATGCGAATTGGTGACAATCAAGAGCTTGTTAAAATTTTTACAAAAGCGCAAAAGGAGGAAAGAAAACAGCAATTGCTTGCCCAGAAACAAGCGAAAAAGAATACAGAAGATGATGCCATCAATGGTGGCGAAAAGGCTTCGAAATGGAAAGAACAATCTAGACAATTTCGAGAAGCAATGAAAGCCGCACGAGAATATTCGAAGGCTAAAGAATCTGGTGCGCCTTTGCCACCTCCCCCAGTTTCTTCTGCGCCAGATCCTTCGTTGATCCCATGTCCACATTGCGGCCGGCGTTTCAATGACAAAGCTGCTGAGAGGCATATTCCTCAGTGTCAAAACATTAAGGCTAAACCCAATACATTGAAGAGAGGATCTGGAGTAAACTCGGCGAATGGAGGAGCAATCGCTGCTAATAAAAAAGATGCTCGAAAGAAGTTCTAATGTGATGAAAACAGTATAGAGTGAGAATCGTAAAATGGAATTCCTTTTAATAATAACTAATTAAAGAAATCTTGAAATTACCTACCGCATTAATTTAATTTTTCACCTTCCATCAAGAATACCTCACAGCATAAAAAACATAATGGTAACTGAACACAACACAAATACCGCTAACAAATTGGTTACGAAACTAACGTTTTAGTTTTACTTCTTTCTACCAAGGAAGAAATAAGATGGAGTAAAGATTTCATCTTTTCCACCTTCAACTAAATCTAAGGCTGTAGCATTCAACAAAGCCGATACACGAGTGGAGCCAGCAGGGGCGATTCTCAAAAGTTCTAAAGTCCACACCATACTGTGGGTGCACATACGGCCAATATGAGTCATTCTAAACCCTCCAAGAGACATCTTTCCCTTCAAGGTGTCGTACCATGGGATTTCATGAGGAGAGTGGACATTTCTATTCATATCGAAATGGTCCAATATTTCAAAACCAGAGGCTTCGAAAGCGGCAACAATTTCAGATGGGGTGACCAAAGTTGGGAGTCCATTTCCAACCTCGATACCTTCCTTCACGCGAACATGGTCCTTATTGTTAGGATTGTATTTACCCTCCAACATAACCCAGTCAAGAATAGCGAAGAGACCACCTTTCTTCAAGCACCGGTTTACACCAGAAAAGCATTTAACTCTATCAGGAGAATGACAAGTGGCTTCAATGGCATAGGCTCTATCAAAGTATTCGTCTGGGAATGGAAGATTTTGGAAATCACCTCTCACAAGTTTGCAACGATCAGCCAAACCATTGGCAGCATTGTATTTGTTACCAATATTAACTTGGTATTGATTGATTGTGATGCCTTCAAAATGAGCACCAGTAAAGATGGCCATGTTGCGCATTGGACCACCAACGCCACAACCAACATCCAACGCTCTCATTCCGGGAACTAAACCCAAACGCAAGCAGAGGTAGTACTCGATTCTCTTAATCGACTCAACGAATGTCTCATTGTGCCAACGTGGACCGAAGTGGAAACTTTGACCCCAGCCCCATTCATAGAAATCAGTCACTAAGTTATAAAAGTGATTGATCATAGCTGCATATCTTTCGCGGCGGACTTCGATGGACTCGTTGGAAGTAATTGCACCTGTCTCCTGTCTAGCACCTTGGAACATTCCTTCGTAATCCTGGATAGAAGAATTAAACTCTTCACCCTTCAAAGTGTGGTCATTGTTATTCAAGATTCTCAAGCCTCCAGTTAATCCACTGTCGAAGTCCTTTCCATCCCTTCTCAACTCTCCCTTGCGGAACACTAGGACACCAGCAAGTAGAGTCAGAGCAGCTGATACACCCACAGCAACTGGGTTCTCCTCAACGTATTTCGTGGTCTTCTCAACCAACTGGTCAACCTTGATGTTGTTAAAAGCGTCCATTCTCTTCAAAGTACCGATGTGAAATTAATTTTTGTTCTCAAGCTGACAATTGTTGGATCTTAGACAGAACGGGTGGTCGTAACTGCCTCTCACTCACCTTGTGCACACCTGCACCAACATAGCACACCCAGATTGCACACCAGCGCACGAAAGGAGAAGTTCGAGAAAACTTGATTTTTCAAAACAATGGGGAGATAAGTCTCAAAAATTTCGCCTGCATGGCATGCAACTACCGGTATAAAAATGATGGTAAAATAGATGCTGATTTGCTGGTGTTTAAATGTTCTGTATCTCCACACATGATGAACGCACGTCGAGTAGATAGTGATGATAGTTTGTCAAGTTATGACGATGCTGATCTGAGTGATCAAGAAGAGATCAAACATGCTAGGAACGATAATGTTGTTAACCTGATTAATCAAAATCAACCAGTACCAGCTGTAATGGAAATAGACCACGAATTTATGACCTATCTTTTCAATCTGTTTTCCCCATTGATGTGTTTCAGTTACACTGACTCTGTGGATGATTTGCATTATATAGCCTCTAAGAAGAAGACTACGGGCAAGTTGAAACCTGCTCAGAAGAAGAATGAACAACGTCGAGAAAGCAATTCAGGTAAGAACAAGTCAAAAGTTTCCGCCCCTCGAAGGGAGGTGAAAGAGAAACCGGATGAAAGTGCTGGTCAGATGAAATCTGAGAAGCGAAAGTCTGTTGAAAATATTGATGTTGCAGTTCAACGATCCATAAAAGAAGATCCTGTGACAGCTCGAAAAGCTGCTCTTCAATTATACTCGAGGGAGGCATATCAAAAAGGGATGTTGTATTTCGGATATCAAAGAGATCCGAAACATCCAATGAATTGGGAAATCCAGAAAAATGCTAGCGAAGTGAAAGTTTATACTTGTCAGTTTGAACCGCAGGATTTACAATTTGTTGTAAAATCACATTACAGCGTTGGGTTTGCTCTTGATGTTGTTCTTCAGTCACTAATAGATGAGAATTTTTTAATGGATTTAGATACTTCGTTGGATTCATTTGAGGTAAGGATGTGTGAACCGGATTATATATGCCTGTACTGACTTTGAATTATTTTTAGATTCTGGACTCATATGATCCGAATATGTTGTGCAGACGATATGCTTACAAGTCTTATTGGCCAATTTCTCCAAGAGATTTTGTGGTTGTGACATGTTGGCACAAGTTGGATGATGGTTGCACAATGCTTACAACTGTATCTGTTCCAAACGAATGGTGTCCTCCTACTGGTACCCATGTCCGAGCGTATATAACGTTCAGTGGAAGTTTGATGAAACGTTTGGATGATAAAACCACTGAAATAACAATGATGAGCCACTCTAACTTGGAAACATCCATACCCGTTAGTATCATCAATAGCACTGCAGTAGGTATTCCTATTTCGTTTGTCACACATTTTAGAAAGTTTTTGAAAATCAAAGAAAATTCTATTAAGGCACGGATACAACATAAGGAGTAATAACTAGATGTCGCGAATTTATTGCTTTTGGTTGGTTTGTTTGTCATCTTCATCGTCTTATTAACCGAGATTATTGTACTTTATTATTGACGATTAAAATACTACATTTTACTGAATATCACTATCATACAGTATCATACGCACCAAATCAGCACGAAATGAAGCGAATTTAGCGATGATAAAACAATTCTATGAACTACAGACAAACACTGGTGATCTTAATTTGTATTGGAGCTTCTGCTTCGTCTATTTGCGCTACTCGGCACTAGGGGAACCTCTTCTATGGACCTTACACCGCGAATTCGCTCTTCTACTTGCCCTTGTATAGCCCACTACAAAAAACGAATTTTACGTGTCAACAACTATGTACAAAGGAACTTTTATATTACCTTCACCACAAAGTAAAAGCACACTAAACACAAAAGCGTCCCTAAAACAATACCAAACATATTCCACACATTCAGCTCCCCTGTAATATAACTCTGGCCAGAGGATAAAATGAAAGACGACAGTGCTCTATTGCGGCTTGATGATGGTAAACTTCGTAGATTTTCGTTCGTATCGTCCCATTTCGAATGGCCCACTGTTGATGACGGTATTCTCTGATATACTTGAACCAATTTGACTAATGGATTCCAAACTATGGATGTACTACGCCAAGACGATGAAGATCGCACTGCGACTTCAGAAAGTTGTGTGAACCAGCGCGAAAAATATGTTGAAACCGACGGTGGACTTGTTACTTTCATCAAATCGTTCATTCTCATGATTGTGATAGGAATTGTCAACTCAATGATCCAACCTTTATCTATTGGAGATTAAAATGGATTTCAAAATTTTGCGAAAAAATCCGATGGCCATAGCAAAAGCTAATAAGTATGTGAAATAATACTCCAATAAGCTTACAATATATAGCATTTTACTAGAAAATATTTTTTCTAAAAAATGTTAAATTATTGCTTAATTAGCAAATTCATCATAACAAACTGGGTCCACTTCTCAAATTCTCAAATATCATATTATTTTCAAAAAATACCCCAATTGGAATACATTCGCCGAAAAAGTCACATTTCCTCATACTTATACTTATACACAGGGATTTTCATTTATATTTATATTTTCAAAATCATTTAGGGGCCCCTTATTTGGACAAGGCTACAAAAATTACTATACTACTTTTCAATCTATGATCAACTGCACAAGACAACTTTTCATCAGTTTGCTATCTTATCCCTGTTGAGGCGACTCTGATAAACGCATAATAAATAATAATTTTTGACATGACGAATCTTTTTATTTGTGGTACCAAATTGTATTTTCTTTGAATTGTCGAAACAATTCAATGGACACAGTCATCAACAAAAGGCAACGACGAGAAATGTATGTCCGATGGCTATTCCAGCAAAAAGCGCCATCATCAACCCCTTTGTTGTTGGCTAAATACGTTGCCAGTATTCTCAAAATATATTAATATGCAATCATCATTACCTGCTTGTTGTTCATTACCAGCAGCTCTCGATTATTTTAGGCGGATGCTTTTTGTACGTTGTGATTTAGTGTTCCGTCCAACGACCTGTATTGTCAACTCGGGTACTTGAATATCTCATTCCATTGGTACGCCAAGAAACCATAATAATCATTTACTGATATTGTGAAAACGAAGTACGAACAAGTTGTGAAATTACTTGCTTCAAGATTGCTGATATTAGCCCCACAACCAGCTTACTTAAAATCCATGACACAAACTAGTATTAACCCAAAAGTGGACCACAGAGGAATGATTAAAGCCGCTAAAGATACATTTGGTGATAGTCTCGGCAGCAACCAGGATGTGTCTTATCCACTTCTCCACAACAATCCCAGAACTGAGCATCCCATTCTTCACCGGTACCATAATACCCTAAATTATCACCAAAACCATCTATGGAACTTTTCAGCTCAGCAGGATGCTGACGACAAACATACAGACCTTTATGAAACCTGCAACTGCGATCATGAATTTGGGGAAAGTAGTAACAATTACAGCGAGCGCACACGCGAAGATGAGAGATTTTGAAGAATGCTACAACATGGTGAACGCTTTGATTTTCTCTTAGAACAATGTCATCTATGCTACAAAACTTGCTAGTTCGTTGATAATCACCAGCTGTCGACGTTTTGCCAAATCTTATCCAATCCAAATCATTTGGAAACTCACACGTGAGATCTCTAAAATATCCATTGTAGAATATGCCATCATTATCATTAGTAGGTCCGGGTGGCAGAGGAGGAAAAGTACCGTTGTGGAGCGGAGAAGGATAAATACTGCAAGATGCCATATCCCATTCAATGCTACCCACATACACAATTGCGGATGCAAATCCTGCGTTCTTCATTTTATGTTTGAAGGTTGATTTGTACTTCGGTTCTTCAGTAGGAAATCCATCAAATGTTACAAAGAGGAGAGCGGAAACAGACGAATCGAAAATTTGTTCGATGGAATTGATCAGAAGATCGTGTTGTTTCATTAGACATGCAATTTCAGCACCATATAAAATCTTATGATCACTTTGGACTGTTGGGAGTTGTTTCAAGACATCTTTTACATCGCTTCCCCAAGAATAATCGCAGACTTTTACAGCAGCTGCAGTTATATGAGGAAAAGCTGATTCGAGAAATAATTTTACATTTTTTTCGGCAAGATCAGAGTGTCGATCAGTGATTAAAGTTGGAATACCGCACATCGAGGAAACGATTCCAGTCAAACCAGTTCCCGCCCCCAATTCAAATCCAGCCAAACCTTCCGTCAAGGATCCATCTCCTAAAAATTCGCGTATGAATTCACTTAGGATAATTGATCCTTCCCAAATCACACCACCTATACCATCACACAACTCAGTGTCTTCGATGATGGACACGGAAAAATCATCGTTGATAAAAGACACTTTAGCGCTTTTCTTATTTCTACATTGAAATTTATGAGCGATCAGCTTCTTCTGGGGGATCGTCATTTTTTTAGATGTGACGTTGGGAATTGAGGTCTCTCAAAGAATTTTGTCAAATAGCAAACAACATTGAACAGCAACGCTGAAAAAGGAAAATATATATGGTATATGTCTAGTACTAAGCGCTTGTATTGCAGTCTATTGTGCAGAGCACTTGCACCATTTCCATTTGGCATTATTTTATTTACAATACATATATAATGCTGATATGGTATACCGTATCACAATGTCCGCTAGTCGGGAAATTGGTACACGCGTTTCGCAAAATATATGCACCATTCCCTGCCAAAATGTAATGCAGACCTCGTCACAATTTTCCTTATATCAGGCGACCTTGTGAAATCAAATTTCAAGCTTCATCATGTTTGAGGATGACAATCACAAACATTCTCATACCCAGTCACTGTTGACACCGCAAGATATTGGGGAGGATGTGGAAACGGTAGGAGCAGCTTATTTCCATTCCTATCACGACATGGAATCTAAGATTGAAGTCGCTTCGCACCGTAGACATTCCACATCTTTTAGTTCATTAAATCTTCAAAATTCCGCAGCCTTGACAACATTTCTACTCCTTAATGCCATGATAGGTTCCGGGATCTTGAACCAGCCGTACGTTTTCAAACAATCAGGATTAGTTGGGGGGCTATTAGGATTTATTATAGCTGCTACTGCAACTTGGACTGGTTTGCTCTGTCTAACAGCTGCGGGTATTAAAGAGGATGTGCTAGAATATTCTGGTTTGGCCAGAAAGGCCTTTGATAAGAACGGCGAGCGCTTAGTAGATATTGCTATTATTGTACTTACCTTTGGTTCTCAGCTGGGATATATTTTGGTGGTTGGTACGACATCTGCTGATCTTTTGAGCTCTTGGGGGTGTAATAGCATTGTTTGCAATGATTTTTTCACAACTATTATTGCCGTTGCTGCCTTTGTGACTCCCGTCTGCATGTTCCGCCATTTTGGACATTTGGCGTATTTAAGTCTCTTCTCTATTGGTGCTATAGTTGCAGTTCTCTTGCTAGTTTTGATAGCTGGTCCCATAAAACATTCTATTGACAACTCCAGCTCTGATTATAAAATCTTCAGCTTGTCAGGAATGCTTCAATCGACGGGGTCGATCGTGTTTTCGTTGGCGTGTACATCTGGAAACTTTCAAGCGTTTATTTCAACAGAAAAGGCTTCTCAGAATATGCCTAGTTGGGCTGCAATTACGGGCAAGGCAGTTTCGATTGGTACCTTGATGTGTATGGTGATGGGAGTGGCAGGGTACTTATCATTTGGAGATAGGACTGAGGGAATGATCCTGGATAACTTTGGACAGCATGGGTATGATTTTTTCAAGGTCATGGTGGTGACGCATTTGATTTTATATATCCCTGTAAATTTCGTTATCATGAGGTATAGCATTGTGAAATTAACAACAGGAACACGAAGTGAATTGTTAGATTCTTGGACTCATGCCGTACTAACGATAGCGCTTATGGCTATTGTTACTACTATTGTAATTTTGCTACTCGGACTGGGGCTCGCATCAGGTGAAGCCTTTTCGCTGATATTGAACATCACCGGCGGTATCGGAGGTAATATTTGATTGTTGGTGTGTGCTTTATAGTTCTAACATGTTGCGTTGGTTTCATAGGTTCCCTTGCAACTTTAATATTACCCGCTGCTATCTATTTGAAAGTTATGCCAATGGATAGTGGAATGTACGTTCATGCGAGAGTCCTCCTTGCCGGGGGTATATTTGTTATGGTTGCTGTGGTGACCGTAACCATTATGGAGTATGTGTAAATTATGTTGTTATCACATGGATTTATGATTCTTTTCGTCGCATTCGAGAAAATGTATATGCGGTGTCGACTCCAAGCTGTATATTTGATAATTATTGTTGGATTTCCTCCTGAGATTTGTGTCATGATGAAAATTTATATGTTCTCCCTGTTTTTTTTTTTTTTTTTTTTTTTTTTTTTTTTTTTTTTTTTTTTTT
>JACCEA011843284.1_pt1 | contig 33790 bp, 50 predicted proteins | sample 7449851 | NCBI WGS metagenome assembly JACCEA01 (sample SAMN15323453, study PRJNA562643) | freshwater metagenome | isolation source: river surface water | place: USA:Blue River Watershed | collected 2017-08-18 | reverse complement strand
GGCGCGAATGGCGGCGGAGAATTTGACGGCGGAGCTTTTGAGCGAGGCGGAATTGGAGATGATGTTTCGACCGCAGGAAATCAGGAAGGTGCAGCGGGGTTGGCTGGATTTGTTTAACAACCAGTATTTCAGCGCGGATTTGGCGGCCTATAACAAGGATGAGGTGCGGGTGGCTTATGACTTGGACGATGCGGAAAGTGTGTTGGTGTATGACATGGACGGGAAATTTTTATGCAAGGCGATTCTGAACGGCAACAAGCGGGCGGCGTTTCCGATTACGGTGCGCGACCAGCTGGCCGAGAAACGGGCGAAGGGGCGCATCAAGCGGGCGGAAAATGTTATCCGCTTGGCCGAAGCGGAGAAAAATCCGGCGCTGGAGCAGGCCAATGCGTTTGATGAGTTGTTTGCGGGTGGTTTGAATCAGGTCATCGAGCATGAGTCTGCGCCGATGAGGCGGACGGGAACGGATGACGGGATTGTGTTGTTTGAAGCGGATTTTGAGGAGTGATGAAGATGGAATTTGATACGGATTGTGTGGAATACGATTTGGAGTATTTGCGGGTGGTGCGGCGGGGAACGGTGCGCTGCTGCGGGGTGGAATGGTATTGCGCGGCGCTGGCCGGGCATGAGGGGCAGACGGTGCGGGTGATTTTACGCAGTAGGCTGAAAGGCGATTATGCGGCGGTGGGCACGTTGAAAGATGAGTTTATCGGTTTGGCCGAGCGGGCAAACCGGGTTGAGTATCCATTAACAGGAGTTTGAATCATGAATCTGCAAGAACAATTTGTACAGTTTTACGAGCAATCGGGCTATACGCAGCCGCAGTTGGCGCGCGCCATCGGGGTATCGAGCGCGAGTGTGAATATGTATGTGAACGGCAAATATGAAGCGCACGGCGGCAATTTGGCGACGATTGAGAAGAAAGTGGCGGCGTTTTTGGCGCGCGAGGCGGCAAAGAAAAGCGAGGCGAAGCTGGATATCCGCTTTGTGGCCATCCGCACAGCGGCCAGGGTGGCGGAGGTGATGCGCTCGGCGCACTTGGAAGGTGAAGTGGCGGTGGTGTATGGGCAAGCGGGTTTGGGCAAGACGATGGCGCTGAAGCAATATTGCGCGGACAACCCGGATGCGGTGTTGATTGAGGCGGACCCGAGCTTTACGGCGCAAGTGCTTTTACGGCATATCGCGCGCGCCATCGGGGCGAATCCGACCGGCACGATGCACGAATTGTTTGAGGCGGTGGTGGAGCGCTTGCAAGACAGCGGGCGGCTCTTGGTGGTGGATGAAGCGGAATTGCTGCAACTGCGGGCGCTGGAATGCTTGCGCCGTATCCACGACAAGGCGGGCGTGGGGCTGGTGTTGGCGGGGATGCCGAAGCTTTTGGTGAATCTGCGCGGCAAGCGCGGGGAATTGGTGCAGCTGTATAGCCGGGTGGCTTTGGCGCTGAATTTGGGCGAAACGCTGCCGGACAATGAATTGGAAATGCTGGCGGCGGCGGCTTTGCCGGATGCGGATGCAGACACGCTGGCGGCGCTGGTGGCTTCGGCGCAGGGCAATACGCGGCGGCTGACGAAGATGATGCACGGGGTGGTACGTACGGCGCGGCTGAACAATATGGCGGTGAATGCGGAGATTGTGAAGAAGTATAGCAAGATGATTATTCGCTAAAGGCCGTCTGAAACGGGCTAAGCCTTTGATGGGGCTATATATTTTTTAGCCTATGATTTTGATAAGTGATTGTTTTGAAAGGAAATGTAAATGAACAAGCCGAAGCGGACACAGATGTATTACTGGCTGTTGGCGCTGCCGCTGGCGTTGGGTTTGTCGGCGATGCCGACGGCTTGCGCGCCGGAGCCGGTGGCGGCGAAACGGGCGCAGACGGCCTCGATGCTGCTGGCGGAAAAGCAGTGGGCGGCGGATACCGCGGTGATGAAACTAGAGGCGGTGTATGGCCGTATGAGCGATGAAGAGCGGATGCGCGGGGTGGTTTATGAGTAGGAGCAGTTTTAAAAAGCGCTGTGGCCGATGCAATGCGGTTAAGGGCATTAGTGATTTTGAGGGCATCGGAAAAGGCCGGCGCGACCCACTGTGCCGCCACTGCCGGTCGGAAGTGGGCGATGAGCCGTATCAGACAGACGATTGGCCGCCGATGCCGGAGATTCTGAAAAACCAGTATTGGAGGATTGCGAAATGATTTACAGGAGTAGAAAACGCTGGGGCGAATCACCGCAACGGCGGCGCAAGCAGGGGTTTTATGCGGTGGTGAAGCCGCGCAATGAGGCGGAAAAACGGGCTGCTTTGCAAGCGGCATTGGATGAAATCGAAACGAAATACGGCGCGGATGCCGTGAAAAGGGGGAGCGATGTTTAAGCATGTTGTGGGGGTGATAGTGATGCTGGTGGGGCTATTTATGCTAGCGGCGTTTGTGGGCACTTATTTGGGTATGACGCTGGCGGCGAGGCTGTGGGGCTGAAATTTTTTTGGCTGATGAAATTTACAAGCATTTGAATTTAAAGGATATGAAAATGAACAGATTAAGAAAACGGATTAAAGAGCTGGTGGGGCAATCGCCTTCGAGCGTGGCTTATCTGGCGGATGTGACGGGCGCGGATGAGGCGGATGTGCAGCGCGAGCTGGCGCGGCTGGAAAAGGCGGGCGAAGTGAGCGCGCGGCGGCTGGTGGTTTACCGGGCGCAAGAAAAAGACACGCCGCGGGATATGCGGATTGATGAAAAAGTGAAGCAGCGGTTGTTGGCCAGGCTGCGGGCGGCATAGGAGGGCGGCATGTGGATGATTTTAATGGCGCTGGTGGTGTTGGGGCTGTTGGTGGTGGTTGCGGTATCGGCGGCGATTGATTGGTGTGGTGTGGATTTGGGAGATGAGTAATGGATAAAGCAAAGGTATTAGAGAAAATCAAAAAGTGTTTGGCCTTGAGCCAATCGGCCAATGAGAACGAAGCGGCGCAGGCGCTCAAACAGGCACAGGCGCTGATGCGGCAATACAGCATTACCGACATCGAGGTCGAGCTGTCAGCGGTGACGGAAACGGGTGTCGGCTCTGCGGCATCGCTGCCGAGTTGGCATCAGCTTTTAATCAGCCGGTGCGCCAAAGCTTTCGGAGTGGAATGCTATTTGGAACGATGCTGCGGCACGGCGGAAGTGCGCTTTTTCGGCCTCGGCGTGAAGCCGGAGCTGGCGGCATACGCTTATGAGGTGTTGCTGCGGCAACTGAAGAAGTCGCGGCGTGAATACATCAAGACCGAGCTGGTGCGCGTGCGCTCTGCCAGCAATAAAACTGCCCGCGCCGACCAGTTTTGCATGGGATGGGTGTATGCGGTGGCGCAAAAGGTGGAGGAATTTGCGATGCCGCCGGAGGAGAAAGGCGTATTGGAGCGCTATCGGCAGCAATTCGGCGAGATGGGTAAAGCCAAAACCCGCGATGTGAAAGGTAAAACCAGCCGGATGCAACAACAGCAGGATTTACAGGCCGGCCATCGGCAAGGCCGTGATGCGCAACTGCATCAGGCGATGGGCGCGGATAAATACAAACAGATTGGAGCATAGAGATGAGAAAAATTAAATACCTGACGGTAGTGTATTCAAGCGAGCACCCGGACTTTGAAAAAATCAGCGCCGCGCCGTTTGTTGATGGTGTGACAGCGGTGGCGGCTTATGACGCGATTGAGCTGGCAGAGATTTTAGAGGCGCATTTTAGCAAGATTGTAGTGGCAAAAGATGAGGATGCGGTACGCGATGCTATAGCCGAAACGGGTGCCGCATTACGTGAGTTTTACAGGGAGGCGCTATGAATATCCGTTGCTCAAACTGCGGCGCGGTGCACAGCCTGGACGCGCTGATTGCAGATGCGGAAGCAGCCGAGGTGTTGCGCCTGCTGCTGGAGATGGACGGCGGTATCGGTAAGGCGGCGGTGCGGTATTTGGGTTTGTTTCGCCCGGCCAAGTCGCAATTGGGCTGGGGGCGAATGGCGAAGCTGCTGAAAGAAATCCTGCCGGATATTCAGACGGCCTCTATCCGGCGCGACGGTGTGGCGGTGGATGCGCCCGCAGCGGCTTGGCTATACGGCTTTGATGCAGCTTTGGCCGCACGCGATGCCGGGCGCTTGAAAACGCCGCTGAAAAGCCACGGCTATCTGTACGAGATTATCAGCCATTGGCAGCCGCAAAGCCCCCACCCTAACCATCCCCCGCAAGCGGGAGAGGGAAACGGCGGCGCGGCGGCGGATACCAAGCTGCGCCAAGGTGTGGCGGCTTTGAGCGCATGGGCGGGCGATGACTGGGCGCGGCAGGAAATCGCGGCCGGGTTTGCGCTGATGTCGGCGCAAATCGCCCGCGGCAAGCCTGCGGCCAAGGATTTGCCGGTGGTGGCGGGGATTTGGCTGCAACGGCTGCAAGAGCGCCCCGAAGGTTTGGCCGAGGAATATGACCGTCCCCGCTTTCAGATGGCCTTCAAGCAGCTGGCCGCCGCCGAAGAGTGGCCGAATGTGGCGGCGTTTATCCGCAACCTGCCGCCACGTTTAATCCCGCGCAAAGCCTTGGCCGCACCGCCGCCTGACCGCGAAGCGGGACGACAGAAATCGGCAGAACTTAAAAGCAATTTAAACCGTGTTTTACAACAGAAAGGAAGTTAAAAAATGGCAGCAATCAAGAAAACCCGTGTGAAGAAAGCCGCGATGGTGGTGGCCGCACAAGACAAAATCGAGGCGGCGGCGCATATCCGCCGTATTGGCGACCTTGCCCGCGAAGTGAAGCGCTTGGAAACCGAGCTTGGCGACAAAAAAGCCGCTCTTGAGCAGCAATATGGCGAGCGTGCCGCACCCTATAAGGCGGAGATGGCAAGCCTGACCGACGGCGTGCAGGCGTTTGCCGAAGCCAACCGAGTGGAGTTGACCGACAACCACAAAACCAAAACTGTGGATTTCGGCACGGGCTTGGTGAAATGGCGGGTAGCGCCGAAAAGCGTGAAAGTAACGGGTGTGGCGGCGGTGCTGGCCTACCTGAAGGGAAAAACCACGCTGGCGCGTTTTGTACGCACCAAAGACGAAATCAATAAAGACGCGATCTTGAACGAAGCCGATTTGTTTGCCGCCGGGCAGGTGCCGGGCATCCGCATTGTGAGCGGGGTGGAAGATTTTGTGGTCGAGCCGAACGACCCGGATTTGGCGGGGGTGTGAGATGAATGATTTATTTGACGATGATGCGGTTTACCGAATATCAGATTTAATTGCCGCATTGGAAAAGGCCAAAGCCGACCACGGTGATTTGCCGTTGTCCCGAAACGGTTGGCGCGGCGGCGTAGCGCCATGCAGAGAAATCCCCGCCAAAGTCAAATACATTAAATTGCCTGAAAAACGCGAGCGCATTTTGAGCTATTGGGGTGGCGGTAACAGCGCAACCCGTGGTGAAAAAGTAATGGACATCGGCTAAGGCCGTCTGAAAAAACAAACGAAAGGATTGGATTATGTGGTTTAAAAATACTACGGTTTACCGGTTGCCGGATGGCGCACCGTCTAAAGCGGACTTGGCGGATGCGCTGCTTGATTTGCCGTTTGCCCCCTGTTTGGGCTTGGACTGGTTTAATGAGGGGTTTGACAGCGCCGCCGCGTTTGATGATGCCCCGGTGTTTGAGGCCGACGGCAGCCTGCGCTTGGCGCTCAAGCGTGAGGAAAAGGTGTTGCCCGCCGGGGTCATCCGCAGCATCCTCGATGAGCAGGTGGCCGATATCAAGCGTGCCGAAGCGCGCAATGTCGGCCGCAAAGAAAAGCAGGAAATGAAAGAGCAGATTATCGATGACTTGCTGCCGCGCGCGTTTACCCGCAGCAGCCGCATTGAGGCGTTGATAGACGGCAAACGCGGTTATCTGCTGGTGGACAATGCCCGCCGCGCCAAAGCGGAGAACCTGTTGACGCGGCTGCGGGAAGCGCTGGGCGGTATCAATGCCCGCTACCCGCAAACACGGCAATCCCGCACCGGCCTGATGACCGACTGGCTGGCGGCGGGCGAAGCGCCGGGCGGCTTTGAGCTCGGCTATTCGGCTACCCTTGAAGGCGTGGGCGATGTGCATCCGGTGATTAAAATCAGCCGCAAAGACTTAACGGATGCCGATGTGACCGCACACATCAACAAGGGCATGATGGTGACCGAGCTGGAGCTGGAGTGGCGAGATTCGGTGCGCTTTGTGCTGACCCGCGATTTCAGCCTCAAGCGCATCGAGTGGTTGGATGTGTTGCAGGAAGAAGCCGAAGGTGGTGACGATGCGTTAAGCGTAATGTATGCCTCGCAGGTGATTCAGGCCGCTGCGCTTGGCGAAATCATTGATGAGCTGGCGATGCTTATGGGCGGCTGGCAGGATTAAGGAGATAAAAATGGCAAAAGTAACGATTACCATCGAAGACATGGACACCGGCGTTGATGTGCAGCTGCGCTTCGAAAACCCGAACCGCATCACCCAAATGCCGTCGGCGGAAAACACGCTGGCGCAGAATCTGGCGGTGGTGGCGATGATGACGATTGAAGCCAATGCGCGTTTGAACGGCTCGAAAACCGAAGACATCACAGCACCCGCCACTATGCAATAGGCCGTCTGAAACGGCTCCGAACAAAATCCCCTTTTTAGGGGATTTTTTGCGTTTATTACTCCATTGGGGAATGACTGACATGATGCAATAAAAGATAATAAACACTTGAAATATTAAGGAATCTGAATATGGACGCTCAAGCACAACGGCGCAAATTAATTGCGAAAATAAAAATCGGCCAGCAACAACTCGGGCTGGACGATGCGACTTATCGCGCCCTGCTTTTGCGGGTGAGCGGTAAAAACTCCTGCACCAAGCTGGATATGCGCGGGCTGGAGGCGGTGTTGGCCGAATTGGAAAAACAGGGTTTTGCGCCGAAGGCTAAGGGCGGCAAGCGGCCGAACCGCCGTGCATCGGCGGATGCGATGTTGAAAAAGGTAGGCGCGCTGCTGGCGGAATTGGGCTACCACTGGAACTATGCACACAGTATGGCGCGGGGGATGTTTAAGGTTGACCGCGTGGAGTGGTTGACCGATGAGCATTTGCACAAGCTGGTGGCGGCTTTACAGATGCACGCCAACCGCAAGAAGAAGGAGACGGCGCATGGTTGATTTGGATTTGGAACGGGTGCGGCATCTGCTGCCGGAGTCGATGCTGGATATTGTCGAGGCCATCGGCGTTAAATCCGCATGCGAGCTGGTGAAAGCGATTGGCGGGGCGCGCTTTAAGTTCGGGCGCGGCAAGCAGGATACGCCGCGGCTGCATATCTTGTTTGCGGCCATCGGCGAGGCCAAAACCTACCAGCTGCTGCGGGTGTTTGGCGGCGAAGAATTGTATGTGCCGCGCTGCGAAGAGGCGCTGCGGGAATTGCGCAATGAGCAGTTCCGGCATGAATTTTTGGTGTTGACGGAGCGCGAAGGCGTCAGCAAATTGATGGCCATGAGCGCTTTGTGTCCGAAATACAAGATTTCGGAGCGCACGGGCTACACGATTATGCGCGGCCGCTTGGAGCCGGTGAGCCATCAGCAAACTTTGTTTTAAGTGAGCCAGACTTTGGCCGCCTTCGGGCGGCTTTTTTTATGGCTGCGTTTTGCGGCGCGCGCTCGGGCTTGAAGCCTCTGCCGTGCGCAGCGCTGCCGGAGCGGCGGGAAAATAAAGGCTGATAAATGGGTTTTAAACCGTGTTTAGTTTGGAAAGGGATTTATGGGATTTGAAAAAGCGATTGAGCGCGTGCTCGGGCATGAGGGCGGCTATGTGCATCATCCGCGTGATCCGGGCGGCGAAACCAACTGGGGCATCACCCGCCGCACGGCGCAGGCCAACGGCTATAAAGGCAGCATGCGCCAAATGACGCGTACGCAGGCGGTGGAAATCTACCGCCGCGCGTATTGGTCGGGCTGCGGCTGTGTGCGTTTTCCGTTTCCGCTGGCTTACCAATATTTTGACGCCTGTGTGAACCACGGCCGCGGCAATGCGGCACGCTTTTTGCAGCGTGCTTTGGGCGTGGCGGATGACGGCATCGTCGGCAACATCACGTTGGCGGCATTGGCGCGCACGCCGGTGTGTGATGTGGTGCGCCGCTTTAATGCCGAGCGCTTGGCTTTTTATACCAAGTTGTCGACGTTTGATGCGTTCGGGCGCGGCTGGGTGCGCCGTGTGGCGGCCAATCTGCGCCACAGCGTTGCTGATGGCTGCGATGCGCGCCACAAGGATATGGCAACGGTGTTGGAACACTACGCCACCGCCAACCGCACGTTTGGCCAAAGCCAGCGTGTGGCGATGCGGCAGCAGGCGGCAGCCATCGCGAAAGAGGTGGCAGCATGATGGCTTGGCTGAAAAAGTGGTGGCAGCGACTGCGCCGCCGCCAGACGACAGAAATCAAGCGTGTGGCTTGGTACACCGACCGCCGCGCACCGACAGCACCGCCTGCCCCATCAGGCCGCAGCAGCGGTGTGGCGAGGGCGCGGCGCGCGAAAAAGAAACGGCAGGTGCGCCGTGGCTAGCTTGCTCGACATCATCAAAAACCCCGCCACGGGCAAAGTGTCGCACAGTAAATTGTGGGCAAACATTGCCTGCGCGGCGGCCACTTATAAGTTTGTGGCGGCGGCAGATGCGCCGTCTGAAATCTGGGCGATTTACCTTGGCATTGTCGGCGGCTATGCGGTGGCGCGTTCGTATGTGTCGGTGAAGCGCCAAGAAGTGGAACAGGAGGCCGTGCGTGATGTGGATTAAATATTGGCCGCAGGCGCTGCTGGCCGTTTTGTTGGCGGCGGCCATGTGGTATGCGCATCATCGCGGTTTTCAGACGGCCTTTGGCCGGCAGCAGGCGGTGATTGCGCAAATCAAGGCCGAACAACAGGCGCAAGCGTTGGCGGCGGAACAGGCCTACACGGCCAAGCTGGCCGAGGTGCAAAAGCTGGCGCAAGCGCGGCAGGCGCAAACGGACGCGCTGGCCAAATCTTTGGCCGAGCAGCAGCGGCAAAGCCGCCTGCAAGTGGAACGGAATAAAAAGGGAATCGAAAATGCCATCAAACAAGACCAAGCTGCGGCTGGCGGCTGCATTGGCGGTATTGGCGCTCACAGCCTGCACCAATACCGCCAAGCCCTCGGCTACAGCGCCGATACAAACGATTGAGGTGCCGACCATGCCTGCGCCGCCTGCGGCGCTGATGGTGCCGCCGCTGCGCCCCGCGCCGCCGGAGGGCGGCACGGTGCGGCAGCTTTTGCACCACGCGGCCACTTTCGGCGGCTATGTGCAGGAATTGGAAAACCAGAACGCGGCTTGGCGTGAGTGGGTTCGGGCAGGCATGGATGCCGGCCTGCGCCGGCATGACGGAGAAAAAGAATGACGGCGTATCGTGAGTTGGTCAACCGCGTGTTGGCGGTGAAGCAGGCAGGGCTGGAAATGGGCTTGGCCAAGGCGCGCGAACAGGAAGGCTTTATCCGCCGCGTGGCGGCGCTGCTGGACAAAACCAGCTGGGCTTATGTGGTGCGGATGGATAAGGATTTCGGCGTGGTTTTCTGCGTGGAAACGGGGCTTGTCGGCCTCGGTCATCAGGTGCAGGCGGTGCGCCAAGCCTTGGCGGCTGAATTTGATGTGGCCGTCGGCATGGACTGCTGCGCCCCGCTGACGGTGGCGCACCCGCTCGGTCATGAATGCACGGTGGTGTTTGGAGAAGCGGCATGAACCCGATAGATTTTGAATTTGGTTTTAAAACCCTGTGGGGTGTGGCTGCGGCGGCTTTTTGGTATTGGGTCAACAATATTTCGGGGCGTTTGAAAAAGAGCGACGAGCGCTACGATGAGTTGCAAGGCCGTCTGCACAAGGTGCAATTGGACTATGCCACCAAGCAAGAAGCGCGTGCGGACAATGAGGGTGTGATGCGCACGCTGCACCGATTGGAAGAAAAAATAGACAAACTGGCCGAGAGAAAGGCAGACAAGTAATGGAACAAAAAGACCCGATTTTGACGGCCTTGGCGCGCATCGAGGCGAAGCAAGACCAAGTGCTGGCGCAGCAGGAAAACATCGATGCCGAAATCAAGGAAATCCGCAAGGAGTGCCGCCGCACCGCTGCCATGTATGGCGGCTTGGGCGGCATGGCGGTGGCGACCGGCTGGGAAATCGTTAAAGCCAAACTGGGCTTGGGTGCTTGAGATGGCGCATCCAAAGGCAACACGCGACAAGCTGCGCGGCCTCTATATCAACGGCCAATCGCTGGAGGCGGCGGCGCAGTTGTGCAAGGTGGCATTCGGCACGGCACGCCGCTGGCGCGATGCGGCGAAAGACGGCGGCGATGATTGGGACAAGCTGCGGGCGGCGCATACCTTGGCCGGTGGCGATGTCGAGGCGGTCGCGCGCGGCATGATTGCCGGGCAGATTGTGCAATACGAATCGGTGATGAAAGAGCTGCAAGAGGCAGCGGACATCAGCCCGTTGGACAAGGCCAAGGCTTTGGCCAGCCTGTCGGATTCGTTTAACAAGGCGATGGCGGCCAACCGCCGCCTGCTGCCCGAAGTGCATGAAGCGGCGGTGGCGATTAAAACGGTGGATTTGCTGTCGCAGCACATCAAGCAGTATTTCCCGCAGCTCAATAATGATTTTTTAAATGTGTTTGAGAGCTTTATCCCCGTAATCGAGCAGGAATTTTGACGATGACGCAGAAGAAAATCACCAAGGCGCAGCTGCGCGAGCGGATGGAGAGCATCCGCTTGGATTTGGTGCAGCGCATCGAAGCCGAAGACGCAGGCTTGTCGGATGCGCCTGCCGATATTGAGGCACGGCGCGCGCGCGTGTTTGACGTGCAAACGGGCTTCCGATTCTTTTTGGAAACCTATTTCCCCCACCACATCCGCGGCGACACATGGTCGGCGTTTCATGATTACCTGATTGACGAGGTGGTGCCAAACGTGACGGCATCGCCGGAGGCGGAAGCAGAAGCTGTGGCCGCGCCGCGCGGCGAAGCGAAAACCACCATCGGCGTGCAGATTAAGGCTCTGTGGGACGAAATCCGCCATGCCAAACATAATGTGGTGATTATTTCCGATGTTGAAGACCAGGCAGCAGGCTCGGTGGAAGTGATTAAAACCGAGTTGACGGAAAACAAACGGCTGGCGCTGGATTTTCCCGAAGTGTGCGGGGTCGGCCGCCGTTGGCGGGTCGGCGAAATCATCACCAAGCAGGGCAATAAAATCAAAGCCTACGGCAGCGGCATGAAGCTGCGCGGTACCAAGCACGGCGCACGCCGACCGGATATGGCCTATCTCGACGACATCGAAAACGATGAAAACGTGGAAACGCCGAAGCAGCGCGCGAAACTGATGGACTGGGTGAACAAGGCGGTGCTGCCTTTGGGCGCAGCCGGTGAAAAATACGATGTGCTTTATGTAGGCACGATTTTGCACTACGACAGCGTGCTGAACCGCGTGTTGGAAAATGCGTTTTGGCACAGCCGCCGTTTTCAAGCGGTTGTCTGCTGGCCTGATGATATGGCGCTGTGGGATGAGTGGGAGGCCGTCTATAAACATGAGGGGCGCAAGGCTGCGGCGGCATTTTATGAAGCCCATGAGGCCGAGATGCTGGCAGGCAGCAAGGTGAGTTGGGCGCAGCGGCCGCTGTTGCTGCTGATGACCATCCGCGCGCGTATCGGCAAAGAGGCGTTTGATTGCGAATACCAAAATGAGCCGGTGAGCGGCGAAGATGCCATTTTTGCCAACACCATCGACGATGCCCTGTTTGCCGACAAAGACCTGCCAAGTGATTTGATTTGGTTTGGCGCGCTCGACCCCTCTTTGGGCAAGCGCAACGCCAACCGCGACCCATCGGCCATTCTAATCGGCGGCTGGCACCGCCCGACGGTGACCCTGTATGTGGTGGTGGCGCAAATCCGCCGCCGCGTGCCCGACAAAATCATCTCTGATGTTATCAAGCTGCAAAAGCAATACAAATGCCGTTTGTGGGCGGTCGAAGTGGTGCAGTTTCAAGAATTTTTGAAAACGGAATTGACCAAGCGCGGCTTGCAGCAAGGCGTGCTGATTCCCGCGCGCGGGGTGAAACCGACCGCCGACAAGGCGCTGCGCATCGAATCGGTGCAGCCGCATATGCAGGACGGCCACGTCAAAATCCACAAAGATTGCGTGGAGTTGATTGACCAGTTGCGCCGTTTCCCAAAACACGCACACGATGACGGCCCAGATGCTTTGCAGATGTTGCTTGAACTGGCGGTAGGAAATGCTGCGCCTATCGAATGGCAAAGCATCGCCGATGACGATTTTAACGATAACGACTACAAAAGCAAATGGAGCCGCTAACCATGGCAAAAAAAGACAAAAATCAAAAGGTGCAAAAGCCGGTGCAAGGTTTACAAACCGATGTGGCGCAAATCACCGCGACTGGGCGCGTGATTGCGGAGCACCCGTCTAATTTCATCACGCCGCAGAAAATGCGGGCGCTGTTTGAAGATGCCGAGCGTGGCGATATTACGGCACAGCATGAATTGTTTGCCGACATCGAGGAGCGCGACAGCGACATTGCCGCCAACTTGGGCACGCGCAAGCGCGCCCTGCTGACGCTGGATTGGCGAATAACCCCGCCGCGAAACGCCACGCCTGCCGAAGAAAAAATGGCGGAAGCGGCTTATGAGCTGATGGAAGGCTTGGGCGAGTTTGACGATTTGGTGATTGACCTGATGGATGCGGTCGGCCACGGCTTTGCCGCGCTGGAAATCGAATGGGCGTTTTCAGACGGCCTCTTTACGCCGCAAGCCCTGACGCATCGGCCGCAGAGCTGGTTTAAGTGGAGCGACGACGACGAGCTGTTGCTGAAAACGCCCGGCAATCAGCAAGGCGAACCATTGTGGCCGCTGGGCTGGCTGGTGCATTACCACAAATCCCGCAGCGGCCAGCAGGCGCGCAACGGCCTGTTTCGCACGCTGGCGTGGCTGTATATGTTCAAGCATTACGCCGTGCATGATTTTGCCGAATTTTTAGAATTGTATGGTATGCCCATCCGCATCGGTAAATACGGCGCGGGGGCGACCAAGGAAGAGAAAGCCACTTTGCTGCGCGCGGTGGCGGAAATCGGACACAACGCGGCCGGCATTATGCCAGAGGGCATGGAAATCGAATTACACAATGCCGCCAGCGGCACCACATCCACCAGCAATCCATTTTTACAGATGGCGGATTGGTGTGAAAAATCGGCCGCACGGCTGATTTTAGGGCAAACCTTGACCAGCGGTGCAGACGGCAAATCCAGCACCAATGCGCTGGGTAAGGTGCACAATGAAGTGCGGCGTGATTTGCTGGTGAGCGATGCCAAGCAGATTGCGCAAACCATCAGCCGGCAGCTGATACTACCCTGGCTGCAAATCAATTTCGGCGGCATCGACCCTGCCCGCGCGCCGCGCTTTGAGTTTGATGTGCGCGAAGCGGAAGACATTGCGGTGTTGGCCGAAGCCATCCCGAAGCTGGTGGATGTGGGCGTGCAGATCCCCGAAGGCTGGGTGCGCGACAAGCTGACCATTCCCGAAGCGGCAGAAGGCGAAGCGGTGTTGGCGCGGCGGGTGGCAGACAATCCGGTCAACCGCGAAGCGCTGGCGGCATTGAGTGCGCAGAGGCCGTCTGAACGCAGCGGCAACCGCAGGCAGGCGCTTTTGGACAAGGTGTTGGATGATGCCTTGGATGTGCCCGATTTCAACACGCAGCTGAATCCTGTCGTGCGGCAGGCGGTGGCGGCGCTGATGTCGTGCGACAGCTACGAGGAGGCCGATGCCGCCCTGACGGCGCTGTATCCGCAGCTCGACAACAAAGCCCTGTGCGGCTATATGCAGCAGGCTTTGTTTATCAGCGACTTGTTGGGGCAGGCATGAGCACGCCCGAAATCACTTTTGCGCTCGGCCTGAAACCTGCGGCGGCGGTCGAATGGCTGAAAGCCAAAGGCGTGACCGCTGAAAACTACCGCAACCTGACGGCCAGCGAAATCGCCAAGGTGTACACCATTGCCCGAATCAGTGATTTGGAGATGCTCAACGACATCAAGCAAAGCATGATAACGGCGGCGGATAACGGCCAATCGTATCAAAACTGGCGCAAAGATATTCTGCAACACCTGCAAAACAAGGGCTGGCTGCACCCCAACGGCCACAACGGCAAAGACATCATCGACCCGCAGACGGGCGAGGTGTTCGGCGCACCGCGGCGGCTGGAAACGATTTATCGCACCAACATGCAGTCGGCTTATATGGCGGGACAGTATCAAGGCTACATGGCCAACATCGGCGAGCGGCCCTATTGGATGTATGACGCGGTGGGCGACAGCCGCACGCGCCCGGCACACGCCGCGATGGACGGGCTGGTGTATCGCTACGACGATCCTTTCTGGGCAACTTTTTACCCGCCCAACGGCTACAATTGCCGCTGCTCGGTGATGGCGCTGGCCGAACGGGATTTGGCCAAATACGGCGTGGCATTGAGCGAATCGGGCGAGCACAATTTTGTTGAAACCAACAAAATCTACAATAAGAAAGGCGATACATACCCGACGATGGCTTATAAAGCCCCCGACGGCAGCCTGCACACCACCGACCGCGGCTTTGACTACAACGCAGGCCGCATGAACTACCGCCCCGATTTGGACAAATACGACCGCGCCTTGGCGCATCAGTTTGCCAAGGCGGAGATGCATGGGGCGGAATTTCGGGCGACTTTCAAGCAGCTCGGCGCGGAATTTGAGGCGGTGAAAAACCGTTTGGGGATGGATGGCAAGTTGAGCAATACGCAGCTTTATCAGATTGAAGACATGCTGACCAATGAGCGACATTTTGCGGCAGGCGTGGTGGCCAAGGAAATGCAGCAGACTTTGGGATTAGGTAAGGCAACTGTTTGGTTGTCGGATGACACGATAAACAAACAGGCCAATAGCCGTAAAGACGAAGCATTCCCCGTGGCGCTTTATGGGCATTTGCCGGATATTTACCATGCCCCGGATGCGGTTGTTTTGAGCCGGAAAAACAGCAAGTATTATTTTTTCAAGCAGATAGATGGCAAATGGTATCTGGCCGTGACCAAATATCTTTATAAAAAGGGAGAGCTGTTTATGGAGTCGTTCAGGCGCAGCGATAAAAATCAGTTGGATGATTTTTCAGAGAAGTATGAGCGGTTGAAGTAAGTGTCGGGTGGGGCTCGGAATCACCCACACACGGTCAGAAGCCTAAGCTCGCCTGCGATACCGAGATTATCATCGCTTTTCCGACACTTACGGTAATCATACCATGATAGACATCAAAATCGACAATCTTTTTGTGGTGCTAAACCAAATCGAGCGTTTGCAGCAAGGCGTGGAAAACCGCTATCTGCTGATGCGGGTACTTTCGGGCAGCATGCACACGGCGGTGTTGATGAATTTCCGCCGAGGCGGCCGCCCGAAGTGGCTGGGGCTGGAATACCGCCACGGCAAGCCGCTGATTGACAGCGGGGCGTTGCGCGGCAGCATCAGCAGCATGGCCGACAACGACACGGCATTGGTCGGCACCAATATGGAATATGCGGCTATCCACAACTTCGGCGGCATGGCCGGACGCAATAGAAAAGTCCGCATTCCGCAGAGGGAATTCATGACGCTGACCAACGACGACAAGCAGGGTTTGATGGACGATGTGCAGACCTATTTTCAGAACTTGATTAAGTGATTTTCAGACAGTCCCAAAAACGCGCTTTTTAGCGCGTTTTTTTATTGCGCCTATGCTTGGGTATTCCGAGCGCGTTTGTCGCAATCTGTGACGCTTCTGAAAGGCCTCTGAAACCGATTTGATTTAGGGGCGGCGGCGCAGTTTGCGAAAAAGCGTAACGGGGCTTGAAACCCATCCGCTCTGCCCCGCGTTTTTAAAGGCGGAAAATGGCAACCTCAAACAGGAATCGCAAATATGCCGCAAGACAAATTAACCCTAGCCGCCTGCAGCTTTGAAGTGCAGCCGAAAGACGGCCGCATCCAGTTGCTGCCCTATGGCGAGTTCCGCGCCATTGACGGCCGCCCGCATGATGCGCCTGCATGGTATCTGACCGAGGAAAACGGCCGTGATGTGGTGGATTTGGCCAACGCATCGCGCAATCAGCTGGTGGTCGATTACGAGCATCAGACCTTGCATAAAGAGAAAAACGGCCAACCCGCCCCTGCCGCCGGTTGGATGCGTTGGCTGGAGTTTACGCCCAAAGGCATTTTTGCCGATGTGGAATGGACGGATAAGGCGGCGGCTTCGATTGCGGCCAAGGAATACCGTTACATTTCGGCGGTATTTTCTTATGACACCAAAGGCTATGTGCGCAAGATTTTTCACGCCGCGCTGACCAATTATCCCGCGCTGGACGGCATGGACGAAGTGTTGGCCGCCGCCTCGGCGCAATTGATTACCCCCGAAAAGGAGCAAAACCCCATGAATGAGTTGTTGCAACAGCTGTTCGGCCTGCCCGAAGCCAGCGAAGAGGAGCTGAAAGCGGCCTTGAGTGCGCTGCTGCAAGCCAAGCCGCAAAGCGTGGCCTTGTCTGCCGATGTGTTTACGCAGTTGGCTGAAAAAGACAACCGCATTGCCGCATTGTCTGCCCAGTCCGGCAAGCCCGACCTGACCCAATACGCGCCCGTGGCCTTGGTGCAGGAGCTGCAAGGCCAACTGGCCGCCCTCACCGCAGAGCGCGCCGCCGATAAAGGCAGCGAGCTGATTACCGCTGCTTTGAGCGCAGGCAAATTGCTGCCGGCGCAAAAAGAATGGGCGGAAGGCGTGTTGAAGCAGGAAGGCGGCTTGGCGTTTTTGAGCGGCTACATCGACAACGCGCAACCGGTGGCCGCGCTGGCGGCCACGCAAACCGACGGCAAAGCGCCGTCTGAAAAAATCGCGGCCTTGAGCGCTGAAGAAGCGCAGGCGGCCAAAATGCTCGGCATGACCGATGCCGAATATAAAACCCAAGTAAAAGGTGCAAAAGATGAATAAAACCGAAATTTTGAAGGCGCTCACGGCGGCTTTCCGCAAAGAATTTTCAGACGGCCTCGGCTTTCGCGAACCGACCTATGCCAAGGTGGCCATGACCATCCCGTCAACCACCGCCACCAATACCTATGCGTGGCTGTCGGCTTTCCCACGCATGAAAGAATGGGTGGGCGAGCGCACGCTGAACAAACTCGGCAAGCAGGCCATGAGCATTGAAAACAAGTTGTTTGAATCGACCGTGAGCGTGCCGCGCACCGACATCGAAGACGACCAAATGGGCATTTACCGCCCGATTATGAAGCAGGCCGGTGTGTCTGCCGCCGAGCTGCCCGACGATTTGGTGTGGCCGCTGTTGGCCAAAGGCAAAGCCACGCTGTGTTATGACGGCCAAAACTTTTTCGACACCGACCACGTTTGGTATAAAAACGTGGATGGCACCGGCACCACCAAAAACATGAGCAACCTCACTACCGGCACCGATGCCGATGCGCCGACCTGGTATGTGATTGACGACACCAACGTGCTCAAGCCCTTGGTGTATCAAGAGCGCACCAAGCCGGAGTTCGAAACCAAGTTCGACCCGAGCAAATCGGACAAAGTGTTTTTGGAAGACGTGTATATCTACGGCATCCGCGCCCGTGGCAATGCCGGTTTCGGCCTGTGGCAGTTGGCGCACATGGTGGAAAAAACCAACCTCACCAAAGCGGCTTTGGCCAAAGTGGTCAAGGAAATGAAAGAGCTGAAAACCGATGGCGGCTACGATTTGAAAATCCGCCCCAGCCTGCTGGTGGTGCCGCCTGCGCTTGAAGAAACCGCGCGCGAAATTTTGGAGCAGACCATTCAGGACGGCACGACCAATATTTGGGCAGGCCGCTTGAAGCTGCACGTCGAATACGGTTTGTAACCCGTTTCAGACGGCTTTAAATACCGATTTAAAGGCCGTCTGAACAAGGAGCGAAAAAATGGCACGAGCCAAAAAAGACCAAACAGAAGCCACGCCGGATACAGACGTGGTGCAAGAGGCGGAAGCCGCCGCTGCGGATGCTGCTGTGGCGGTTGAAACCGAACCCGCAGCCGAACCTCAAGCGCCAACGGTTGATGCCGATACCGTGGCCGCAGCAGAGCCGCCGATTGAATTTGTGGTGGTGAAAACCCGCCACGGCGCACCCTACCGCCGCTGCGGCCGCCTCTTTGACGCGGAGGAAACCCGCATTGCGGTTGCCGAATTGAGCGAAGACGACATCAACCGCCTCAATAACGACCCGCATCTGCTGGTGCATTTTGACGCGGCCGAGGCCGAATAATGGCTTATGCGAGCGTGGCGGACATGGTGGCGCGGTTTGGTGACTTGGAAGTGATCGAGCTGACCGACCGCAGCCACAGCGGCCAAATCGATGAAGCGGTGGCCAAGATTGCGCTGGAAGATGCCACGGCGGAAATTGATGCGTATTTGGGGCGTTTCAGACGGCCTTTTTACGATGTGCCGCCCATCCTCAAGCGCTTGTGCTGCGACATTGCCCGTTACCGCTTGAGCGCGGTCGGCCTTACCGGCATCACCGATGAAATCCGCAACCGCTACAAAATCGACGTGCTCGATTTGCTGCGTGCTTTGGCCAAAGGCGACGTGCAGTTGGGTGTGGACGATGCCGGTGCGGAGCTTGGCGGCGACGGCGACGGCGTGATGTTTGTCAACGCGAAAAACAGGATTTTTGCCCGTGATAAGCAAAATTGAGCAAGCGGTGGTGGCGCGGCTGCGGCTCGGATTGGGGCGCATGGTGCGCACAGTCAAGAGCTACGGCGGCGAGGTGGACGACCTTAGCCAGCAATTAACCACGTTCCCCGCTGTTTGGGTCACCTATGGCGGCAGCCGAGTTGAAGCGGCCAATACCGGCAAAAGCCGTTACCGCGAACAGGCCGAAATGGTGGTGATGGTGGCCACACGCGGCCTGCGTAGCGAAGAAGCCAGACGGCAAGGCGGTGCAGACATCCGCGAAGTCGGCAGCAACGACTTGATTCGCGCCTGCCGCCGCCTGCTCGACAGCCAACGTTTGGGCTTGCTGGAAAACGGCGGCCTGACCCCGAAAGCGGTGCGGCCGGTGGTAAACCAAACCCTGCTCGGCAAAGCGGCGGTGAGCGTGTATGCCATCGAATACACCGCCACATGGAGCAGCGCACCGTTGGAAAACGACCGCTTCCCCGAACGCCAAGACGACCCGCAGCACCCCGACCATGTGTTTACCAAGTATCAAGGCGAATTGAGCGAGCCGTGGCCTTGGTTTGAATATTTTGATGCTTTGCTGACCGACCCGCCCGGCGGTGCGGTTTTGCCGATTGATTTAACCCTGCCCCCAAAGGAGCCGCACCATGACGATTAAAGTTAAGGCCGCCCCCGGCCTTGCCGTGCCGACCGAGCACAACCCCCACGAATACATCGGCCAAGAGCCGGCAGAAGTTGCCGCCGACAGCCTGTATTACCGCCGCCTGCTCGATGACGGCGATTTGCTGCCCGTTGCCGATGAGGCTGCGGCAACCAAAGCCAAAACCGCAAAAGGAGCCGAATAATGGCCGACCACATCAGCTTTGACACCATTCCGGGCAGCATCCGCGTGCCCGGCCAATACATCGAATTCAACACCCGCAATGCCGTGCAGGGCTTGCCGCAGAATCCGCAGAAAATGCTGATTATCGCGCCCATGCTCACCGCCGGCCGCCAAGCCGCCCTGACCCCCGTGCAGCTGTTCAGCGATGCCGATGCCGCCGATTTGTTTGGCGGCGGCTCATGGGCGCACCTGATGACACGTCAGGCGTTTTTAAACAACCCCTATCTCGACCTGACCGTGATTGGTGTGGCCGATGGCGGCGGCAGCGTGGCCGCCACCGCGTCGGTATCACTGAGCGGCACCGCCACCGGCAGCGGCATCGTGACCATCCGCATCGGCGGCAAAGCCTACAGCGTGGCCGTGGCGCGCGGCGAAGCGGCTGCTGCCGTGGCCACCCGCATTCGTGCCGCCGTTACCGCCGATTCCGCTGCCGTGGCGACCACGGGCGGCGCTGACGGTGCCCTCGTGTTTACCATGAAAAACAAAGGCCAAATCGGCAACGAGCCGCAGTTCGACGTTGCTGTGGCCGTGGCCGGGTTGAGCCAATCAGGCGGCACGGGTTTTGCCAGCGGTGCGGGCGATGCCGACATCGCCCCCGCCTTGGCCAAAGTGGCGGGCAAGCAATACCACATCATCGTGAGCGCCTTTAACGACGATGCCAACAACAAGGCATTGTCCAGCCACATCAGCCAAGTATCCAACGCCATCGAACAGCGCGGCTGCGTGGGCGTTATCGGCTGGCGCGGCACGCTGGCCACCGGCACCGCCGCCACCGCCAAAATCAACGATGGCCGCGTGGTGTGCGGCTGGTATAAAAACGCTGCCGAGAGCGGCTGCATGATTGCCGCCGGGTTGGGCGCGGTGATGGCGTTTGAGGAAGACCCCGCCCGTCCGCTCAACACGCTGGAAGTCAAAGGGCTGGCAGTGACCGCCGATGCCGACTGGCCGCTGTTTGCCGAGTGCAACAACGCGCTCTACAACGGCCTCACCCCGCTGACGGTGGTGGCGGGCAAGGTGCAGATTATGCGCGCGGTGAGCACCTACACCAAATCGGCGGCCAACGCCGACGACCCCAGCCTGCTCGACATCACCACCATCCGCACGCTGGATTATGTGCGCCGCGCCATTAAAGAGCGCATTGCGCTGCGTTTTCCGCGCGACAAATTGAGCGACAACATGGTGCCCTCGGTGCGCAGCGAAATTCTGGACGTGCTCTACAAGCTCGAAGAAATCGAAGTGATCGAAAACGTGGAAGCCAACAAGCCCAAACTGCTGTTGAGCCGCAGCGTGCAAGACGCCAACCGCCTCAATGCCGCCATCCCTTCAGATGTGGTCAACGGCCTGCATGTGTTTGCCGGCCGCATCGACCTGATTCTTTAAACCCTTGCAGACGGCCGTAGCAGGCCGTCTGAACCCCGAAAGGATACAAAATGACAGACGCAAGCTATGTCGGTGCCGTCATCATGGAAGTGAACGGCCGTGAGGTCGAAATTGTCAGCATCAAGCCCAGCGTGACCACCGGCCGCAAGCCGGTGAAGGCCATGAACCGCCACGGCCGCGTCGGCGGCTATGCCGACGGCGTGAAAGAATACAAATTGAGCGTGTCGGCGGTGGTGCCGCTCGATGGCAGCGTGCCCGACTGGGAAAATATCACCAAGGCCAAAATCACCGTGTTCCCGCTGGAGAAAAACGAGCAGCGCACCTCTTATCTCGACTGCTTCACGCTGGAAGTTTCCGAGCAATACGAAGTCGACAACGAAGCGCGCATCGACATTGAAATGCAGGCGCTGCGCAAGGTGAAAGAATGATGAAACACGAATTCAAGCTGCAATGGGGGCTGCCGTTAACGGGCGGCGTCGCACATGAAATGGCGCTGCGTCCGCTCACCATCGGCGGCGAGCTGGCCGCTATGGCTTTGCTGGACGAGCGCTGGGGTGATGAGCCGCCCGAGGGCGCACGCGCGGCGGTGGAAGAAACGCTGGCCTTTTGGACGCGGCAGCTTTACTGCCCCGCAGACCCCGCATGGCTTGCCGACATTGATTACCTGCTCGAACACCTCACCGGCGACGATTACCGCCTGATTTTGGCCGCTCAGGACGATTTGCGGACAAAATTCACCGCCGCTTCGGCAAACCACGCGGGCAGCGGGGCGGCAGCAGCAAGCCCGACTACCGCAGCAGCCACCGGCACTACCGCCAAGCCGTGATTCTGATGGCCAAAGCGGGTATTGCCGCCGAGGCCGTGGCCGCCATGCCGCACGCCGAATTGGCCGCTTGGTTTGACGATATTTTGTTGAGCTTGGGCGTGAAAAAAGCGGAAGAAGGCAAAGTGATTATTTCCAAACGGCAGCCGAGGCCTGCCGCCCCCAAAGACAACAGCCCCGCGTAACCGCGGGGCTTTTTTTATGGGTTTTATCCTGATTTTGCTTGACTTCTATTATAGGTACACCTGTAATAAAACCTGTTGGATAGCCAACAACGGGAAAAGCCCACCGAAGCGGGCTTTACTGGGAGAAAGAAAATGAAGCGTTCCCTTCAAATTCTTATTCTGGTTATCTTTATGTTGTTAAGCATCAATAATGCTTATTAAAGACTAACCAGCTAGGCGGCGGCGGCAACCGCTGCCTAGTCCCAATCTTACTAAAACCTGCTTGCAAAATCAAGGATGAATCATGGCGAAAACACAAGCTCAAATACAGGAGCGCTCGGATGCAAAGCGCGGTGTGCGCGCAAAAAGCTACAAACTGCCCGAAACCACAATCGCATTAATCGCCGAATTGGCCGAACAAACCGGCTTGCCGCAATCAGCAGTCATTACCGCTGCCGTTAAAATGCTGAAGCAGCAACATGAGGCCGTCTGAATGTATATTAAGTTATGTTAAAATCAAGACGTGCAATATTGCGCGGCTTTTTTTATGGAAAAATAATGGCTTGGGGAATATTATTTCTTATCATGGCGGGGGCTGCTGGGATTGGTGGCATTTTGTATATCAAGTACAGCGAAAAAAAGAAGCAGGAAATATGGGAGGCCGAGCAGGCAAAGCTGCAGGAAGAACAAAGGCAGAAAGAGCTTAAAAGAGCAGAACGGGCGGCAGCCGCCGCCACAGCAGAAGCTAAGAAATTTGAAACGATTGAAGGCTTTTTGTGTGAGCGTGATATTTGCATGAATCACGCAAAATTGACGGCAGATTCTTATGTTGAAAGCCTAAAAAATGGAAATCGGTCGTTGGATAGTAGAAGGCGGCATCTCATTTGGGAATCACTATATCTCATTTTACAGAGCACAAATGCTAAAACAATAAAATCAAGAATCGGTGTGATGTGTAGAAACCTGCAAGCAATGAAGTGGCCGCATATCCCAATTGGACAAAAAGAATTAAAGATAGCATCAACGCATTACTACTATGTTCAAATTCAAAATCTTGTTGAAAAAATAGATAATTACAAGACAGAGCCTGCGAAAGAAAAAGCCGCTATTCGAATAAATGAATTGTTTCAAGAGGCAGAGCAGGAAGAGATGGTTTATCAACAGGCTCTAAATGATTTTAGGCAGAAGCTACAGGCTTGAAGCCCCTTAAATCCGTTTTCAGACGGCCTTTAAACGATAATTGACCTTGAGTTAATTTAAGTTTAAAGGCCGTTTGTTATGGCAAATCAAAACATGAAACTGGTGTTGTCGCTGGCCGGACGCGATGACGGGGCGGTAAGGCTGCTGGCGGAAACCGAACGCCAGCTGAAGCGCGCCGCTTTATCACGAAACCAGCTGGCAAGAGCCGGGAAGCCTTATGAATTGGCCGGTATCCGTTCGGAACGGGCGATTCAGCGCGAAATTCTGCAAACGCAGGCGGCATTTCGGCGGTTGGCGCGCAGCGGCACCGCTTCGCAAAACGATTTGGCACGCGCGGCGGTGGCCACCAAAAACCGCATCCGCGAATTGAATGCGGAGTTGCAGCAAGGCATCCAAACGCAAAGCCGTTTTTCACAAGGCATGAATGTGGCTGCAAAAGGTGGGGCTGCGCTGATGGCAGGCGGTATGGCGGCGTATAGCGTGCTCAAGCCTGCTATGGACAATCAAAAGCAGCTGGATGCCAACGTCGCACAGGTCGCTTGGCAGGCCTACGGCGAGGACGACAGCAAGTCGGCGCAATGGATTGCTTCACAAGGCAAAACCAACATTCGCGACTTAGCGCTGTCGCTGGTTGAAAGCAACGGCGGTACACATGATGCGGCCTTGCAGCTCATCAACAGTATGATGGCCAACGGCATGAGCTTTGATGAGACCAAATCCAATGCGCAGGCATCGCACAAGGCGATGATTGCCTCATCTGAAGGCTTGGGCGATTACAACGCAGCGGATACGGCCAAGCTGTTTAAGGTGCTGTCGGATTTCGGTTTTAAAGGCAATGACTTGGGCAAGGCTTTTGAATACGCCATGAAATCGGGCATGCAGGGCAATTTTGAGATTGCCGACATGGTGCGCGAACTGCCTGCGCTGCTTCCTGCCGCGAAATCAGCAGGTATGGACGGCTTGCAAGGCTTTGCTTTTTTGCTGTCGGGTTTGCAGTCTGCTGCCAATAAGGCAGGCTCAAACAACGAAGCGGCCAACAATATGCGCAATCTGCTGGAAAAAACCCTGTCTGCCGACACCACCAAGCGCTTGAGCGAGATGGCCAACCCCAATCAGCCGGGCAAAGGGATTGACTGGCAAGGCTCGGTTTTGCAGGCAAAAGCCAGCGGCGAAAGTGCGCCGCAGGTTTTAGGCCGTCTGGCCAGCGAGATGCTGGAAAAAGATGCCGAATATCAAAGCTACAAGAAAAAAGCCGATGCGGGTGATGAAACGGCTAAGAGCCAGATGAACATCATGAAAGGCTTTGTCTTGTCGTCTATCTTGCCCGACATTCAGGCTAAAGCGGGTTTGCTGGCGGCATCCGATTTGGAGCAAATCAACGGCTATATGCAAGGCTTGATGGGGCTTGACCCCAATGCAAGCCTAGTTGATAAAAAACTGGAAGTGTTGCAGCAAGGAGCGGGATTCAAGCAGGAGCAGGCGGAAAGCGAAGCCGCATTGAAGCAAGATGTGTCGGCCATTATTGAAGCCGAAACCGCATTAAAACAGCTGACTGCCGAATATCCCAATGCCACCTTGGCCGTGCAGACCTTAACCGCTGCCGCCATTGCCGCTTCTGCTGCGCTGGGGGCGATGTCGCTGCTGGGCGGCAAGGGGCTGCCCGGTGCCGGCAAGCTGCCGGGCGGTGGCGGCGCGGCGGGCAGCGTGGTCAAGAGCGGGGGCAAATGGCTGCCGCGTGTGGGCGGTGCGCTGGTGGCGGGGTTGGGGATTTATAACGGCTACCAGATCGAGCAGCGTGCGGATTTGAACCGCCAGCAGAAAAATGCCGCGCAGGTCAAAAACGTGGGGGAATCCGGTGGTGCGCTGGCAGGCGGCTGGGCGGGTGCCAAGCTAGGGGCGGCCATCGGTACGGCCATTGCGCCGGGTGTGGGCACGGCCATTGGCGGCGTGTTGGGCGGTTTGCTCGGCGGAGCCGCAGGTTATTACGGCGGCGGCAGTTTGGCCGACGGCCTCAATGGCGCGGGTGAGCGTGCGCGTGCCAAGCGGCATGAGCCGCTGCCGCAGTCGCCCCGACCTGCCCCATTACCCGCAGGCTCGCCGCCGCCGCTGCTGGCGCTGCCGGGCAACCAGCCGCAGGAGAAGATGCAGCCTTTGATGTTGCAGCAGACGGCGGATTTCCGCGCTTCGATGGCGGAAAACTCGGCCTTGGTGGGCAACCGGCTGGATGCCATCAACAGCACGCTGGCGGGGCAGCAGCAGGTGATTCAGAACAATATGACGGTTACGCTTGATGGGCGGGTGATTGCCAATGAGGTGTCGCGTTATCAGTATGCGATGTTTGGTCGGGGAGTCGGGCAATGAGTTGGCACACGGTTTTACAAGACGCATCGTTTAAGGGTGCGCACTTTGAAGTCGAAGCCATCGACGAGGAAAACGGCAAGGCGCTGGCGGCGCATGAGCGCCCGTTTGTGCAGGGGGTTGACCTTGAAGACATGGGCAACATGGGGCGGCAGGTGCAAATCAGCGCGGTGTTTTGGGGCAAGGGCTATGCAGGCCGTCTGAAAACGCTGCTGGAGGCCTTGGAAACGCCCGGCGCGGGGGTGTTGGTGCATCCGGTGTGGGGGCGCATGACCAATATGATGGCGGCGAGCTGGCGCTACCGCCATGAAGCGGACAATGTGGATTATGCCGCGCTGGACATGACTTTCCGTGAGGCAACGGAATCGCAGCCGATTTTTGTGTTTGAAAACGCTTTTCTGATGCGGCTGGAACAGCTGATTCAGCTGATTGACACCTACCGCGAAGCGGCATTCGGCCTGATTGATGCGCTGCTGGCGGTGGATGGCGGCGTGTCGGATTTGTGGGGCAGCGCCTTGGGTATTTGGGGCGCGGGTTATGGCGTGTTCCGTGCGGTGGCGGAGCTGTTTGCGCTCGACATCGCTTGGCCGGGCGGCGGGGCGTATGCTTCGGCGGGGTTTGCCGCCGACATGGCAGCCGCGCAGCGGGTGTTGGCCGATGCCGTGCAGGCGGGGTTGCGCGCGGAAGCGGGTTTGGCGGTGGCGGCATCGGCCGATGCGGCGGCAGGCCGTGCAGACGGCCTTGCGGTGCAGGCGGGCGGCTTGGGCGCACGCGCGCGCTTTGACGCGGCGGCGCTGAAGGTGGATGAGTTGCTGGCGTTGCCGCGCGATTTGCTCTCGGGCAAGGGTGAAACGGCAGGCTGGCAAGGCCGCCGCCTGCAAAAAACCACCGCCGCCAATATGCAGCCGGTGGCGCAGGCGTTGCGGCTGCTGGCGCTGTCGGCCCTGGCTGTTACCGCTGCCGACTTGGTGGAGGCAGAGGGCGAGGTGATGAGCGCCCCCGACCTGATGCACATCAATCGGGTGATGCGCCGCCGGGTGCAGGCCGAAATCGATTTGCTGCGCGAAGTGCAAGCGCAGGCGCGGCAAGGCGGCAGCGGTGCGGCGGGTGCGGTTTACAGCAGCAGCCATGCGGTTGCCGAGGCGCTGCGGGATACGGCACAGCACACCAATGCGCTGATTGTGGCGGCCATCAACCAAAAGCCGCCGCTGATTGTGCGCCCTGCGCCGCTGACGGGCACGATGCACCAAATTGCCCATGCTTTTTACGGCGATTGGCGCCGCGCCGACGAGCTTATCCGGCTCAATCCGCATATTGTGCATCCTGCGTTTGTGGCGCTGGGGGAATGGGTGAACGGCTATGCGAAGTAATTACCCCTACGGCAATGCGGTGGCGGTGCGCATCGGCGGCAAAGAGCACCGCGACTGGCAGAGCTACGACATTGACAGTGATTTCCTGATTCCCGCCGATGGTTTTGATTTTGACATCGGCCTGCCGCACGGCCAAACCGAATTGCCCGATTTGAGCGGCGAAAGCTGCGAGGTGGTGATAAACGGCGAAGTGGTGCTGACAGGCATTATCGACAGCCAGCGCCACAATAAAAGCAAAGGCAGCCGCGACCTGCGTTTGAGCGGCCGCGATTTGGCGGCGCTGCTGGTCGATTGCTCTGCCCCGCAGCTGAATGTGCAGAGCATGACGGTGCTGGATGCGGCGAAAAAGCTGGCCGCGCCGTGGCCGCAAATCAAGGCGGTGGTGCTCAAGGCGGAGGACAACCCGAAGCTGGATAAAATCGACATCGAGCCGGGGGAAACGGTGTGGCAGGCGTTGACGCACATTGCCAACTCGGTCGGCCTGCACCCGTGGTTTGAGCCGGGCGGCACGCTGGTGGTGGGCGGCGCGGATTACAGCAGCGCGCCGGTGGCGACTTTGTGTTGGAGCCGCAACGACCGCCGCCGCAATATTGAGCGCTTGAGCATTGAGTGGAACACCGAAAACCGCTATTCCGAGGTGACTTTTTTGGCGCAATCCCACGGCCGCCAAGGCGACAGCGCCAAGCATGACCTGAAATGGGTGTATCACGACCCCGATATGAGCCTGCACAAACCCAAAACGGTGGTCGTGAGCGATGCGGATAATTTGGCGGCGCTGCAAAAGCAGGCCAAGAAAATGCTGTCTGACTGGCGCTTGGAAGGCTTTACGCTCACCGCAACGGTGGGCGACCACAAAACCGAAGCCGGTGTGTTGTGGCAGCCCGGACAGCGGGTGCATGTGATTGATGAGGAGCACGGCATTGATGCGGTGTTTTTCCTGATGGGTCGGCGTTTCAGCTTGAGCCGTCACGGCGGCACGCAAACCGAGCTGCGGCTGAAAGAAGACGGCGTGTGGACGCCCGATGCTTATGCCAAAAAATCGGAACAGGCGCGCAAACGCAAGGGCAAAAAGAAAGGCGTGAGCAAGCGCCGCGCAAGCAAAGGGCGTGGCAGCGCGGCGCAGAAGCTAAACGGATTGGCGGTGTTTGAATGAGTATTGCAAAAATGGCCAGAGCGGCGGCGCAAACCGCCCGCAGCATTGGCGACACGGTGCGCGCGGCGTTTCGCGGCAAAATCACGCTGGTGGTGTCGTCGGAGCCGATTCAGCGGGTGCAGTTGAGCGGATTGGCCGATGAAACCTTGCAGGATTTGGAGCATTTGCAAGAGTTCGGCTTCACAAGCAACCCGCCCGAAGGCACGGAAGCGGTGGTGATCCCGCTGGGCGGCAACAGCAGCCACGGTGTGATTGTGGCCACGCAGCACGGCAGTTTCCGCATAAAAAACCTCAAGCCGGGTGAAACGGCGATTTACAGCAACGAGGGTGCAAAAATCGTGATTAAGCAGGGCAAAATCATTGAGGCCGACTGCGACATCTATAAAGTCAACTGCAAGCAGTATGAGGTCAATGCAGCCGGCGGTGCCAACTTCAACACGCCGATGTTGGAAGCCAGCGCGCAAGTGACCGCGCAAGGGCAGTTCAGCGGCAACGGCGGCATGGCGGTTCAAGGCGGCAGCGGCGCGAAATTCACGGGTGCGATTGAGCATGACGGCGATTTTGCCAACCGCGGCAGCATCAGCAACAACGGTGTCGACATCGGCGCCGGCCACACCCACGTTGAAACCAACGGTGCGGAAACGGGGGCGGTCATCCCTTGAGTTTTGCGATACCGCACAGCAGCCTTCGGGCTGCTTTTTTTGTAGGCGGGTTTGAAGCGCATTTGCTCTAGCAGGCCGTCTGAAAGCGGGAAAATGGGCGCATGGATAAAGAGCTTGACCCGCGCAGCGGCGACTACACCGGCAACACCATCGACACCCTGAAAAACGCGGTGTACATCCGCTTGGCCACGCCATTGGGTAGTTGGTGGGCGGATACAAGTGTCGGCTCGCTGTTGCACCTGTTGCAGCGCGAAAAAGATTTGGAGCGGGTGGCCTTGCTGGCCGAGCAGTATGCAGCCGAAGCATTGCAACCGATTATCGACGATGGCCGTGCCGAGCGCATCAGCGTGAGCGCCGAGCAGCCGCACAAAGGCCGTCTGAATCTGCGCATCCGTGTGGAAACTGCCGCCGGCGGCTTTGATTACAGCCACGGCGTGGCGGTGATTTAAAAAGGATTTAAGCCGTGTTTGATACGCCGACATTTGAGGACATCCGCAGCGCCATTTTGCGCGATACCCTCTCGCTCGACCCGTCTGCCGATGTGAGCGCCGACAGCGACCATTATGTGCACGCCAGCCGTTTGGCCAGCTGCGCGGTGGGGCAATACGCGCATCAGCATTGGATTGTGCGTCAGATGTTCCCCGACACCGCCGATGCGGCTTACTTGGAGCGCCACGCGGGGCTGCGCGGTTTGCGCCGCCGCAGCCCGACTGCGGCCGCCGGCACCGCAGCGGTGCGCGGCACAGCCAATGCGGCGGTGACCGTGGGGGCGCAAATCCGCGCCGGCAACCGCTTCTATCGCGTTACCGAGGCGGCCCGTATCGGCAGCGCCGGCACGGCAACGGTGGGCATTGCCGCCGTGGAGCCGGGCGAAACGGCCAATGCGGCCAATATTGCCGCGCAGTTTATGGCCGCCCCCGCAGGCGTGGCCAGCGAGTGCACCGTCAACGCGGTGGGCGGCACCGACACCGAAAGCGATGCCTCATTGCTGGCGCGGCTGCTGGAAATCATCCGCCGCCCACCCGCAGGCGGCAACAAATACGACTATAAAAACTGGGCGCTGAATGTTGATGGCGTCACCAGCGCTTATGTGTATCCGCTGCGGCGCGGCTTGGGCACGGTGGATATTGCTGTGACGTCGGCAGGCGGCGTGCCCAGCGACGACATTGTGCGCGCGGTGCAAACCTATATTGATGAGATGCGGCCGGTAACGGCCAAAGAATCCCTTGTGCTCAAGCCCAGCACCACCAGCGTGGCGGTGACGGCGGCGGTGAAGCTCGACGGCACCGACTTGGCCGCCGCCACCCGCGCCATCAATGCCGCGTTGGCCGAGTATTTCGGCAACCTGATTCCGGGCGATGCTTTGGTGGCCTCGCAGATTGAGGCCGTTATCAGCAACGTGCCGGGCGTGGTCGACCGCCGTCTCACCGCCCCTGCCGCCAGCCGCGCCGCCGATGTGGCGGGCAAGATTGAATGGTTTCGCTTGGGTGGCGTCAGCATTACGGTGGCGGTATGACTTACGCCGAAACCCTGCTCGGCCTGCTGCCGCCCGTGTCTTACGCGCGCAACGCCCCCAAAATCCGCGCGCAGGCGCAAATCGACGGCAAGGTGCTCGATGATGTGCGGCAAACCGCCGAAACCGCGTTGGCCGCACTCGACCCGCGCACTGCCGGCGATATGTTGCCCGATTGGGAGCGGCTTTTGGATTTGGACGCCCGCGGCAAAAACCGACAACAACGTGTGCTGGCCGTGATGGCCAAAATCAACGAGACGGGTGGCTTATCCATCCCTTATTTCGTCCGCCTGGCCGCATCTATAGGCTATGAGATTGAGATCAGCGAGCCGCAGCCATTTCGGGCGGGCATCAGCCGCGCCGGCGAGCGTATTGCGCCGCCTGAAATCATCTGGGTGTGGTGGGTGAACGTTAAAAAAGGCAGCAATAAAATCATACGATTCCGCGCGGGCTTATCCGCCGCCGGCGGCAGACTCACCGATTTTGGTGACGCGGAAATTGAAAGCATTTTCAGAAACTTAAAACCTGCACACACCGACGTGCACTTTACCTACGAGGCATAAACATCATGTGGCCGATTCAAACGCAGGACAAATTATTTCATGACGGCAACGGCACCACCGAGCTGGGCACGGTAGTTACCGCCGAATGGCTCAATGACGTTCAGCAGGCCTTGCTGATGGTGCTGGCCGCCGGCGGCCAAACGCCTGCCAAAGGCAATCACAATCTTTTGCGCGATGCCATCCAGCGCATAGTCAACAACCACACCCCGGCCGCATCGGCCACGGTGGCGGGCGTGGTCAAACTAAATGATACTTTGAGCAGCCAATCCACCACCGAAGCGCTCACCGCCAACCAAGGCCGCATGCTGAATAACAGCAAGCTGGGCAACAGCGGCAACCAAATCATCAAAAACGGTTATCTCGCGGTCGACAACCCCGACGAGTGGACGGCACTACGCAAATCCGTGGCCGATGGCTCGTGGCGTATCGAGTTTGCGCCGGCCGGCTCGGCAGATAAGCGGCTTAATTTTGTCTTTTCGCCCACTGGCGGCTCATCCACGTATTTGCAGTTTGCCCCGATCGGGAATGGCGAAACGGTGGCTTATGAGTCATACGTAAAAAGCCAGATCAAATCATCCCGCCCACTGGTGGCCGGCGCCGAAACCGCCATCACGCTAAACGTGGCCAGCCGAGCCAGCATCATCGCCGCGCTGGGTAACGACTACATCCCGTATGGCCACAACCAACTGGTGTTGCATAACCAAGCCGTCAGCAACATCACCAACCTGCCCATTGCCGACAAATCACCGCTGCAGCTCGATATCTACGTGATGGGCGGCTATAGCATGATTGTGGCCACCTATATGCCGCTCGGCCGCCGTTTTTGGACGCGTGCCAACTGGAATAATGAGTCGCTGGGCTTGAGCTGGGTAGAGGATTTAACCGAGCGCAACGGCGTGATGCTCGCCGGCGACCAAAATATCGGCGGCGCAAAAACCTTTGCCGCGCGCCAAAGTTTTTTAACCGGCCTGCAAGCGGCCAGCAGCAAAACCGACTTTGATGCCGGCCGCCGCATCACTTTGGGCGCCAATACCAACGATGCTTGGATAAAAAATGAGACCTCCGGCAAATTTTTTGCACTCAAAAACAGCGGCGAGCTGCACTACGGCGGCCACAAGGTTTACACGGCAGAGTACAAACCCAGCTGGGTAAACGACATCACCAACAAGCCCACCACCGTGGCCGCCAGCGGCCTCACCGATGCCGCCACCAAAACCGACGTATCCAACGCCGCCACTGCCGTCAAAAACGAGATTTTAGGCGGCGCCGGTGCCGCGTTTGACACCTTAAAAGAGCTGGCCGCCGCGCTGGGCAACGATGCCAACTTTGCGCGCACCATCGCCGATGAGCTGGCCAAAAAGGCAGACAAAGCCACCACGCTCGCCGGCTATGGCCTCGGCGACGCTATTGCCGTGCTCACCGGCACCATCGCCGACGGCGGCACCATCCCGCTGCCGGCCGGGTTTAGCGAGGCGCAGTGCAAATTTATGGTGAGCACATCCCGCGACAACCCCGCAGACATCCCGTGGGATATCGACGAGAGCAGCCGCCATGTGCATTACGGCTATGAGTGCACTCTTAATGGCCGCGTGGTGTCGTGCAAAGCGTGGCTCAACAAAAATCGCACCACCATGGGCAACGCCCACCCCGAAATCATCGTGCCCGGGCGTGCCAACTATCTTGTAATCGCCTATAAATAAGGAGCATCTCCATGTGGCAGATTTTTAACAACCGCGGCAAGTGGGCAGGCTCATGCAGCATCGAGCCCGACCACGCCGATTTAGCCGAGCGCGGCGAATTTGCCGTGCGCTACGACAACACCGCCGCCACCCTCGTGGCCGACCCCGACACGCATGAAGTCACCCAACTGCCCGAAGCGCCAGCCGCCTATCACGTGTGGGACGGCAAAAAATGGACGCTCACCCCCGAAGCCGCCGCGCGCCAATTTGCCGAGCGCAAAACCGCCTTGCTCGGCCAAGCGGCCACCGCCGCGCAAGCTTTTATCAACGCCGCATCAGATGTGGATAACGTGCCCGATTTCGAATTGCAAACATGGCCTCTGCAATCCGCAGAGGCGCTGGCCTGGGGCGACAACAACAGCGCCGCCACCCCCATGCTCGACACCATCGCCGCCGCCCGCGGCATCGAGCGCGAGAGCCTGATTAAAAAAGCCCTCAAAAAAGCGCGTGAATACCGCCTGCTCACCGCCCATGTGGCCGGCCGGCGCCAAGCCATTGAGGCCGCGATTAACGCAGCCACCACTTTAGACGCGCTCGATGCTATCCAAATCGCCTACACCGCACCCACCGCGCCCGTGGCAATCGATGCCGCCGCCGCCCAGCCCCATGATGAGCGCGCGCAAAACAGCGCCGCGATTGAGGCCGACAGCGGCAGCGCAGCGATTGAGAGCAGCAACGGCAGCGCCGCCATAGGGGATTGACATGCCCAAAATCTATCTTGCGCTTTATAAAGGTCGCAAAAGCGGCATCGGTATCGGCGCTTTGACCGCGCGGCTGCAAGATTGGCTAGTTCGGCGCGCCACCGGCGGCATCTACAGCCATTGCGAAATCGCCGTGTTGGATGAGATTAACCAATACCCCGCGCATATTGTGCAGTCAGACGGCGGCCCCGCGCCCATCATGTATGCATGCTTTTCAGCGTCTGCCCGTGATGGCGGCGTGCGCGCCAAAATCATGCCCTTGCCGTCTGAAAAATGGGATTTAATCGAACTGCCCACTACCATCCTGCGCTATCTATATGCAGACTATATGGGCACGCACGGCAGCGGCTACGATTGGCTCGGCATCTTAAGCTTTCCACTCGGACGTTACAGCGCATGCTTCCAGCGACGCGGCAAATGGTTTTGCAGCGAATGGTGCGCCTATGTGCTGGGCTATGGCGAGCCGCACCGCATCAGCCCCAACACTTTGGCCAAGCTGCATGCACCCGCCGGAGCGCCCAAATGAGCCTGCCGCCGAAGCAAGACATCACCCTGTG
>JACCEA010122059.1_pt1 | contig 33804 bp, 26 predicted proteins | sample 7449851 | NCBI WGS metagenome assembly JACCEA01 (sample SAMN15323453, study PRJNA562643) | freshwater metagenome | isolation source: river surface water | place: USA:Blue River Watershed | collected 2017-08-18 | reverse complement strand
TTAATATTAATTATTTAAAAGAGGTATTAAATTTATTGAATCAAATTCTCTATCCATATCAAACTTTTTTATTTCGCTTTTTCGTAGCACAGTATCCATAGGGTGTCCCATAATAAGTTTTCGATCCGAGGCTGGATATTGATAAATACCAAACTTTTTATATCTATGAGTCACATAATAATCAACTTGAGGAGTAATAAATAAACGAGTTCCTTTCTTATAATCATTCTCTCTTGAACTATAGCCTGACAAAAGTTCATAAAACCCTTTATTTCCACTTTTTAAACCTGCCGAACTTTTAGAACTAACTTCGCCTAAGTCTAAAGAAAATAAGATTCTTCTTCTTTTGTTTTCTGCCATAAGATTGTTAGCGGATAACGACTTTTCTCCATATAAAACACCTCCTTCTTTAATATCTAAAATATTACGAGGATTTCTAACAGGTGATGTTTGCATATCTCGACCTGTAGTATGATGACATTGAATACTAAGGAATAGCATCGTCCATATCGTCTGAACCAATTTGTCCCATAGGTATTACTACTGCTTGTAAAAAATTGTCCTCTCCCGATGAATTATCATACCATCCTCCATCTTTAAAAGTCCAAGAACCATCACTATTAGTATGAACATCACCATTTGTAAAATTACCTTCTTCAGGTGGATAAGCACTCATACCAGTTGGGTCAATTAAATTTATTGGATTGTTATGTACGTAATGATATGGTGTCCACCCTGTAAACTCTTCCCCGAGCGGACCCACACTTACAAATATACTAATTCTTGGGTTACTTCGTCGGGCTCAGCATAAACTCCATAACGTGCGCCGTAATAATACATTTGCGTAGCATCATCTAATTCAGCGCTTTGCGCGGTTCGTTCATCGATAGCTCAACCCGTTTCTTCCTTTGAAATCGTTGAAGTTGTAAAAAAATTGAAATGCATGATTTTTTCACAAAAGGAATATTAAGTCTTAAACAACTTTAAAAACTGCAAGCCTGCGTTAGGGATGGCAGCGGATATCCTTTTATTGGCGGCTGAGGCACTCGAAGCGCCGATAAAAGCTATGAGCATACAGCCCGACCCGCCTATTTAACGCTATGTTTTGTTGTACTGCTTGGTTATTTTTACTTGTATTTAGTGCTAAGGCTGTCTGTAAAGGGAACGCCCAAAAAGATAAATCCCGCCAAGTGATTGACGGGGTATGAATAGTTACTTACTTTTAAACGACTTCGGCTACTACAAAAGTGCTACCGCCAACGTATATCATATCGGTAGGTTTTGCTTGTTGTTTTGCGTATTGTAGTGCAACCGGAATTGTTGAGAAACTGTTTGCTATAAAACCGTTTTTTATTAAAATATCTTGTAAGATATTAGCATCTAGTCCGCGAGGAACGTTTGGTTTGGCTACATAATATTGTGCATTCTTGGGCAAATAGGGTAAAATTCCGTCTATATCTTTATCATTAACAACACCGAAAACAATATGTAATTTATCGAATTTTTGTTGCTGTACTTGTTGCATTACAAGTTCTAATCCGTTTTTATTATGGGCTGTATCGGCTACAATCAATGGATTTTCAGATAAAATTGTCCATCTGCCTTTTAAACCTGTATTTTTAGTTACATTTTTAAAACCTACTGAAATATGTGTATTTGTTATATTAAAATAATTTTTCAACAATTGTAACGTCTTGAAAGCCGTTTTTTTGTTGTGTATTTGGTAATTCCCTTTTAAATCGGAAGAAAGATCAGGAATATCATCACATGAGGATGCAAAATAAATAGGTGCATTTTGTTGCTGTGCTGTTTCTATAAAAACCGTTTTTGTATCATTTGTAAACTCACCAACTACCACAGGTACGTTATTCTTAATAATACCCGCTTTTTCGGCAGCAATTTCTTGTAAAGTATTTCCTAAAACATTCATATGATCCCAACCAATGTTGGTAATCACACTAATTAATGGAGTAATTATATTGGTGGAATCTAAACGTCCACCTAAACCAACTTCAATAACCGCAACATCAACTTTTTCTTGAGCGAAGTATTCAAAAGCCATACCTACTGTCATTTCAAAAAAACTAAGTTTATTTTCTTCTAGAAAATTTTTGTTTTGATTTATGAAGTCTACTACAAAATCTTTTGAAATTTCTTGACCATTTATTCGAATACGTTCACGAAAATCAACTAAATGCGGTGAAGTGTACAAACCAACTTTTAAACCCGATTGTTGCAAAACCGATGCGATTAATGATGAAGTTGAACCTTTACCATTAGTACCACCTACATGTATTGATTTAAATTTAGTTTCAGGGTTATGTAAATAATTGGCAAACTTTAATGTTTTTGTTAAATCTTTTTCAAAAGCAGCTGTACCTATGCGTTGAAACATTGGTAACTGGGCAAACATCCACTCTACCGTTTGTATATAGTTATCCATAAAAAGCAAAAATTGTATCGTATTAATTTAATTTTCTGATATTTTTTTCATTATTTAGCACAAATAATTTTTAAAACATAGTAAGCTACAAAATTCAATTTTTTAAGCGTTAAATAAAACTTTATGATGACATTTTTTTTACAAACTGCACCCGACAGTTTAACACAAACAACACAAGCTATTGTTGAAAACGTTGCCCAAACCAAAGAACTTACATTATTTGAGTTTGTTTTAAAAGGGGGCGTATTTTTAATACCTATAGTTATTTTGTTTATTTACACTATTTATTTAACATTTGAAAGGTACTTTTTTATAAAAAAAATGGCAAAAAAAACCAATGCTGGTTTAATGGAATCGTTAAATACTCAATTAAATTCGGGTAATTTAGATTTAGCAATTGCATCGGTACAACGTGAAGAAACTTCTGAAGCAAAAGTATTACACGAAGGTTTACTGACTATTGGAAGACCAATTTCGGAAATTGAATCGAACATGGAAAAAGTAACCAATATTGAAATTGCCCAAATGGAAAAAAAATTAAACCATTTAGGAACCATTGCAGGTATAGCACCTACGCTTGGTTTTGTTGGAACAATTTCGGGGGTAATTAAAATATTTTATAACATATCGATTACCGAAAATATTAGTATTGCAAATATATCGGGCGGTTTATACGAAAAAATGATTAGTAGTGGAGCTGGTTTAATTGTTGGTATTATAGCTTATGCAGCTTACCATTTATTAAACGGAAAAATAGATAATTTTGCACTTCAGGCTCAGAAAAATATTTTAAAATTTATTAACATTATACAAAGACCAAATGGCCATAAAGAGAAATAGACGATTCCATGCAGAAGTTGCAACGTCATCACTAAGCGACATTATGTTTTTTCTACTACTTTTCTTTATAATTATTTCTACTTTAGCAAATCCCAATGTTATTAAAATGACATTACCTAAGGCAGAATCAACAGAAAAAACAAACAAACAGTTAATTACACTATCGGTAAATGAAAATAAGGAGTTTTTTATTGATAAAGAACCCGTAAACCCGCAAGATTTAGAAGCGCATTTATTAGCTAAATTAGGTGGCGATAAAACACAAACGGTTGTAGTACGCATACCCTATAACTTACAAGTTCAAGACTTAGTAAATGTTTTACAAATTGGTGTAAAAAACAACTTAAAATTTGTAATTGCAACCAATAAAAATTAATAAAAAAAGCCCTTTAAAATTAGTTTTAAAGGGCTTTTTCTTTACCAAAACAATGATATTTATTTTATTATTTTTCTATAATTTAAATGATTGTATTAAAAAATTAAACCCAAAAGAATAGGTATAAAAAAACGGAACAAAAGTAAAACTTAGCTCCGTTATGTGATCCAATCAGGATTCGAACCTGAGACCTACTGCTTAGAAGGCAGTTGCTCTATCCAGCTGAGCTATTGGACCCAACCTTAAAGGTAAATGTCGGGGTGGCAGGATTCGAACCTGCGACCTCCTGGTCCCAAACCAGGCGCGATGACCGGGCTACGCTACACCCCGAAAAGTTACTAATTGCGGAGAGACAGGGATTCGAACCCTGGCATCGGTTACCCGATGACAGATTAGCAATCTGCTCCGTTACCACTCCGGCACCTCTCCTAAAATCCAAAACAAAGATTTTGTGACCCGACTGGGGCTCGAACCCAGGACCCCAACATTAAAAGTGTTGTGCTCTACCAACTGAGCTATCGAGTCAAATGATTCATAAAGAATCAAATTATTTTTTGCTTTGTGATCCAATCAGGATTCGAACCTGAGACCTACTGCTTAGAAGGCAGTTGCTCTATCCAGCTGAGCTATTGGACCCAACCTTAAACAAACAACTGTTTAAATTGTCGGGGTGGCAGGATTCGAACCTGCGACCTCCTGGTCCCAAACCAGGCGCGATGACCGGGCTACGCTACACCCCGAAAAAATGGTTACTAACCGCGGAGAGACAGGGATTCGAACCCTGGCATCGGTTACCCGATGACAGATTAGCAATCTGCTCCGTTACCACTCCGGCACCTCTCCTGCATTAACTAATAATTTATATCGGTTAAGCGGTTGCAAATGTATAACGAGATTTGAGACTTTGCAAGTATTTATTACTTTTTTTTCTAAAACAATTTAAATTTCTACATCATACTATTAATAATCAGCAAAATAAAGTTGTATAATTTTTAAAAAAAATAGTTTTAAGTAAAGGTGTAATTTTTCAATAATAAAAAAATGTTGTACAAAAACATTATAATTAGTACATTCGCACTAAACAAAATGTTATTAATTTATGAGTAAAAAAGTAGTAATTGTTTCGGCTGCTAGAACGCCAATAGGTAGTTTTATGGGCGCGTTATCAACAGTTCCGGCAACTAAATTAGGTGCTGCTGCAATTAAAGGTGCTTTAGATAAAATCAATTTAGATCCAAATAAAGTTGAAGAGGTATTAATGGGTAATGTAGTGCAAGCTGGTGTAGGTCAAGCTCCTGCACGCCAAGCTGCCTTATTTGCTGGTTTATCAAACACTGTACCGTGTACTACCATTAATAAAGTATGTGCTTCAGGTATGAAAGCGATAATGCAAGGTGCACAAGCTATTGCAAACGGTGATGCTGATATTATTGTAGCCGGTGGTATGGAAAACATGAGTATGATTCCACATTATGCTAATTTACGTAACGGAGTAAAATTTGGTGGAGCTGCTTTTGTTGATGGTATGCAAAAAGATGGTTTAACGGATGCTTATGAAAACCAAGCAATGGGTGTTTATGCCGATGCTACTGCAGCTGAATATAACATTACAAGAGAGCAACAAGATGAATTTGCAGTTAATTCTTACAAAAAATCGGCTGCTGCATGGGAAGCAGGTAAATTTGATGCCGAAGTTGTTCCTGTAGCTGTACCACAACGTAAAGGCGAACCTATTATGGTTACTAAAGATGAAGAGTTTACTAATGTTAAATTAGATAAAATCCCTGCTTTAAACCCTGCTTTTACAAAAGAAGGAACTGTTACAGCTGCAAATGCCTCTACTATTAATGATGGTGCTGCTGCAGTTGTTTTAATGAGCGAAGAAAAAGCTAACGAATTAGGCTTAAAACCTTTAGCATATATCAAAGGTTTTGCTGATGCTGCACAAGAACCTAAATGGTTTACAACTGCACCTGCAAAAGCTTTACCTAAAGCTTTAGACAAAGCTGGTGTTTCGATAAACGATGTTGATTATTTTGAATTTAACGAAGCTTTTTCTGTAGTAGGTATCGCAAATACAAATATTTTAAATTTAGATGCTAATAAAGTAAACGTTAACGGTGGTGCTGTATCATTAGGTCATCCGCTAGGATGCTCAGGTGCACGTATTGTTGTAACATTATTAAGCGTTTTACAACAAAACAACGGTAAAATAGGTGCTGCTGCTATTTGTAACGGCGGCGGTGGTGCATCTGCCATTGTAGTTGAAAAAATTTAATTCATTTTTTACATAATAGTGATGAGAAGGTATTATAAAAACCTTCTCATCTTATTTTTTAAATTTAAATATGTTTGCACTTTGTAATTTAGCTATTGTTCCTTTGCGTTTTGAACCTTCAGATAAAAGTGAATTGGTTTCACAAGTTCTTTTTGGAGAAACTTTTGTTATTTTAGAAAAACAAGAAAAATGGTCTAAAATACGTTTAACGACTGATTTGTACGAAGGTTGGATCGATAACAAACAATTTACACCTATCACCCAAGAACAATATACTATTTTACAAAATACTGCAAAAATGTATTGTGCCGATTTAATTGATTATATTACTGGTGCCAATGCTTTATTGCCTATTGTTTTAGGCAGCGACTTAACTTTTCTAAGTTTTACCGATATTAATAATCAAGCATTAACATTTGATGGTACTTTAATATCGGGTACAAATGAAAAAACAAATTTACTTAAAACTGCATTTTTATATTTAAACGCACCGTATTTATGGGGTGGTAAAACACCTTTTGGTATTGATTGTTCAGGATTTACACAAATGGTGTACCGCCTAAATGGGTATTATATTCCCAGAGACGCATCGCAACAAGCTAAAATTGGTGAACCTTTAAGCTTTATTGAAGAAAGCGAAGTTGGTGATTTGGCTTTTTTTGATAACGAAGATGGTCATATAATTCATGTGGGAATTATTATGGAAAACAACTACATTATTCATGCGCATGGTAAAGTTCGCATTGATCGTTTAGATCATTTAGGAATTTTAAATATAGATACTGGTCGCCATACTCATAAACTTAGAGTAATTAAGAAAATCATTTAACAAGGCATTTCGTAATAGAATGCTTATCTTTGCCAAAATTTAATTTATTTATGGCAACATTTGAGCAGTTTAATTTACCCAAATCTTTACAAAAAGCAATCGATGATTTAGGCTTTGTAAACCCAACACCTATTCAAGAAAAATCATTTAGTGCCATTTTATCAGGAAAAGATGTAATGGGAATTGCTCAAACCGGAACAGGTAAAACTTTTGCCTACTTACTCCCTATTCTAAAACAATGGAAATTTCAACCAACCGAATCACCTCGTGTTGTAATTTTAGTACCTACACGTGAATTGGTTGTTCAAGTTGTTGAAGAAATTGAAAAACTTACTAAATACATGTCTATACGTGTTTTAGGTATTTATGGTGGTGTAAATATTAATACTCAAAAAACATCAGTTTATAACGGTATCGATATTTTAGTTGGTACACCAGGTAGAACCATGGATTTGGCTTTTGATAATATTTTGCGTTTTGATGCACTACAAAAATTGGTAATTGATGAATTTGATGAAATTTTAAACTTAGGATTTCGCACACAGCTTACATCTATTTTATCAATGATGAAAAACAAAAAACAAAATATTTTGTTTTCGGCAACCATGACCGAAGAAGTTGATGAAATCTTAGATGAATATTTTAATTTTCCCGATGAAATTTCTTTAGCCCCTTCAGGAACACCATTAGAGAAAATTAAACAAGCTGCGTATTTAGTTCCTAATTTTTTAACTAAATTAAATATTTTAAAAGATTTATTAACAAACGACGATACCACAACGCGTGTTTTACTTTTTGTTAACAATAAACGTTTAGCCGATTTTGTACTAGAACATTTAGAAGAAGAGTTTCCTAATGAATTTGGAGTAATCCATTCCAATAAAACGCAAAATTACCGATTAAACACCATGGAATTGTTTCAAAATGGAACTTTAAGAGGATTGGTTACAACCGATGTTATGGCGCGTGGTTTAGATATTACAGATATTACTCATGTTTTTAATTTGCAATTACCAGAAATTCCTGAACAATATATTCACCGAATTGGTAGAACAGGACGTGCAGATAAAGACGGAGTAGCAATTAGCTTTATTAGTCCAAAAGAAGAAGAAACGCAGTTAGATATAGAAGAACTAATGGATTATGAAATTCCATTAAATGAAATTCCTTCACATGTAAAAATTGCAGAACAACGTTTGGAATTTGAAAAAGACAAAGTTAAAATGAAAACCAACAAACGCAAAATTGATACAGAGCGCGGTGAGGCATTTCATGAGAAAAAAGATAAAAACAAAAAAGTAAACTTAGGTGGTCCGGGTAAACGAACTCCACGAAAATCGGCACCCCGTAACCGTGCTGTGGAACGTAAACGCGCCGAGAAAAAGAAGAAAAAATAAACTGGATTTTAAAAAATCCAGTTTTTTTTATTTATCGCTACTTAAAGCCGTTTTATACTCTGATATTTTCTCTAATATTTCAGGTTCGGGTTTAGGGTAATCAATCTCGGTAATTTTCTTTAAAGTTTTATAAATAATTTTAGCAACAATTAACCTGCTTATGTCTTTATCATCACTTGGAACAATATACCATGGCGCACGTTTATGGTTGCTTTTTTTTAAAACTTGTTCATAACAAAATTGATAATTATCCCAAAAATCACGTTCTTTTAAATCGCCTGGTGAAAATTTCCATTGGTGTTTAGGCTCTTCTAATCTTTTAAGTAATCTGTTTTTTTGCTCGGTTTCACTTAAATGTAAAAAGAATTTTAAAATAATAGTTCCATTGTTAAACCAAAATTCTTCAAATTCAACCATTTTTTTCATTCGTTCGTTCCAAAAATCATCTGTTAAATTGTTTATATCAATGAAAGGATTTCGTTCATTTAACAAATATTCAGGATGAACCCTTGTTACCAAAACATTTTCATATTGCGTTCGATTAAAAATGGTAAATTTTCCCTTTTCAGGTAACTTTACATAATGTCGCCACATAAAATCGTGCTGTAATTCTTTGTACGAAGGTGTTTTAAAACTTTCAACCACTACTCCACGCGCGTTAAATCCTTTAAAGACTTCACGTATCATACTATCTTTACCCGCTGTGTCCATTCCTTGAAAAGAAATTAAAACCGAATAACGATTATCGGCATACATTTTATCTTGAATTTCTGCTATCTTTTTTCGATACTTTTTAAGTTGAAGTTTTATTTCACTTTTAGGTAAATCAGTTGCATAAGCCGTTGCTATTTCGCTTAAGTTAAAATTTTCAGGAACTTTAAAATCTTTTCGTTTCATATTGATAGTTTTTGTCTAAATTAGATAAATATTTTAAAGAAATGAAAAAATATTTTTTAAACACTTGGCTAAAACTTACAGGAATTGTTGCAGTTACTGGCGTTGGTTATGAAAACGATAAACTTATTTTAGCAACTGAATCACAAAATGTATTGTACGAATATTTTATAAAAAATGATTCTATTACAAATTATATTTTAAATGATTTTATTTCAGACGACCTTAAATCATCTCAAAACTATAATTTACAAACCCTTTTTAAAGTAGATAATTCTTATTATTTGTTTGGATCTGGAAAAGATTCTTTAAGCAGCAATGCAATTATAATGAATGCTTTTTCCAAATATACATCATCAATAAACATTACTGAATTATATTCAGAAATGAAAAGTTTTTCAGAAATAAATGACCAAAATTTTAATATAAATGCTGCAGTAACATACAACAACGATTGGCTTTTTTTAAACAAAGCAAATATTAATGGTAATGAAAATTACATTTTTGTAGTTCAAGGCAAAAATTTTATTGACGAATACAATATTTTTTATTTTGAATTTGAGTTACCTAAAATAAACAATTTACAAACAGGTTTTACCGATGCTACAGTAATTAACAATACTTTATTTTTTGTTGCATGTGCAAATAATGAAAACATTGGAACTTATTTTGGGGCAATAGATTTAAAAAAAATGAAATTATTGTACACTGAAAAAATTAGTGAAACTGAAAATTATACAGGAATTACAGCTATAGAACAAACTAAAAAAAATGTAGCATTTGCACTTACCTCTTACAATAAAAAGGAGAACAAAAACTACACAAACATTCATAAATTAAATGTTTTACTAAAAAACAAAATAAAATAAGCAACTTAAAAAGTTGCTTATTTTGTATTTTTAAAAGTAGGTGTTGGCACACTTGACCAATTTTCACCCGTTTTTATACGATATAATTGCATTTCACTAATACCAAATTGTTTCGCAATAATACGCATTCGTGTTTTACGATTTGGATTAAAAATTAATTGTTTAATACGCATAACTTGTGTAGTATCAAGCTTCATTCCTTTTTGAGCCATTTTTTTGGTTTCGATACGTTTAATGTGCCCTTCTTTTACATTAGGATTAATACGTTGATGCGCATATTTTTCAGCCTCGGTTACCCACTTTAAGTTGGTGTAATGATCGTTAACATTATCAAAATCTAAATGAATTACAAAATTATGATCATCAGAGGGTTTATTAACAAAAGCTTCGGCAACCGCCCTTGAAAGCATTATGTGTTTATGTGCGTATTTACCATCATCTTTTCTAACTTTGAATCTAAATATTCGAAGATTGTTTGTAACGTTGGGTTTTAACAAATTTCCGTCTTGAAAAGTTTCTTTATAACTAATTAATCGACCAAAATTTGAAATGCCGTAACGCAACTTTTTTTCTACACCTAAGTCTAAATTGACAAAAGTTTCACCGGGGTATAAAACTAACATATTAATATTGTTATGTGGTTTTTAAAGTATAATGTTTGTAAAACTATTATGGTAAAAAAAGTAAGTGTAATTATTTTGTGTAACAAATATATGCTATAAAATTTTATTACTTTTCATTTACTAAATTATTTTTAACTAAATAATTGTTAATTTTATCTGGTGTTGTAAAAGGTGAAAATCGTTTAATGGGTTTGCCACTAGCATCTATTAAAAATTTTGTGAAATTCCACTTAATTGCATTTACAATACAACCAGGTAAAGCCTTTTTTAAATATTTGAATAAGGGATGTGCATTCTTACCATTCACTAAAACTTTTTCAAAAACTGTAAACGAAACACCATAATTTAGCAAACAGTTATTTTGAATTGATACTGAATTTCCTGGCTCTTGGTTATTGAACTGATTACAAGGAAAAGCTAAAATTTCTAGATTTTGATCTTTGTATTTTTGATGTAATTCTTCTAAACCAGCATATTGAGGGGTGAATCCACATTTACTAGCCGTATTTACTATTAAAAGAGTTTTGTTTTTATAGATTGAAAAATCAATTTCTGAACCTTGAAGCGTTTTTGCGTTAAATTGATAAATTGAATTCATAGTATACTAAATTAAAAAATGCATCAAAAATTGATGCATTTTTAGTTATTTTTTTAAATGTGTAATAAAATAGTCGGCAATTTTTGCATTTAAATGCACTCTATCTTTGCCGGATACATTATGTTCATGTGTTGGGTATAAAAAGTAATCTACTTGCTTACCTTCCTTAATACATTTTTCAATAAACTGCATACTGTGTTGTTGAACAACCACTGGATCTTGTGCACCATGAATCATTAACAAACGCCCTTTAAGATTTTTCACTTTATTTAAGGTAGATGTTTTTTCATAACCTTCTGGGTTTTCTTCAGGTGTATCCATATATCTTTCCCCATACATTACTTCGTACCATTTCCAATCAATAACAGGGCCACCAGCAACACCAACTTTAAAAGTATCAGGGTAATTTAACATTAAACTTGTTGCCATAAAACCACCGAATGACCAGCCGTAAACTCCAATTTTTTCAGTATCAACAAATTTCTTTGTTTTTAAAAAGGCAACACCTTGCATTTGATCGGCCATTTCGTTTTGACCTAATTGTCTGTGAATTACATGCTCAAAATCACGGCCACGGTTTTCACTTCCTCTGTTATCTAAAGTAAAAACCACAAAACCTTGCTGTGCCATGTAATAATCAAAACCACCTGCTCCTGCACCAAAACGGTTTGAAACTAACTGTGCATGAGGGCCGCCATAAACATAAACCATTACTGGATACTTAGTGTTTTCATTAAAATTTGCAGGGTAAATAATTCTACCGTTTAAATTTGTTTTGCCATCGGCAGCCTTAATCGTAACAGTTTCTATTGTAGGTAAAACTGTTTTTCCTTCGTACGGATTTTTTGCTTCTAAAAGCGTAATACCTTTTTTACCATTTGTTGGATTTATAGAAATGCTATTAGGTGTTGTGAAATTTGTGTATTGCGAATAAAACCATGTTTTATCTGCATTCATTTCAATATTATAAGTAGCTGAATTTGTTGTAACTGGTTTAGTTTTACCCGATTTTAAATCAACTTTGTATAATAATTTATCCATACCTTTATTAGCAGTACCCATGTAATAAATTTCTTTTGGAGATACGCTTACAAATTCTTTAAAAAGAACATCTTTGTATAAATAACTGTTTAATTGTTTACCATTAGTGTTGTATTTATACATTTGGCGATAGCCATCTTTTTCAGAAATATAGATAAACTCTTTATCATTTAAAAATTTAAGCGGTGTATTTGGCTCTACATAAGTTTTGCTTTTCTCTTCAAATAAAGTTTTATCAAAATTACCCGAATTTGCATTAAAACGCTGTAATTTTAAGTGATTTTGCCCGCGATTTAAAACGCCAACATAAACCAAATCGCTTGAAGGTGCCCAAGAAGGCATGGTTAAAAACTGTTCTTTATCGCCTTCAATTTTTAATGGAGTAGTAGTTTTTGAATCGATATCATAAATGTGTAAAGAAACTTCTTCCGATTTCATACCAGCCATTGGATATTTAATAGGAGTTTCTTCGGCAATTCTAGCTCCAAAATCAATTAACGGATAATTTTTAACCATACGTTCATCTTTCTTATAGAACATAATTTTTTTACCGTTAGGGCTAATCCACATACCTCTGTCAATACCAAATTCGTTGCGGTGCGTATTGCTGCTGCCGTTTACTATATGTTTTTCATCATTCGTAATTTTTACAACCGTACCATTATCATAAACCAATTCTAAATTATTATCATTTAAATAAACAATGTAATTTTTGTTTGGCGCAATTACTTCTTCGTTTGCAGATACGCTGAATTTAATATGTTTATCTATTGTTTTAGTAGATACATTATAAATAATAAAATATTTATCACTTTTACCGTGGTAAGTGAACGAAAGTTGGTTTTGATTTTCCCAATGATAATCAAACGGGAACATACGTAAACTAACTTTATCATTAATGATTTTAGAAAGTGCTGTTTCTAAATCGGTTGTTGTAACAAAATTATCAACCGTGGTATTTTTTATAGTTTTAACAGAAAGCGCTTTGAAAGAAGCATCAATAAAAGATAATTCTGCATTTGAACGCCATTGAGCACCGTAAATTGATTGTGTACCAAAGCCTTTTTGTGAAGGTAAAGTTGCTTCTTCTATTGTTAAATTATTTTGAGCCTGCGTTATAAAACTTGCAAGCATAAAAGCGAAAAAGGTAATTTTTTTCATATAAATTTATTTATACTTTTTAGGTTTAGTTTATTAATTTTTTAATTTGATTTTCTAAATCGTTTACATTTTTAAAATATTCAAAATCTAATTGAATTTTATCTTTTTTTAACTGAGCTATAATTTCTAAAATAATATCTAATGGATCGGCTTCAATTCCTTCCATTTTATCATTAAAATCAATACCTACAATAAAACTTTCATTGTAAATATTTACCAAGTAATCTTCAATAAAAGTAGCTAAGCAAATTTCTTGAGGTTTATAATCTTTCCAAACATCAACACAGCAAGCAGTTGCTAATGACAAATTTTGCCAAAAACAAACCACAGGTACGGGTTCATTTTCATGATTTTTAAACAATAACGATTGTGAAATTGCTAATTCGTCTTTAAATTCAATAATAAAAACCTTATTATTGTTTATAATTTGTTCTATAAAAGTATGAATCACTGTGCTTATTTTAAATTAAAAATTTACCATCGCTCATAACTAATTTTCTATCAGCTAAATTGGCTAAATCTTCGTTATGAGTAACAATTACAAAAGTTTGGTTTAAAGAATCTCGTAAATTAAAAAACAATTCGTGCAATTTTTCGGCAGAATTTGTGTCTAAATTTCCAGAAGGCTCATCGGCAAAAATTACAGCTGGTTTGTTTATCAAAGCTCTAGCAACTGCAACACGTTGTTGCTCACCACCTGATAATTCCGATGGAAAATGGTTAATTCTATGCCCTAACTTTAAATACTCTAATATTTTTTTCGCATCAGTTTCAGCCTCGTTTTTACTTACACCTGCCACAAAAGCTGGAATACAAACATTTTCTAATGCAGTAAATTCAGGCAAAAGCTGATGAAACTGAAATATGAATCCTATGTTTTTGTTTCTAAAAGCTGCCAATTGTTTATCGTTTAAGCTTAAAACGTTAGTATCGTTTATAAATAACTGCGATTCGTTTTTTTTATCAGGAAAATCTAAAACACCCAAAATTTGCAACAATGTAGTTTTACCAGCGCCCGATGCTCCAACAATAGCAACTACTTCGCCTTTATTAATTTCTAAAGATACATTTTTTAAAACTTGTAAACCATTGTATTGTTTACTAATATTATTAGCTTTAATCATAAACAAAAATTTACAAACGAAATTAAGTAAACTTTTAGTTAAATAATATTAAATACCGTTTTTTTAATTGTAAATTTATTCTGAAAAGAAAATTTACTTAATTTATGTCTATGAAAAAAGAAGAAACTGCAATTTTTGCAAACGGCTGTTTTTGGTGTTCTGAAGCTATTTTTCAGAAAATTGTAGGTGTACTTAGTGTTTTACCTGGATATATTGGTGGCACTACTGAAAACCCAACCTACGAAGAAGTTTGTACAGGTTTAACAAACCATGCTGAAGCTATTAAAATTGAATTTGACAGCAATTTAATTAGTTATCAAGAATTATTAGAGGTGTTTTTTGCCACACACGATCCTACTTCGTTAAATAAGCAAGGAAACGATATTGGCACACAATACCGAAGCGAAATTTTTTATACTACTGATGCACAGAAAGAGCAAGCAAATTTATTTGTTAAAATTCTAAATGATCAACGTATTTTTGAAACTTCGGTGGTTACTAAGGTATCAAAAGCTACCACTTTTTATTTTGCTGAAAATTACCATCAAAATTATTTTAATAATAACCCACAAAACAGTTATTGTGCTATGGTGGTTGCTCCTAAAATTAAAAAGTTTGAAAAGTTTTTTCAAGAGTATGTTACAAAATAAATTGGCATATACTTTGTATTAAAAAGTATATTTAAAATTAATTACATGCAAAATATTGCTCTTAAAAACAAAACAATAAACAACCAAAAATACCGCAATTTATTGTTAGGTTTACTGTTTGATGCTATTGGTACTTTATCATTTTCAATACCCTTTTTAGGCGAATTTACCGATGTAATATGGGCCCCCATTTCGGTTATACTTATTAAAACTATGTATAAAGATAAAGTTGGAACAATTGCAGGAACCATTTCGTTTATTGAAGAAATTTTACCAGGTGTTGATTTTATACCAACTTTTACACTTACTTGGTTTTATACTTATTTTATTCGTAAAAATTAAAAATCAATAAAAAAAGAGCCGAAAGGCTCTTTTTTTTATTAATATAAACTTGGATATTTTGTTGGATTTGCTTCGTGCATAATAGCGTAAACTTTTTCAAAAACATCTTCTGCCGAAGGTTTAGAAAAATAATCACCATCGGTACCATAAGCTGGTCTGTGTGCTTTAGCCGATAATGTTTCTGGTTTACTATCTAAAAATTTATAAGCTTCTTGTTTATCAACAATTTGTTGTAATAAATAAGCAGTTGCTCCACCTGGCACGTCTTCATCAACTACTAATAAACGATTTGTTTTTTGTACAGATTTTGCACAATTGTTAGCGTTATCAAACGGTAATAATGACTGCGCATCAATAATTTCAACATCAATACCTATTTCTAACAATTCTTTTGCAGCTTGTTCTACAATTCTTAAGGTAGATCCATAAGATACAATTGTTAAGTCGGCACCTTGTTTAATGGTTTCAACCACACCAATTGGTGTTTTAAATTCACCAATATTGGTAGGCATTTTTTCTTTTAAACGGTATCCATTTAAACATTCAATTACTAAAGCAGGTTCATCGGCTTGTAATAATGTATTGTAAAAACCAGCAGCTTTTGTCATGTTTCTTGGTACTAAAACATGAATACCACGAACTGCATTAATAATCATACCCATTGGCGAACCAGAATGCCAAATACCTTCTAAACGGTGCCCACGTGTACGAACAATTAGTGGCGCTTTTTGTTTACCAGCTGTTCTGTATTGAACGGTAGCTAAATCATCGCTCATAATTTGTATTGCGTACAACAAATAATCTAAGTATTGAATTTCGGCAATTGGTCTTAAACCACGCATTGCCATACCTATACCTTGACCCAAAATGGTTGCTTCGCGGATACCTGCGTCTGCAACACGCATTTCGCCATACTTTTCTTGTAAACCTTCTAAACCTTGGTTAACGTCGCCGATATTACCTGAATCTTCGCCAAAAATTAATGTTTCTGGATAGGTTTCAAATATCTTATCAAAATTATTTCTAATGATTAAACGTGCATCTACATCGGTACTGTTTTCATCATATGTTGGTAAAACTTCGTCAATATTTTCAGCCTTTTTGTTAGATTGTGAAAATAAGTGTGAACTAAAACTTGGTTGAATTTGATCAATGTAATTCTGAATCCATTGCGCTAACAATTGTTGACCATTTTCGCCAATAATCATACGTAAAATTTTACGTGCCGTTGTTAACAAATCTTTGCGAATAGGTTCTTTTGTAGCATTTAAATCACTAATTGCTTTTTCAATAAAAACTTTATTAGCTGATTGTGTTGCTATATTAGTTAATACATCAATCAACAACGATCTATCGTTTTTAATTGGATTTAAATACGCTTCCCAAGCTGCTTTTTTACCAGCTAAAACTTCCTTTTTAAGTGTTTCATCAATAACATCTAACTCTTCTGCAGTTGCTATATTATTTTCAATCATCCATGAACGCATCTTAACTATACAGTCAAATTCACTTTCCCATTGTAAACGGTCTGCAGATTTATAACGTTCATGTGAACCCGAAGTTGAATGTCCTTGAGGCTGTGTAAGCTCTTTAACATGTATTAAAACAGGTACGTGATTTGTACGCGCAATGTTTGATGCTTTTGCATAAGTATCAACCAAAGCAGGATAATCCCAACCCATTACCGTTAAAACTTCGTACCCATTGGTATCTTCATCCTTTTGAAAACCTTTTAAGATTTCGGAAATACTTTCTTTTGTTGTTTGATGACGTGCATGAACCGATATTCCGTACATATCGTCCCAAACACTCATAACCATTGGTACTTGTAAGACACCAGCTGCATTAATCGTTTCAAAAAACAGTCCTTCCGATGTTGATGCATTACCAATTGTTCCCCAAGCAACTTCGTTACCTGCTACAGAAAATTTTTGGTTTTTATCGGCATTCGGAAATTCACGGTAAATTTTTGATGCTTGCGCCAAACCTAACAAACGAGGCATTTGCCCTGCTGTTGGTGAAATATCTGAACTTGAGTTTTTTTGTTGTGTAAGGTTTTTCCAATCGCCATTGTTATCTAAACTGTGGGTTGCAAAGTGCCCCCCCATTTGTCTACCACCCGACATTGGATCGTGTGTTACATCGGCATGACCATATAAACCAGCAAAAAATTGTTGAATGTTTAAAGCGCCAATAGCCATCATAAACGTTTGATCGCGGTAGTAACCAGAACGAAAATCGCCATTTTTAAAGGCTTTTGCCATTGCTAATTGAGGTACTTCTTTTCCATCGCCAAAAATTCCAAATTTAGCTTTACCGGTTAAAACTTCTTTACGGCCTAATAAACTGCATTCACGTGAGGTGCGTGCTGTTTTGTAATCGTTTAAAACTTCTTTTTTAAAATCTTCAAAAGTTAAAGCTTCTTTCGTAGTTGCCTGCTGACTCATAATTATATAGAAACTGTTTGAAACAAAATTAATTAATTTACGAAATTAAGTAATCAATCGCTAAAAAACTAATTTTTAATAAATTTAACGCTTTAATTTGTTTGTTTTATTGTATTAATAATAAAAAAATAGCCACCTAAATTTTAGATGGCTATTTAAATTTTATAGAGAAAAGCTTTGACTATTCTTCAATATTTTCAGCTTCTGCTTCTTCTTTTGCTTTTAAAGCTTCTGCGCGTTCACGCTCTGCAGAGCTTTTAATGGTATCAACTAAAATTGGTGTTGATATAAATAATGATGAATAAGTACCTACACCAATACCTAACAACATTGCAAATACAAATCCACGGATTGATTCACCACCAAAAATAAACATGATTAATAATACTACAATAACTGTTGCAGATGTGTTGAAAGTTCTTGATAATGTTGTATTAATTGATTTGTTTACAACTTCTTCAAAAGTACCTTCAGAATCACCTTTTATGAAATCGCGTACACGGTCAAAAACAATTACAGTATCGTTTAATGAATAACCAATAACAGTAAGTAATGCTGCAACTAAAGATTGGTCTACTTCCATATTAAACGGTGCAAATTTGTAGAAGAATGAATAAACACCTAAAACAAAAATAACATCGTGTGCAACCGCAGCAACAGCTCCTAATGAATATTGCCATCTACGGAATGAAATTGCTAAGTAAATAAACACTACTAACAATGCACCACCTACTGCCCAATAAGCATCGGTTTTCACGTCTTTTGCTACTGTTGGACCTACTTTAGATGCTTGTACAATTCCTAAACCATTATTTGAAGCGGTTGTAAATTGTTCATAACTTAAATTTGTTGTAAAGTAAGGTTTTAAATTATTGTAAAGAATTGTGTTTACTTCTTGATCAACTTGAGCACTTTCTTCGTCAACTTTATATTTTGTTGTAATTTTAAGTTTTGAATCTTTACCAAAAACTTTAGCTTCTACATTACTATCAAAAACTTTTGATAATTTACTTGAAACTTCAGATGCATTAATGTTTTTATCAAATTGCACTTGGAATGTTCTACCACCTGTAAAATCAATACCATAATTTAATCCATTCAATACTAAAGTACCAATACATAAAAGCATAGTTATAGAAGTAACAACATAAGCTATCTTCTTTTTACCTAAGAAATCAAAGTTCATATTGGTAAACCAATTTCTTGTAAGTTTTGTACTAAAAGCCAGTTTTGCGTCTTTTGCTGCAGCAGTATCAACTAAAATTCTTGTAATTACAATTGCGGTAAATAACGATGTAACAATACCAATTAATAAGGTAACTGCGAAACCTTTAATTGGACCTGAACCAAAGATTACCAATACAATACCTGTTAATGCAGTTGTAACGTTAGCATCTACAATTGCAGACATTGCCCCACTCCATGAAAATGCATGTTTTATAGCATCTTTTGAAGGAAAACCTTCTCGGAGTGATTCTTTTGCACGTTCATAAATCAAAATATTTGTATCCACTGCAGTACCAATTGTTAAAACAATACCTGCAATACCTGGTAATGTTAATACAAAACCAAAACCTGTGAAAACAGCAAAAATAAACAAAACGTTTACTGCTAATGCAATATTTGCAAACCAACCAGCTTTACCATAGAAAAACACCATCCAAGCTGCAATGATAAACAAACCTACTAATGATGAGTTAATACCTGCATCGATAGCTGCTTGACCTAAAGATGGTCCAACAATTTCTGATGAAACAATATCAACTGAAGCTGGTAATTTTCCTGCTTTTAAAATATTAGCTAAATCTTTAGTTTCTTGAACAGTAAAATCTCCCGAAATACTTGAACTTCCACCAGCAATTGGGCCTGATGTTACACCTGGTGCAGAATATACTACGTTATCTAAAACAATTGCAATATTTGATTGCTGTGTGTATGCTTTACCTGTTAAATCTTCCCAAATTTTAGCTCCGTTTGCATTCATTTGCATTGAAACTACAGGCTTACCAGTAACTTGGTCGTAATCATCACGCGCTTCAGTTACTACTGATCCTGATAATGGAGCTACATTTTGTAAATTACCTTTTAAAGCATATAATTCTACAATATTTGCATCTTTTTTAGGTTTACCCCAAGCAAATTTTACATTGCGTAATTCACCTGATAATAAACCACGTACTTGTGGATCTTTTAAATATGCATTCACTTGTACGGTATCGTTAGTTGCAAAAAATGCAATAATAGGCGAACCTTGGTAACCTGGAGCTTTTACTAATGAAATAAGTGGGCCAATGTCTTGTTTTGAAGTAGCCGTACTATCTTTAGATGCACCTGTTAATAATTTATCAACATCGGTTTTAGGTTTAGCTGTAGAATCTTTTGTAACTGTTGTAGTTTTAGTTGAAGCTTTTTCTTTAAGTACGGCATTTGCAGCCATTATAAAGTCACCGAACTGTTCGCCTTTAAAAGTTTCCCAAAACTCTAACTGAGCTGTAGATTGTAATAAATTTTTAATACGATCTATATCTTTTGCTCCTGGCAATTCTACTAAAATTCTACCTGTTTCACCTACCATTTGAATTGTTGGAGAAACTACACCAAATTTATCAATACGCTCACCAAATACGCGGTAAGCACTTTCGATTGCTTCTTTAACTTTAGCGTTAATTACCGTTTTAACTTGCGCATCAGTCATTGAAGTATTTACTTCTTGTAAATTTCTGTTTGCAAAAATTTCTGATGAAGCTAATTTTGTAGATCCAGCTGAAACTTTTTCAAAAGCATCGTAAAAAGCTTCTAAATAACTTTGATTTCCATCGCGGTTTTTTTCAGCTTCTGCTAATGCTTGATTAAATAAAGCATTTTTAGAATTGTTAGACAATCCTTTTAAAATATCTTTAACAGATATTTGAAGCATCACATTGATACCTCCTTCTAGATCTAAACCTTTTTGAATTTGCTTTGAACGTACTTCAGCAAATGTTTGACCTAAATAAACCTTTTCGCCTGCAATTGAATCTAAATAGCGTGCTTCTTTGGTTAAATCACCTTTAGAAAATTCTTTCGCTTTACTTTCGTAATGATTCGTTACAAACGTAAAGGACAATTGGTAAATACTTACCAACGCAAAAATAATTGCAATAAACTTAACAAGTCCTTTATTCTGCATTTTTAAAAAATTAATAGTTTTTAAATGATTTTGTTCACTGTTTTTACCCTAATAAAACGATAAAATATTTGAAAACGGACAAATATATAACTTCACAAAAGATTTAACAATAAAAAATCTAGTTTATTTAAGCTAATTATTAGGATGTTATTAACAGTTTAAAGATAAAAAAAACCGACAATTGTCGGTTTCTTTTTATAATTAAGCATCGATTTTTGCGTAAACTGCATTTTTTTCGATAAATTCTCTACGTGGTGGCACTTCATCGCCCATTAACATAGAAAAAACACGATCAGCTTCAGCTAAGTTGTCTACTGTTATTTGACGTAAAGTTCTAAATTCAGGGTTCATGGTAGTTTCCCACAATTGTTCTGCGTTCATTTCACCTAAACCTTTGTATCGTTGTACCGATGAGCCTTGCCCCATTTGCTCAATTAAAGCTAAACGTTCTTCATCGTTCCAAGCGTATTGTTTTTTAGTTCCTTTTTTAACCATATATAAAGGTGGTGTTGCAATGTAAACGTAACCACGCTCTATCAATTCACGCATGTATCTAAAAAAGAATGTTAAAATTAAAGTTGAAATGTGGCTACCATCAACATCGGCATCACACATAATTACAACTTTATGGTAACGTAATTTAGTTAAATTTAGGGCTTTACTGTCTTCTTCGGTACCAATGGTTACACCTAAAGCAGTAAAAATATTTCTAATTTCTTCGTTTTCAAAAACTTTATGTCCCATTGCTTTTTCAACGTTCAAAATTTTACCACGCAATGGCATAATTGCTTGAAAGTTACGATCGCGACCTTGTTTTGCAGTTCCACCTGCCGAATCTCCCTCTACGAAGAAAATTTCACATTTTTCAGGGTCTTGCTCAGAGCAGTCACTTAATTTTCCTGGTAAACCACCTCCGCTCATTACGGTTTTACGTTGAACCATTTCGCGTGCTTTTTTAGCTGCATGGCGTGCCTGTGCTGCTAAAATTACTTTTTGAATAATGGTTTTTGCATCTGCTGGGTTTTCTTCTAGATAAGCTTCTAACATATCAGAAACAGCTTGAGATACAGGTGAAACTACCTCTCTGTTTCCCAATTTAGTTTTAGTTTGCCCTTCAAACTGTGGTTCCATTACTTTAACAGAAACAATTGCTGTTAAACCTTCGCGGAAGTCATCGCCTGAAATTTCAAATTTTAATTTTTCTAACAAACCAGAAGCGTCAGCATACTTTTTAAGTGTACGTGTTAACCCCATTCTAAATCCTTGTAAATGGGTACCGCCTTCGTGGGTATTGATGTTGTTTACGTACGAATAAATATTTTCTGAATAACTATCATTATAAATTAAAGCTACTTCAACAGGGATTTCACTTTTTTCGTTTTCCATGTTAATTACGTGCCCAATAATTGGCGTTCGGTTACCATCTAAAAAACGAACGTATTCTTTTAACCCTTCTTTTGAATGAAAAGTTTCGCAGTGTGCTTCACCTTTATCGTTTACATTACGTAAATCGGTTAAAGTAATTGTTATTCCTTTATTTAAAAACGATAATTCGCGCAAACGTGCTGCTAAAGTATCGTAAGAATATTCTAAGGTTTGGGTAAAAATAGTTGCATCGGGTTTAAATGTAACTTTAGTACCTGTTTTGTTGGTTTCGCCAATTGGACGAGCTGGATATATGGCTTTACCGCGCTCATACTCTTGTTCCCAAACTTTTCCATCGCGATGAACTTCGGCGCGTAAATGGTCAGATAAAGCGTTAACACAAGAAACACCTACCCCGTGTAAACCACCCGAAACTTTGTATGAATCTTTATCAAATTTACCACCTGCACCAATTTTGGTCATTACAACTTCTAATGCTGAAACGCCTTCTTTTTTGTGCATATCAACCGGGATACCACGGCCGTTATCTTGAACTGAAATGGAATTATCTTGATTTATAATAACTTGAATAGAATCGCAATAACCTGCTAAAGCTTCATCGATAGAGTTATCAACAACTTCGTAAACTAAATGGTGTAAACCACGAACGCCAACATCACCAATGTACATTGAAGGGCGCATGCGCACGTGTTCCATTCCTTCTAACGCCTGAATACTATCGGCAGAATACGAATTTTTCTTTATTTCTTCACTCATAATAATATGTGTACTAAATAATAACTGAACTACAAATATACGAAATTTTACTTAATTTTTAGCTTTTAAACGCTTTTAATACTTTTCAAGTTATCAACACTTTAAACGCATTAAACTAAAAAATATCAATTATTTCATACGAAATAGAATTAAATGTAATTTTATCTTTAATTTGCTTGTTTAATAATTGTTGTGTTAGAGGTGCATGTACCGACACACAAAACACAGCTAAACTTTGATAATGAACCATTTGCAAAGGTACACTTATATAAAATATGCCTTTGTTTGTTTTAACTACCGAACCTATAGTAACTTTTTTGGTTAATTTAGTTTCGGGTAATTTTAAAGCGGTTTGTTGTATGTTTAATAACTGTAACAATTTAGTATTTAGCTTTTCTTGTTCTAAATGCATCATAGCTAAACCGGTTTCGTGTTTATCGCCTGCCGAACTTTTAGCATCGTTTTGTGCATCGTGTGTTAACGATGTAATTTGTAATTGTATGTTATTAATTTGATTTTGTATGGTATTTAAAACCGTTTGTTTTAATTGTTTTCTATCAAAATCAACCATATTATTTTTTTTCAATAAACATTCTATTTATAGTATCTAATACAAAAATTTCAGGTTGATAAATAAAAGAGTCATAATAAAAATTCAAACTATCAGGCGGGTTTACAATTAACATTCTACTTTTAATTTCATATTTATATCCAGCAGAACTTACTGGTAATTCTACTATATTACCATTTTCTACATCAATTATAATTCCTAATGCACAAGGAGAACCACAACCCCAATAGTTTAAAATATATTTACCTGCAAAATTTGTATTACCATATTCAAATGATTGTTTAATCATAGTTTTAAATCTTCTTCCAAATTCAGTATTATTAATTTTAACTTGTATACTACTATCTTTTAAAACTACATTATTAACAGGAAAATCTTTAAAATTATATGAAGTAATGAATTTTTTCCGTAATGAATCTTTTGTATATAAAGAATTATCTTTTAAAATCCCTAAGTCATATGAGATCTTAACATCTTTATCTTTACACATTGCAAAAATGAAACAAAAAAATATAAATATCGATTTTTTCATTATTTTATAAAAAAAACGCTTATGAAAGCGTTTTTTGAATTCGTTACAATATTAAAAATTAAATTTATACATAGCACCAGCTAAAACTTGTAAGCCTTGTACTTGGTATTGATTAAAACGATAATAATTTTGATTTGCTAAGTTAGATCCTTTTGCAAAAATGGTCCACTGTGCTGTTGGTTTGTAACCAATTTCTAAATTTACATCATAAAAATCACCTAATTTTAACGATTCATCCATTAATATTGTTGCGTTATGGTTCAATTCATATCGTTGACCTACATAAGCAACATTTGCATTTGCATACCATTGATTGGTTATGTTATACAACGCGTTTAAATTAATTTTTCCTTGAGGAATGTGAAATGCATTTTTGTAGTTTTCTAATGTAAAATTATTAAACTCACCCGAAATTCCTATTTGCGCCTTATTTGAAAAATCAAAATTTAATTCACCAAATAATGTAAAAGTATCTACCTTATCATAAACTAAACCAAAAGAATTTCCATATTCAAAGCCTTCTTTATTTGCTAGATTAATATCGTAGGTATTTATTGTAAAAAGTGCTTTATCGTCTTCGGTTTTATAATTTGCACGAACATTATATGAAACATTGTGATATAATTTTCCTTTCATACCTGCATATAAATCATAAGCTGTTTTTGTAGGCTTAAGCTGCATTGTTGGCGCAACAAAAGGGTTTTGAGCCACAATTTGCGCATATGAATTTTGCTGTACACCACCAATTGCACCTACATAGGCTTGTAAAATATTAGGTACTAAGTTAAAATTAGCTTTTATATTAGGATAAATTACTACTTGGTTATCTTCAACCCCAAGCTGTTTTCCTAAAATATACGTTAAACCTGCACCTAATTCTAAGGAATAATCAGCATCAAAAAATTTAATATTTGGATTAACAGATAGGTTTAAATAATTGTATTTATCTTGCACATTATCAATAGCATTGTTGGTAAATTGTGTGTTTACATAATCGGCTTCAAGATTTAAATACAGGGTATTGTTAGGTAATTCAACACTAAATTTAGGGGCTAAAACAAATCTGCTTTCTTTACTATCGTAATCATCCCAAAAATATTTGTTTTTTAAATCTACTTTTTCAAAAGCACCAACATAACTTTCGAAGGTTGCCCCCAAATGTAAATCGTTGTATTTTTGAAGAGGGTCAACTAAATTAAAGTTAAAATTAGTTAAGTTGAAATCATTTGGAGTACCGTACCAATTATATTTTGCAGCCATTGCTCCAAATTGTGTATTCCATTGATTGTTATCGTTTCGTTGACCTAACGTAAAATCCAAATTAGTGTTTGAGAATGTGTCATCAAGATGTACACCTTCTATACCACCACCCGATGAAATATGTTTTAATAAACCACCAACGTACATGTTTTTAGAACCAACTTTTTCTACAATACCCAATTCGCCTCTTAAAGTATTATACGTACCATAACCAAAAAGTGCATAGTTGCTGTAATAATTTGCTAATGAATCGGTATCAACTTTTGCCGCTTCGCCTTTTGCAGGAGAAAAAGTTGAAGCCACAGGAACCGAAAAAATGGTATATTTTACTTCTTTTTTTTGGTTAATTTCTTCATCTTCGATAATTGGGTTATCGTTAATTTTAAAAGCATCGTTTAAAGTTGCTTGATATTCCGACGTTACATTTACAACTTCGGTACCTACGGTATTATTTTTTTTATTTTTATCGTCTTGTGCGTTTGCTTTATAAGCAAAAAACGTTGCTGCTATAGTGATACTTAATACGTACTTTTTCATAAAATTTTATTTAACCGATGAATTACGTTTCGATTCTTCTAACTTAATTCTATTTAATTCTGTTTGCGCCTCATTAACAACCTCTGTAAATTCTGTAGCATTGTTTATAACACTTTCTAAGATATAAGTTGCTTGGTAACTATCTTTTAATTGGTAAAAGTTTTTAGCTAATAGTATCAATCCTTTAGCATTGTAATATTTATTAGCCGAAAATTCCTTAACTAATTTTTCGATTGTTTTATTAGATGCTTCGTATTTTTTATCGATATTTTTAAAAAAGGCATCGTAATACAACGCTTCTGCTTTTAAATCGCCTGTTCCTATGGTATTTAATTGATCGTACCATTTACGTGCATTTACAATATCGTTATTTTTAATGGCTACACGTGCGTTAATAGCTATTGCATCGGCTTTAATTCGTTTATCAACTTTATTATTTACTGATAATATTTCGGCATAATTTAAAGCAGCTTGTACATCGCCATTTGTATAGTTCAATTTCATTAAATTGGCTTGTGCAAAAAGTTTATTGCTACTATTACTTGCGTTATCTTCTAAACTACTTAAAACACGTAAGGCGTTTGTTTTATCGTTTTCGGTTAAATACATATTTGCTAAACGCACCAATGCTTGTTCAGTATATTCAGACTTTCCACGCTTAAGTACGTTTTCGTAATTAGTTTTTGCATCGTTAACTTTGTTATCGGCAAAATAAATTTCGGCAATGTGAAAATACGCTTTAGTGGTATGTACCCCATTTGGATAATTTGATACATAATCTTTAAAACTTTGTAATGCAGCGCTTGGTTTATTATTAGCCATTTGGTTTTCTGCCGAATTAAACACATCATTTTCTAATTCTGCAGTAGAAATATCAACAAAATCCAATCCATTTACCCAAGTTGCAAATTCATTTGATTTTCCTATTTCTAAATAAGCAATTCTAGCATTTTGTACCGCTTCAATTGCATCTTGCGATCCAGGATAATCGGCCACTACTTTTTTAAATCGTTCAATAGCTTTATCTTCTTGATTTACATTTACATACACCAAACCTTGACGTAAAATTGCTTTTGAAATTAAATTTGATTTTGAATGATTACTAATTAAATCATTAAAAGTTTCAATTGCTTTATTGGTTTGATTATTGTTTGCATATGTGCTACCTAATTCATAAATAGCATCGTCTATTAAATTAGAGGATTTGTAATTTGATATAAACTTTTGTAACTCCTCAATCTTTGTTTGAGTTTTATCAACAAATCCGTACGACACCGCTTTTTGGTAAGCAGCATAATCTTTATATTGCGAATTACTGTTTAAAATAGCATTGTACATTTCCATTGCTGGCCAATATTGTTTAGTAACAAAATATCCATCGGCAAGGCGTAATGTAGCATCAGTTTTTTTAGCATCGTCTTTTACAACAGCTAAATAATTTTTAAAATGTACGTTTGCGTTAGTGTAATTTTTTAATTTAAAAGCTGTATAACCCAAATTATATTCAACGCTTTTAAATTCGGGTGTTTTTTGTGCCTGTGGCAATTGTTTAAATGTAGAATAGGTTTGGTAAGCATCGTTAAATTTATTCATAGCATATTCACTTTCACCTCGCCAATAGGTTGCACGTGCAACAAAAGAAATATCTTGCCTTTCTGCAATAGATTTGTTAAACATGCTATTTGCTTGGCTAAACTTGCCTTCGTTAAAAAATTCAACGCCACGGTAAAAAGTAACTTTTTGGTAAGCTGCTTTATTTAAAGGTGTTCTATTTGACTCTAAAACAGTTAATGCTGCTTGATAATTTTTGGTTGATATATACGAATCTATCAATAAATCGTTTAACTCTTGTTTATACGGCGACTGTGGATATTGCACCAAAAAGTCAGTGATAACTTCAGGTACACTTTTATAAGGGTTTCCAATATCATAACTTAATTTGGCATAATTAGCATAAGCATCTTCTTGAATTTTAGAAGAAAATTGCATTTCACTAGCATTTTTAAACGCATTTAATGCTTGCGTACGTTGATTTAACTTTAAATAACTTTCCCCTAAATGATAATACGCATTTTGTGCAACAGCATCGTTACCACCAATAATTTTATTAAACTCTGAAACTGCTTTATCAAACTTTTTTTGTTGATAATAGCAATATCCTAATTGATAAAAATCAACATTTGTTAATTTACCGTTTTTACCTTCGTAAGCTAACAAATAAGGCAACGCTTTATCGTATTGTTTTAAATTAAAATAACTTTCTCCAATTATTTTAGACAATTCTGATCTTTCGGTAGGATTTGCTTTTGGAATTTGAGCCAAACCTTCTTCAATAGCTTTTTCAAAATTACCGCTTTTAAATTGCATGTCGGCTTGATAATACCCCATGCGCTCTTTGTATTTATCTATCGATTCTACCGATTCAAAATACGTATTAGCCTTTTCATAATCGTTATTTGCATACGAAATATAACCTAAATAATAGGTAGCCTGATTACCATATAAACCATTAAGTTGTACTTTTTCTAGATAATTTTTTGATTTATTATATTGATTTTTAACAAAATAAGCATATCCCTTTTGAAAATTCAATCGATCTTTATCATCTGAACTTAAAATAGATTCGCTAATATTTTCGGTATAATTTAAAACACGATCGTAATCACCTTGTTGAAAATAATAATTTGCAACATCCATATAAGCTTGCACTTGCTTTCTGCTTGTAGGATATTCGTAAATAAATTGACTAATCTTTTGTTCGGCACCTGCTTGTCCTAATTTCAAAGCACAATTAGCACTGTAATAAGCACTTTCAGCTTGAATTTCGTCGGTGGTATTTTTAACCTTTAACTTATCAAACAAAATCTGTGCAACAGCAAACTGATTTTCGTTATATAAATTTACTGCTTCGTAAAAATCTTTATTTTCATTTGTAAAATTATGTGATTGTTGCGCTTGTACAGCTAAACCGCTTAGTAAAAACGATAAGTATATAAAATGGTTAGGTTTTCGCATTTCAACTATTTTTAAATATCAAATATATTAAAATATCTATTCTAGTGAAACGCTTTAAGTGATTATTAATTGTGTTTGTTCACATATTTTATTATTTTTTTTATAACAGAATAATGTTATCAAGCATAAATGTAGTTTTTGAACATTTTTTTGGTATTAAATTAAAACTTGGCTTAAAATTATAAATCTAAACTTTACAATAATTACAAATTTTTAACATTATAACAGCACTAACATAATTTTAGGTTTAAGATTTGATTACATAACTGGTTTTATGTTTGTATCGAACAAAATAAAAAAAACAATGAAAAAAAATTATGTCGGAAAAATAGCTTTTTTAGCTTTAACTTCCTTTGCAGTAACTTCTTGCCAAGATGATCCAATTACTGCTAAAATTGATGAACCAGAAACAGAAGTTCCTCAAAACCCAATCAATTTAGTAAATCATTCTAATATTCCTGCATTAGTATACGGTATGCCTGGATTTGAAGATTTGGAAATTCTTACATTAATTTCTTCTTCTGATAAATTAGAACAATCACCTGATTTTGTTTTTGGTGCACAACCAGACGGATCAGGCTTTATGAGAAACCCAAGTGGGGAAGGTTTTATGATGATTACAAATCATGAAATTCTACAATCTGTTTCACGTGTATTTTTAGATAAAAATTTTAAACCAATTCGTGGTGAATATGTTGTTGATGCCGTTGGTGGTATGACAAGATTATGTTCTGCTACTCTTGTTGAACCTTCTATTCATGGGTTTGGGCCCGTATTTTTAACTGCAGGTGAATCGGGTGAAGAAAGTTTAGTACATGCTATTGACCCTTTAGGATTTGTTAACGATCGTTCTAGAACAGACCGTGTAAAACCCGCTTTAGGTAAAGCTAGTATGGAAAACGCTGTTCCATTACCTGCCGATGTTTCTGGAAACGGAACTTTTGTGCTAATTGGCGAAGATCAAAGTTACTCTACTAATCATCAAAGTGCTGGTCAATTAATTATGTATCATTCAAATACTCGTGGTGATTTAGACAACGGAAAATTATACGCTTTGAAGAGCGTTGATAATACAATTACTGAAGGCTCAATGTCTAAAAATCAATCGTATAATGTAGAATTTGTTGAAATTCCGAATGCTAAAAATTTAACAGGTGCCGAAATTAATGCAGCAAATATTGCAAATAATGCGTTGCGTTTTTCTAGGGTTGAAGATGTTGATTATCGCAAAGGTAAAGGTAATGGAAATGAAATTTATTTTACTGCAACCGGACAAGCAAGTGGCGGACAACCTGTACCTGGATATACAATGTGGGGACGTGTTTACAAACTGGTTTTAGATAAAAACAATATGTTTAAAGGTAAATTAGAAATTATAGCCGAAGGTGATTCAAACCCTGGAAACGATTTAATTAACCCTGATAATCTTTGTGTTACCGAAAATTATGTATATATACAAGAAGACGGAGATTCGTTTTATGCTGGTGCTAACCACGACTCTTATATTTGGCAATATAGCATGACAAAAAAATCATACAAACCTTGGCTAAATATGAAACATAATCGTGGTAATACAGAATGGTTTAACATGTTTAATCAATCTGGTAAGCTAGATAAATTTGGTTCTTGGGAGTATGGTGCCATGGTTGATGTTTCTGATTTAGTGGGTATCCCCGGTACTTTTGCTGTGAACATTCACCCTCATACTTGGCAAAAACAAGAATTTTTAAATGCCGATGGCTCTGGTACACAAAGTAATAAAGAAGGTGGCCAAGTTGTTTTAATTAAAAATGTAGAACGTTAAAAATAAACACTGGCTTATGCCAGTGTTTTCTTTATAAAATGAAAAAAATAGTAGCTATTATATGTATTTGTTTGTTATTTATTCAATGTAAAAACAATATCTATGAAACATATTCTGAAATTAAAGTACAACAACATATTGTAAATAATTTAAATAAACTTTCTAAAGAATTACAAAATTTAGAAAATTTAGTAACAACAAATACATCAAGCAAAACATTACAAAATCAATTCTTAAAATGTAGATTGATTTACAAAAATACCGAATGGGCAACAGAATACTATCTACCGCAATCATCAAAATTTTTAAATGGCCCTGCATTGGATCATTTAGATCTTGATGAAAATAAATTTTTAGAAGCGCAAGGTTTTCAGGTTTTAGAAGAATTGTTGTACCCTGAATTCGATATCAAACAAAAAACCGAAATAATTAAACAAATTCGTATAATTGATAATTTAGTTCGTGCTGGTAAAACAAACATCACAGCCATTAATCCAACAAAAGAACAAATTTTTGATGCGTTGCGTTTAGGTGTTTTTAAAATTACAACTTTAGGTATAACTGGTTTTGATACGCCTGTAAGTAATTTATTATTTCCTGAATCACAAGCTGCTTTAAAAGGTATTGAAGAAGTTTTGGAAATATATAAAACCGAATTTAAAGGTATCAATTCCTATCATACGGTAATTAAATTAACAAAAAATGCACAAAAAAGCATCTCTAAAAATACAGATAAGAATAATTTTAATTACTTGGCGTATATAGTAAACTATTTAGATCCTATTTCCAAAAACCTTCACAAATTACAAGTTAAAGCCAATATTCCTTTTGTTAAACGAGTTAGTATGTTAAAATCTAACGCTTCGTCGTTATTTTCAGAAAATGTTTTTGATGTAAATGCTGTGGCAGTTGATGAAAATGTAAATGAAGCTAAAACAAAATTAGGTGAAAAATTATTTTATGATAAAAATTTATCAAAAAATAATTCAAGAAGTTGCGCTAGTTGTCATAAACCAGAAAAAGCATTTACCGATGGTTTAAAAGTAGCTACTAATTTGCAAGGCAAACCAATGGTTCGCAATACACCATCCTTAAATTATGCTGGTTTTTATCATGGTCAGTTTTGGGACATGCGCCAATCAAATATAGAATCGCTTACAACAACTGTAATACAAAACAAAGATGAAATGCATGGAAATATGTCACAAATCATCAAAATAATCCAAAAAAACTCACTATACGCCAAAAAATTCAAAGAAATATACAAAACAAATGAAATTAAAGAATGGCATATTCAAAATGCTCTTGCAAGTTATGTACGTTCATTAAGCACATTTTCTTCTAAGTTTGATCAGTATATGCGCGGAAATAAAAATGCGTTATCAAAATTAGAGACCAAAGGTTTTAATGTATTTGTTGGAAAAGCAAAATGTGCTACTTGCCATTTCATCCCACTCTTTAATGGAACTGTTCCTCCAAGATTTTCATCTTCTGAGCAAGAAGTTTTAGGTGTACCTAAAGACATCAATATCACAAAATTAGATACGGATTTAGGCAGATATTTATACAACACCGATTTACAACAGCTAAAAAATTCATTCAAAACAGTCAGCATTCGTAATATAGAAAAAACAGCTCCTTATATGCATAATGGTGTTTTTGAAACCTTGGAACAAGTGATTGATTTTTATGATAAAGGAGGTGGTTTAGGTTTTAAATTGCCTGTTACAAACCAAACATTACCACAAGATAAACTCAATTTAACTAAACTCGAACAAAGTGCTTTAATTGCGTTTATAAAAACTTTAAACGATCAATACTAAACATCATATAAATCCTTTTTTAAAACTATTCTCATTTGGGCAATCCCCTCCACTACGTTGCGGGTCGGGCTCTCGCGTGTCGCTTTTGTTTTTTAACAAAAACAAATAGCTCCAACAAACGCTCCATCCCTATTGCAGCAGATTGTAAAAAAATAAGTGGTAATTAGTGCAATCTGTGGTTAAAAAGTTTAAGGTTTAAAGTGCAGAAAAACCATCAATTGCGTCGGGTTTTAACCCGATGTAAAGTAATTAAAATAAAACACGGCTTTAGCCTGATAATATTGCATTGTGTAGATTGTAAAAAAAACAGTTATAATTAGTGCAATCTGTGGTAAAACAAAAAATCCCCATCATTACTGATGAGGATTTAAAAAAAGGCGGCGCCCCGAGGGCTTTGCCCGAACTGCGCCGAACCTATGAAAAAAAAGAAAACCCCAATCTTTTCAGATTGGGGTTTTACTAAAAAAAGGCGGCGACATACTCTCCCACATTAAAATGCAGTACCATCTGCGCTATCGGGCTTAACTTCTCTGTTCGGAATGGGAAGAGGTGAGCCCCGATGCTATAACCACCTTAAGCTTTTGGTTTATTACACTTATAACAAACTATTTTGTTAACATATTTTCGATACTTTTTGTAGATTATTTCAAGTTTAGTCTTAATACTAAATCTCAATACTATTTTTATAAAGCAACTTGCTAGAGCACATAAGCTTACGGGCTATTAGTACTACTTGACTATGACATTACTGCCTTTACATCTGTAGCCTATCAACGTTGTCATCTTCAACGACCCTTTAAAGAAATCTCATCTTGTGGTGGGTTTCGCGCTTATATGCTTTCAGCGCTTATCCCTTCCCAACGTAGCTACTCAGCGATGCACCTGGCGGCACAACTGATACACCAGAGGTTAGTCCAATTCGGTCCTCTCGTACTAGAATCAGATCCACTCAAATTTCTTGCGCCCACAGTAGATAGAGACCGAACTGTCTCACGACGTTCTGAACCCAGCTCGCGTGCCACTTTAATGGGCGAACAGC
>JACCEA010777373.1_pt1 | contig 33809 bp, 29 predicted proteins | sample 7449851 | NCBI WGS metagenome assembly JACCEA01 (sample SAMN15323453, study PRJNA562643) | freshwater metagenome | isolation source: river surface water | place: USA:Blue River Watershed | collected 2017-08-18 | reverse complement strand
GGCGCGGCCGGTGGCGTGATCGAAGATCAGGGCCTCGTCGTAGACGCCGAAGGCGAGCGCGGGCAGGCGCGGCGCGGTGTCGTGGTTCTTCGAATACACGCGGTCGCGCGCGGCGCCTGCCTCGTAGCCGAGCCAGCCGATGGCGCCGCCGACGAAGGGGAGGCCGGGGACGGGGTCGCAGGCGCGGGCGGCGAGGATCTCGCGGAGACGGTCGAGCGCGCCGGTGTCGCCCGTGTCGGCCTTCACCACCTCCACGGGATCGCAGGCCAGGATGCTGAAGCGGGCGCGGGGGCCCGGCAGGGCGGTGTCGAGAAAGGCGCAGCCGGGGCGGGCGGCGAAGGCGGGCCAGAGGCGGGCAGGGTCGAGCGCGGGGGACGCGGGGAGGGGCTCGACGAGGGGAGGCTGGCGCATGGGCGGCGGGAATTGGCCGCAATAAGCGTTCATCGAGGCAAGACGGGAAGCGGTGCGCAGGGACGCCGGACCACGGCGGTCACGGCGGCCCGCCTTCCAAATCAGGCCGCGGGGGACTCGGGGATGCGCATCTCGAAGGCGGGCAGGACGACGTGCACGGGGCGGCCAAGGTCGTCGACGCCGTGAAAGCTGCCTTGGGCGCGGGAGTCGCAGCCGGCGACGTGGTAGCTGTTGTAGGAGAAGCTTTCGCCGGGTTCGAGGCGCGGGGTTTCGCCGACGATCTTGTCGCCCTCGATGATCTGGCGGGTGCCGTTCGCGTGGGTGAGCACCCATTTGCGTCCGAGGAGCGTCACGGTGTGCTCGGAGGCGTTGTGGATCGTGATGAAATACACGAAGGCGTGCGGCTGGTCCGGGGGCAGACACTTCCCGCCATGGTGGTAAACCAGTTTGTCGAGGCGGGCGGTGAGGCCGGAAAGTGCGAGGGAGGCGGTCATGGATGCGAGCTGACTGCGAAAAACGAAGGCAGCGGCGGTCGCTTGGCAAGCGGGGGCCGCAGGGGGTTGAGCGGGCGGCGGGGCCACTCGCGGAACACGGGCAAGACGCCCGTGTGACTGATCAATCCACGATCAGCACCTGATCGCCGACGCGAACCTCGTCGTAGAGCGCAACCATGTCGCGGTTCGCGAGGAGCACGCAGCCGGCGCTTTGGGGGCGGCCGATCTGGTCCTCGCGGTTGGTGCCGTGGATGTAGACGTAGCGCGCGTGGGTGTCGACGACCTGGCCGGCGCAGTCGGTGCCTGCGTTGACGCCCGGTTCGAGGCCGCGGAGCCAGAGGATGCGGCTGGTGATGAGGTTGCCGTTGTCCTCGTGTTCGAGGAAATGCTTTCCGGTGGGGCGCCGGCCCTTGAAAACCATGCCGAGGGGCTGCTCGCCGCCGATGCGCTCGGCGATCTCGTGGAGGCCGCGGGGCGTTCCGAGCGAGTCCTTTACGTTGCTGGGCGGCTTGGCGGAGGTGGAGACGGGATACGCGCGCACGAGTTCGCCACGACGGAAAAATTGCAGCGTCTGCGCGGAGATGCGGACGAGGAGGATGCGGTCTGCGGGCTTGATGCCCAGCCGTTGGCAGCTTTTGTTCACCAACTCCCTATTTTCATCCATCGTGAGCACGCGTAATAATGTTGTCGGAATCGTCGGCGCCACCGGCGCGGTCGGTCAAGAGCTCGTCCGCCTCCTGCACGAGCGCAACTTCCCGATGAGCTCGCTGCGGCTTTTCGCCTCGGCGCGCTCGGCGGGCAAGACCGTCAGCCACGGCGGAAAAACCTATGTGATCGAGGAGGCCAAGGCCGGCGCGTTTGCGGGCGTCGATCTCGCCTTCTTCGCCGCGGGCGGCTCGGTCACGCGCGCGCTCGCGGCCGACGCGATCGCGAGCGGATGCACGGTGATCGACAAGAGCTCCGCCTATCGCCAGCAGGCCGACGTGCCGCTCGTGGTGCCGGAGATCAACCCCGAGGGCCTGCGCACGCACAAGGGCCTGATCGCGAATCCCAACTGCTCGACCGCGGTGATGCTCATGGGCCTCTGGCCGCTGCATCAGCTTTTCGGTCTGAAGCGCATTTTCGTCTCCACCTACCAGTCCGTGTCCGGCACGGGAGCGGAGGCGGTGAAGGAGCTGGCCGACCAGATCGCGGCGCACTCGGCGGGCCAGCCGCTGACGCACAAGGTCTATCCCTACCAGATCGCGTTCAACTGTATCCCGCAGATCGATACGTTCGGCGCCGACGGCTACACGGGCGAGGAGGAGAAGATGCGCCTCGAGAGCCGGAAGATCATGGGCCTGCCGGAGCTTCGCGTGTCCGCCACCTGCGTGCGCGTGCCGGTGGTGCGCGCGCACTCCGTCGCGGTGAGCGCGGAGTTCGAGCGTCCGGTGAACGTCGAGCAGGCGCGCGCGGCGATCGCGGCTTTCCCGGGCGCCGAGCTGATCGACGACACGGCGGCGAAGAAGTATCCGACCCCGCTCGCCTTCGCCGAGAAGGTGAAGTGTGGCGTGGGCCGTCTGCGCGTCGACACCGCCTTCGACAACGGTCTCTCCTTCTGGGTGAGCGGCGACAATCTCTGGAAGGGCGCCGCGCTCAATGCGGTGCAGAACGCCGAACTGATGTGCCGCGAGGGCTGGCTGCTGCGCGACCGCGCGGCGGCGGCCTGAGCGCCGCCTGCACGTTTCGCTTTTAAAGCAAAACACAGCCCGCGAGCCGGACCGGCTCGCGGGCTTTTTGTTTTTAATGCGGGGACGGTCTTGGCGCTTCCCCCTTGGTGGCTCAGCTCCGCAGCGTGGCCAGCGCCTCGCGCCAGGCGGCGCGGGTGCCGAGCTCGAAAGTGGCGCGTTTGCCGAAGGCGAGTCGGTTGAGCGCGAGGGCGAAGCCCACGCAGGCGACCACCGTGATCGCGCCGGCGTGGAGGAAGTGGATCGGCGCGGGGATGGCGGCCGGGTCGGTCTTGTGCCAGGCGGGCCAGGCGAAGGCGAAGAGCGCGTAGAGTCCCGCGCCGAAGAGGATGGTGGCGATCACGGCGCGTGCGTCGACGTCGCGGAAAAGCAGGCCGGTGATAAAGGCGGACAGAATCGGCATGGAGAAGAGGCCGATCAGCGCCTGGATGAGCTGGATGATGCTCTCCGCGCCGGCGTAGGCGGGGACGAGCGCGATGGAGAGGAGCGAGAAGGCGACCTGGAGCCAGATGCTGAGGCGGCGGATCCCGCCCTTGGGGTTGATGTATTGCTGGTGGATGTCGCAGACGTAGAGCGCGGCGGAGGAGTTGAGCGTGGCGTTGTAGCTCGTCATGACCGCGCCGAACATCGCGGCGGCGAAGGCGCCGAGCAGCCAGGGCGGGAGGATGTTGCCCACGAGGTGCCCGTAGGCCGTGTCGTTGGGCAGTTCGCCGTAGAGCTTGTAGGCGCAGACGCCGGGGATGACGACCATCGGCGGGATGAGCAGGATGCGCACGATCATCGAGGCGTAGACGCCTTTCTTGGCCTCTTTGATCGAAGGCGCGGCGAGGGCGCGCTGGGTGATCGTCTGGTTGGTGCTCCAGTAGAAGAGCTGTGAGAAGATCATGCCGGTGAAGAGCGTGGTCCAAGGCACGGGCGAGGCGGAGTCGCCGATGAGCGTGAGTCGCTCGCGCGGGATGCCGGAGAAATCCCAGTGGATGGCGTTGAGCGAGAGGACGGCGACGAGCAGGCCCATGCCGAGCACGACGACGCCGGCGTAGGTGTCGGAGATGGCGACGGCGCGTAGGCCGCCGAAGATCGCGTAGCAGGCGCCGACCACGGCGGTGATGCTGGCGAGGGCGAGCAGCGGCACCTCGAGGCCGAACATCGTCTTTATCACCAGCGAGCTCGTGTAGAGCATGATCGGGAGGAAGATCAGGACGTCGCCGAGCAGGAAGATGCCGCCGACGGTGGCGCGGATGTGCTTGTTGTTATAACGCCGTTCGAGGAGCTCGGTGACGGTGGTGCATTTGTATTTGTAATACAGCGGCACGAAGATTTTCGCGAGAAGCAGGAGGCCGACCGCGCCGGAGAGTTCCCAGAGCACCATGATCAGCTTTTGGGGGCCGTTCATGCCGACGAGGGTGTCGGTGTTGATGTTGGTCAGCGTGATAGAGCCGGCGATGAAGACCCAGTTGAGGTTGCCGTCGGCCAGGAAATACTCGCGGGCGTCGTCGGCGGAGCGGCGGTCGGCCTTTCGGCAATGCAGCCAGGTGAGAATGGCGATGAGGGCGTTGAGGCCGAGGAAGACGGCGAGCTGGACGAGGGCGGCGGGGCTCATGAAACGAAGCGGGGTGGGGCGGGGGAGGCAGGCCGAAGCCTGTGTGTGGGGGGGGACAGGGCTAAGTCTCGGAAGGAGCGCGCCCAAGCCGCGACTGGATAAAACAGTCAGAATTCGGACGCCTGACGCCTCGCGTTTGCGCGGGCCGCCCCCCTGCAAATAAACCCTTGTCAGCTCCCCCGGGCGTTTGTTGTCCTGCGCCCTTTGGTTTGGACGCTTAGCTCAGTTGGTTAGAGCACCTCGCTTACACCGAGGGTGTCGGGGGTTCGAGTCCCTCAGCGTCCACCAGACTCCTTCATCACCCTTTCAGTCCCAACCCTCCGCAATGCGCCACACGCTCTCGATCCTCGTTGAGAACAAGTTCGGTGTTCTCGCCCGCGTGACCGGTCTCTTCTCCGGTCGCGGCTTCAATATCGATTCGCTCAACGTCGCCCCCACCCACGAGGCCCACCTTTCGCGCATCACCGTCGTCCTGAAGGGCGACGACTCCGCGCTGGATCTCGCGATCAAACAGGTCCGCAAGCTGGTGAACGTCGTCGAGGTCACCGATTTCAAGGAGGGCCAGGCCGTGCAGCGCGAGCTCGTGCTCGTGAAGGTGAAGGCTCCCGCCAAGACCCGCTCCGAGGTCATGCAGATCTGCGAGATCTTCCGCACCAAGATCGTCAACGTCGACCACAACGAGCTCATCATCGAGCTCGTCGGCGACAGCTCGAAGGTCTCGGCCTTCCTCGATCTCCTCGCGCCCTTCGGCATCGTCGAGCTCGCCCGCACCGGCACGCTGGCGCTCAAGCGTTGAGCCGTTTCCCCTTTTCGTCCAACCCCTCAAACTCTCCCAAACATGCCCGCCAAAGTATACACCGACAAAGACGCCGATCTCGGCTTCTATAAGAACAAGACCATCGCCGTTCTCGGCTACGGTTCCCAAGGCCACGCCCACGCCCTCAACCTCAAGGACTCCGGCGTGAAGGTCATCATCGGCCTCTACGAGGGCTCCAAGTCCGCCCCCGTCGCCAAGAAGCACGGCTTCAAGGTGGTCTCCACCGCCGAGGCCGTGAAGCAGGCCGACGTCATCCTCGTCGGTCTCCCCGACATGAAGCAGGCCGACGTCTACAAGTCCGACATCGAGCCCAACCTCACCAAGGGCAAGACCCTCGTCTTCTCGCACGGCCTCGCCGTTCACTTCGGCCTGATCACCGTCCCGAAGGACGTCGACGTGATCATGGTCGCCCCCAAGGGCCCCGGCCACATGGTCCGCCGCCTCTACGTCGAGGGCAAGGGCATGCCCGCCCTCATCGCCGTCTACCAGGACAAGTCCAAGAGCGCGAAGAAGTGCGCCCTCGCTTGGGCCAAGGGCATCGGCTCGACCCGCGCCGGCGTGCTCCAGACCACCTTCAAGGAAGAGTGCGAGACCGACCTCTTCGGCGAGCAGGCCGTGCTCTGCGGCGGCGCCTCCGCGCTCGTCCAGGCGGGCTTCGAGACCCTCGTCGAGGCCGGCTACCAGCCCGAGATGGCCTACTTCGAGTGCCTCCACGAGCTGAAGCTCATCTGCGACCTCATGTATGAAAAGGGCATCTCCGGCATGCGCTTCTCCATCTCCGAGACCGCCAAGTATGGCGACATCACCCGCGGCCCGCGCGTGATCAACGCCAAGACCAAGGCCGAGATGAAGAAGATCCTCGCCGAGATCCAGAGCGGCAAGTTCGTCAAGCAGTGGGTCGCCGAATACAAGGGCGGTCTCAAGAACTACAACGCCCTCCTCAAGGCCGGCCAGAAGCACCAGATCGAGAAGACCGGCGAATACCTCCGCGGCATGATGCCCTGGATGCCGAAGCGCGACATCTCCGGCGTCGCCGGCTCCTACGCGGGCTGAGGCTTTGCGACTCGCATAAACGCGGGCGCCGACCCTTTCCGGGCGGCGCCCGTTTTGTTTTTAGGACCAGAATTGAACCGCTAACTCTCGCTAAACTTCGCTAAATCGACCCTTCGGATTTCTGATTCAGATTTAGCGTCCTTTAGCGAAACTTAGCGGTTTGCTCTCTCCGCCTCCCGTGAACCCAGTGGTTGTGAAAAAATTCATCCTCGCCACCCGCAAGAGCCCGCTCGCCCTCGCCCAGACCGAGCAGGTCGCCGCGCATCTGCGCGCCTCCCTCGGCTGCGAAACCGAGCTGCTGAAGATCGTCACCACCGGCGATCAGCGCACGGAGTGGTCTCTCGAGAAACAGGGCGGCAAGGGCCTCTTCACGAAGGAGCTCGAGGAAGCGCTTCTCCGCGGTGACGCCGACGTCGCCGTGCACAGTTGCAAGGATCTTCCCGGCGAACTTCCCGCCGGCCTGGTCGTCGCCGGCTACCTGCCGCGCGAGGACCCGCGCGACATCCTCGTGCTCCGCGACGGCGTCGAGACGCCCGCGCTCATCGCCACGAGCAGTCCGCGCCGACGCCTCCAGCTCGGCATGCTTTTCCCCGACGCGCAGTTCACCGAGATCCGCGGCAACGTGGACACCCGGCTGCGCAAGATCGGCCAGGACAAGGTCGCCGACGCCACCGTGCTCGCCGCCGCCGGTCTGCGCCGCCTCGGCATCGGCGGCTGGCAGGGCGTGTCGTTCCATGCCCTCGGGCCGGAGCACATGGTGCCCGCCGTGGGTCAGGCCGCGATCGCGCTTCAGACGCGCAGCGCCGACGCCGCGAGCATCGGCGCCGTCCTCGATAAGCGCACCTTCCGCGCCGTCACGCTCGAGCGGGCTTTCCAGCGCGCTCTCGGCGGCGGTTGCCAGACGGCCTTCGCCGCGCACGTCACCGCCGACACGCTCTGGTTTTATCACCACGAGATCGGCCTCCGCAGCCTTCCGCTCAGCGACGCCGAGATCGACGCGCCCGAGCAAACCGCCCGCGCGATGCTGAAGCATTTCGGTTTTCAGATTCCCTAGGCAGGGCGGGACCGCTGGGCCCGCCGTTACGTTTCGCGGACGGTCCAGCGCTCCGTCCCCGCCATCCAACTTTCGTTTCTCATGTCCTCCGGTAACGGTATCGTTCATCTCGTCGGCGCAGGCGCCGGCGACCTCGGTCTTTTCACCCTCCGCGCGAAGGAGCTCATCTCGGCCGCGGACGTGCTCGTCTACGACTACCTCGTCCACCCCGAGGCGGTGAAGTGGTGCCGCGCCGAGTGCGAGGTGGTTTACGTCGGCAAGAAGGCCGGCTGCCACACCGTGCCGCAGGAGGAGATCGAGGCGCTCCTCGTCACCCACGCCCAGGCCGGCAAGAAGGTCGTGCGTCTCAAGGGCGGCGATCCCTACATCTTCGGCCGCGGCGGCGAAGAGGCCCGCACGCTGGCCAAGGCCGGCGTGGCCTTCGAGGTCGTGCCGGGCGTCACCGCCGCGCTCGCCGCCGGCGCCTACGCGGGCATCCCGCTCACCTTCCGCAACGTCTCGACCTCGCTGGTCCTCCTCACCGGCCACGAAGACCCGAACAAGACCGGTGGCTCGCAAGTCGACTGGCGCAGCTTCGGCGCGCTGAAAAACACCACGCTCGCCATCTACATGGGCATGGGCCGGCTGGAGTTTATCCTCTCCGAGCTGCGCGCCGGCGGCCTGTCCGCCGACACGCCCGCGGCCGTGGTGCAATGGGCCTCGCTGGGACGCCAGCGCAGCGTAAGCGGCACCGTGGCCGACCTCGCCGCGCGCGTCGTCGAGGCCAAGCTCGCCGCGCCGGCCATCATCTTCGTCGGCGAGGTCGTGCGCGACCACGAGGCGATCGACTGGTTCGAGCACCTGCCGCTCTTCGGTCGCCGCGTCGCCATCACCCGCACGCGCGACCAGAACAGCGAGCTGCGCGAAAAGCTCGAAACCCTCGGCGCCGAGGTGCTGGAGCTGCCGCTGATCAACATCGCCAAAGACGTCTCCAAATACGGGCTCGTCGAGATCCTCGCCGAGCTCGGCAGCTACGACTGGATCGTGTTCACGAGCGCGAACGGCGTGCGCTATTTCTTCGAGGAGTTCCTCAAGGGCTTCAGCGACATCCGCGCCCTCGGCCTGCTTCGTTTCGCCTGCATCGGCAAGGCCACCGCGCGCGAGATCGAGAGCCGCCATATCCGAGTCGAGTGCATGCCCGACACCGCGACCGGCGCCTCGCTGGCCGACGCGCTGATCGAGACCGGCAGCCTCGACAGCGCCAAGGTCATCGTCGTCACGGGCAACCTGAACCGCGACAAGCTGGTCAAAAAGCTCGAGGCCGCCCGTGCGATCGTCGACCGCCTGCCGCTCTACAAGACCGAGAAGACCGACCTCTCCGCCGACCCGGTGGCGGACGACTTCCGTCAGCGCGGCGCCGACGCCATTCTCTTCGCCAGCTCCTCGGCCGCGGAGAGCTACCATGCTCAAGCCGACTCGCTCGAGCTCGCCGCCGGCGCGAAGAAGCCGCTGATTGGCAGCATCGGCGAGCAGACGACCGAGACCTTGGTCGAGCACGGCATGACGCCCGATTTTGTCGCGGAAAAGCCCAGCCTCGACGCCCTGATCGCCGCCATGGCTCAGAAATTTGAAACCGCTAAAGAACGCTAAGTTTCGCTAACAAAAACAGCCTGAAACCCTCTTCTTCTTTAGCATCTTTTAGCGCAATTTAGCGGTTCCACATTCGTCGTCCCATGAAAGTCCCCTTCCTCGATCTTTCGCTCCAGCATCGCGCGATTCGCGAACAGGCGCTCGCGGCTCTCGCCGCCACCTACGACGCCACGCGTTTCTGCCTCGGCAAGGACGTCGACGAGTTCGAGGCCGCGTTCTCGAAGACTCTCGGCTATCCGCGCGCGCTCGGCGTGAACTCCGGCACCTCGCCGCTGCACGTCGCCGCGGTGCTCGCCGGCTGGGGACCGGGCGACGAGGTTATCGCGCCTCCCTTCACCTTCATCTCGACGGTCTGGGGCATCAGCTACGTGGGCGCCACGCCCGTCTTCGTCGATGTGGACGAGGCCACCTTCCTGCTCGATCCGGCCAAGATCGAGGCGGCCATCACGCCGCGCACCAAGGGCATCGTCGCGGTGCATCTTTTCGGTCTGCCCGCTCCGATGGACGCGATCCTCGCGATCGCGAAGAAGCACAACCTCTTCGTTGTCGAGGACTGCGCCCAGGCCGTCGGCGCCACTTGCCGCGGCACGCCGGTCGGCCTGCTCGGCGACGCGGGCACCTTTAGCTTTTACCCGACGAAGAACCTCGGCGGCTGCGGCGAGGGCGGCGCCTTCGTGTCGCGGCGCGACGAACTTTTCGAAAAGGCCAAGCTCCTCCGGGTGCATGGCTCGGGCCGCCGTTACTATCACGACCATGTCGGCTTCAACTTCCGCATGGATGGATTCCAGGGCGCGCTGCTTAACGTGAAGCTGCCTCGCCTCGCCGGCTGGACGGCGCGTCGTCGCGAGATCGCCGACAAGTATCTCGCCGGGATCAAGCATCCCGACGTGCGTCTGCCCGTGGGCCGGACCGCGGACGGCGAGAGCGTCTGGCACCAGTTCACGATCCGCCATCCCCGGCGCGACGTCTTGCGCGAGCATCTTGCGAAATGCGAGGTCGGCACCGACCTGATCTATCCCGTGCCGCTGCATCGCCAGGCCTGCTACGCCTCGCTCGGCTACGCGGAAGGCTCGATGCCGGTGGCGGAGCGCGCCTGCGCGACCGTCCTGAGCCTGCCGATTTTCCCGGAGCTGACCGACGCGCAGGTCGATCACGTGATCGCGGCTGTCAACGCGTTCTGATTTGGGAACCACGAAATACACGAAAGACACGAAATAAACCGACTGAAGGCCTCGGCTTCCTTTGGTGTTTTTCGTGCCTTTCGTGGTTCAAGCTCATGATAGGTGATATCAATCTTAAGGTTTGCGGCATGAAACGCGCGGAAGACGCGCGGCTGGCCGCGGAATTGGGGGCGGATTTTCTCGGGTTCATTTTTTATCCGAAGTCCCCTCGTTATCTGGCCTACGAGGCCTACGAGGAGCTTGCTCCGTCGTTGCCGCGTGGTCCGAAACGCGTGGCGGTGATGGTCGAGCCTTCGCTGGACGATCTGCGTCGGGCCCGCGAAACGCGCTTCGACATCATCCAGATACACGCCCGGCACGACACGCCCGTGGAGATCGTGCGCGCGTGGAGCGAGGTGGTGGGCGCGGCCAATCTCTGGCTCGCTCCCAAGCTCCCTCCGGGCGCCGCGCTCCCCCGGGAGTGGCTTTCATTGACGGATACTTTTCTCGTCGACACGTTCCACGCCGACGGCTTCGGCGGTTCCGGCCGCACTGGGGACTGGGCGGGTTTTTCGCGGCTGGCGGAGGCGAATCCGGGCAAGCGGTGGATTCTCGCCGGCGGTCTCGGTCCGGACAACGTCGTCGCCGCGATCACGGCGAGCGGCGCGCGGTTCGTGGACGTGAACAGCGGCGTGGAGAGCCACCCCGGCTCGAAGTCGCCGGAAAAGCTGCGCGCCGTGGCCGCGGCTTTGAGGTCGCACGCCTTGGATTCGCGCTGACCAACGCCCGATTCTTCGGCCAATCTGCGTGTCGGGTCTGATGGGGCCTCACGCCTTGGTTGTTCGGCGATCCACGGTCAAGTCCCGCGCGGCGTCATTTTCACCGGCTGGATCGTGCCGTCGTCGTTGTAGAAGAGCGGCTCCATGCAGGTCTGACGCTCCCGTTTATCCGGAGCGGATGCGACGTGGTAGAAGAGATACCATCGGCCTTTGAACTCGGTGATGGAGCCGTGGACGTTGGGCGAGTGGTTGTCGATGATCTCGCCCTTGAACTCCCAAGGGCCGAGAGGGCTTTTCGCCATGCTGTAAACCATGACGCTGGCCATGGTCTTCTGGCTCTCTCGCGTGGGATAACTCGCGTAGTAAATGCCGTTCCGTTTGTGGACCCAGACGCCCTCGTAAAACTTCGGCATGTCGAGGAGCTGGATGGGACCGTCACGCGTGATCATGTCCTCCTTCAGTTTCACGACGCCGAGCTGGCGGGCTCCGCCGACGAAAAGGTAGGCCTGGCCGTCGTCGTCGATGAAGACGTTCGGGTCGATCATGTAGCGGATGCCGGCCTCGCCTTTTTTGGCCAGCGGCTGTCCGAGGGCGTCTTTGAACGGGCCGACAGGGGAATCCGCCACCGCGACACCGATCTGCCCGCCGGCGGTGAAGTAGAAGTAGTATTTCCCGTTGCGCTCGATGCAGTCGGGCGCCCACGCCTCTTTGGTCGCCCAAGTGGTGTCTTCGAGGCGGAAGATGACGCCGTGGTCCGTCCACTTCGACAGGTCGTCCGAGGAGAAGACATGCCAGTCCACCATGTCCCAATGTTTCATGCCGGCGATGTCGTGCGACGGGTAGAGGTAGAGCTTGCCGTTGAAAACACGCGCCGACGGATCGGCGTGGAAGTCGGGAAGGATGGGATTTTGAGCCAGAGCGGGAAGCAGGCAGCCCATCGCGAGCCCTGCGGTAGGGACGAGTTGGGAGATGGGCTTCATTGGTCGTAGCTGTGGTAGAACGGACGAAGGACGTCCTTGGCGGCGGCGGGTTGGCCGAAAAAGCGCACTAGGCTGGGCGGCCACGTGTCATCGATAAGGACGAGGGTGAAACGTCCGCCGAACCGGTCGGTTTTTTCGGCGTTCACGGCTCTCTCCGGGGGCCAGATTTTGTTGCCGGGACTGGAGACCAGCGCGTTGTGGCTCAATCGCAGTCCGTCGCCAGCGCGCTCGACGGACACGTCGGCGGCGGCGGACGGAACCAACGCAAGGCCCGTGCCTTTAGCGGTGGTCAGCAGGGCGATTTCGGTTTCGCGGCGATTGCCTTGGAAACGCAGGTCTTCGCGGTTGAGGTGGAACAAGCCGAACTCGTTCAAGCGATCGGCGCCCGGATAGCCGGGGTAGATGCCTTGGCCGATCCAGCGGAATTCGGTGAGCCCGGCGGGCGCCTCGACTGAGAGGCCGGCTTCGAGCAGTTCACCTTTGGCCTGGGTCGGCACAAATTCGTAGCTGATCTTGATCGTGCCGTCCGGCGCGATTTCGGCCTGGTAGCCGCCGACGAGCGACTGCTTTTCGTCCTCGGGACGCGGGTAGGTTCCGGATACGGCCACGCGTAGCGCATTTCCGTCCCGGCTCAAGGTGACGCGAGGCTCGATCACGTTGGTCAGTGTGGGCGTGAGCCAAGTGCCCATTTTTTTGGAGAGGGTTTCGTCGGACAGGCCAAACGGACGCCCGGTGCGGGGGTAAATGCCGGCCACGCGCACACGTCCGGCGTGGTCGATGATCGAGAGCTTCCCGTTTGTCCGGTCGACGGAGAGCGTCCACCGGGAGTTTTCGATTTTTATCTCGGTGGCGTCCTCGGTGACTTCCCAAGGGCCGACGGCGGACAGGCCGGCCAGCCAGGTGCGGCGGCTGGCCTGCGGGAGTTCGAGGCGCAGCGTGCGTTCGACGATGGGACGGTCGTTTTCGTCGAAGCAGCGCAGGTCGAGGGCGAGGACGTCGTCGCCTGCGTCGGCGGGGATGTGGACGGAAATGTCCACGGTCTCTTGCGCGTGGGCGGCGGCGCCCAGAAGCCGTTCGCCGCTCTCGAGCTCGGCTCCATTGCGGCGCAATGACCACGCGAGTTTCATCCCTGCCAGGGAACGGAAGTCGTGACGGTTCTCGACCGCGAAGGTGATGCTTTGCCGGCCCGGTTGAACCGCCGCCGAGCGTTCGTCGATGTGGACGGGCGAATAGACTTTTCGGGTTTGCCAGAAGTCGCTTTGCGGCGTGCGGTCGGCGTAAACGATTCCATCCGAGCCGGCGTTGCCCTGCATGTCGTAGTAGCGATGTTCATCAAGCCACACGGCGGTCGTGGGCTTGTTGCGATCCACCGGTTTTTCACTGGTGCGCAGGATTCCCTGATCCTGGAACATCCAGATCGCGCCGCCGGCACCGCGGGGGGATTTTTGCAGCATGTCCCATTGATCCTGGATGCGCTCGGTTGTCAGACCGAGGGCGTGGGCATACTCGGTCAGGATGATGGGGTGCCTGGCGTTTTTCAGCCAGTCGCGAAGGGCGCTGTTACCCGGGTAGTGGGGTGTGCCGATGTCGGCGTAGTCGGGATTGGCGGCGAAGCTCTTCAGATACGCGCTGGGGATTTTGGGGAAACAGACGGGGCGGGTGGGATCCATTTCTTTGATGAGTTTGCCCGCGGCCTGCTCGCCTGTGTTGACGGGATTCTCGTTGCCTATGCTCCAGATTAGCACCGACGGACGGTTTTTGTCGCGGATGACGGTGGCTTCGGCCCGGGCCCGGATGTAGGGGAAAAAAGCGGGATCGGCCATGTATTCGTCGCCGCGGCCCATCGACATCTCGCACATGACATAGAAGCCCATTTCGTCGCACAACTCGATGAAGCGAGGCTGCGGTGAATAGTGAGATGTGCGCACGAAGTTGATGTTGGCCTTCTTCATCAATTCGAGGTCTCGACGTATCTCCGCCTCGGTCATGGAGCGGCCGCTCACGGGATCGATGTCGTGATGGTCAACGCCGCGCAGTTTGATCGGGCGTCCGTTCAGCCGGAGCACGGCGTCCACGATGGAAATCTCGCGCAGGCCGATACGTTCTTCGATGGATTGCAGCACTTGTCCGCGGGCCGAGAGCGAAAGTTGAAGGCGGTAAAGCGAAGGCGTCTCCGCGGTCCAGAGCCGGGCCTGGACAACGTGCACGACGGTCTCGGCTCGTCCGTCGGACGCCCGGGGAATGACAAACTCGCCCACGGGTTTCCCGTCTGGCGCGAGCAGCTTTCCGGTGAGTTCGCCTTCGGGTGTGTTGACCAGGACGGAGACCGAGACGTCAGCCGTGTCGTCGCCCGCGGTCTTGGTGCGTATCGTGACGTCCTCGATATGCACGGCCGGAACGGAAAACACCGTCACATCGCGATGCAGGCCGGACAACGACCAGTCGTCGTGCTGGTCGAACTGCCACACGGGCGGCTTGGTGGTGACCTTCACCGCGAGCACGTTGTCGGCTGCGCCGGATTGCAGCGCGTCGGTGATGTCGAAGGTGTGGGGATTGAAGGCGCCGGCCAGGGACTCGCCCACCTTGCGACCGTTGACCCAGGCTTCGAATCCCCAGGCCACGCCCTCGAAGCGGAGACACACGCGGCGACCGCCGAGCCAGGCCGCAGGCACGCGAAACGTGCGGCGATACAGGCCCAGGCCGTCCGCGAGTTTTCCATCATAGCGCGGTTCGGCGAAGCCCTGAAGTTCCCAGTTGGACGGCACGGCGATGGTTTTCCAGGCGGAGACATCAAACTCCGTGGCAGTGAAGCCGGCGTCGGTGCCGGCATCGAGCGAGGGGATGTATTTGAACGACCAGTCGCCGTTCAGAGTCTGCGTGAAGCCCTCGGCACGGACTGGGTAGACTGAGATGGGGGCGGCGAACGATGCATGGCAGACGAACACTACCCAAAGGAGGAGAAACAGATGGCGGAGGAGGGGCATGGCGTGGGGGGGAACTTGCGGGAACGGAGGAGCGGATGACGGCGTATTCGCCGGGATGGTCGTGATGTGCGGCTACCCGGCTACCGAGCTAGCCAAGGGGAGGCGGGATGGCGCCGACAGAGCGGCGGGCGAGAGCCGGACAAGAACCGGAGAGCGCTGAGGATCGCGGCGCGTGGAAGAGGCGACGTCGTTCACGGAGCGGTCGCCGGGGCGCCGTTTACCGAAACGTGGGAGAACCGAAGGTCCCCGATCTTCTTCGTTTTGAGACGGGGCTCCTTGATCCGCACGTCGATGTTTTCGAGCGTGTCGATGACGAACTGGACGGCGGCGGTGCTGACGGTCGTGCCGTCGGCGACGGAGAGGCGACGGGTTTCGGGGTTGGTGACAGTCTGCGCGGGTCCGGGATCTGGGAGGAGCTTCGCAATCAGGTAGGACTCGATGCTGTCGTGCTCGTGCGCGGGGGCGCCGGGGCAGGCGATTTCGCAGGGCACGCCGATAGCGTCGAGGCGTTCCTTGAGTTTGACGCCAAAGTTGGCGCTGTGGGTGGGATCTTTTTGGGGCCGACCGAGGCCGGGGCGGTTGTCGTAGGAGAGATAAATGGGCGGATCGTCGGGGGTGGCTTGCTCGATGGGGGAGTATTGTTTGATCCAGGGAAGAATCTCGTCGCGGCGGCGGACGAAGTCTTCGAAGAGGGCCTCGTTTTTGGCGAAGTCCTTGGCGATGGGCAGGCCGAAGGCGTGGGCGCCGTAGCGGCTGTTTGGCGTCCATTCGCGCATCTGGACCGGGTCGAGCGAGGTTTGCGCGGCATCGAGAGCGGCGCAAAGCAGGCGGGTGGACTCGCGGGCGACGGGATCGGAGGACGCGGGATCGGCGAGGTCGTCGTGGAGCGCGAGCCAGAGGATGGAGCAGGCGCCGGCGGAATTGCCGGAGCCTGCGGCACGACGAGGATCGATGTTCCACTCGGCGGCCTTGGACCGGACGAATTGGAGCGCGCGGGCGGTGTCGGCCATGGGCCAGGCGACCGGGGGGGTGATGTGCGCCTCTTTGGCCTGGTAGACGTAGCGGTAGTTGATCGAGACGACGGAAATGCCGGCGGCCAGCAAGCGGGGAAAATCGCGGCGGGAGATGCTGGTCTTGTCACCGTTCGTCCACGCGCCTCCGTGGAGGTAGAGCAGCACGGGCGTCCGTGTGGCCGAATCGGCGCGGTAAAAGTCCAGCACCTGCCGGGGGTGGGCGCCGTAAGGGACGTCGGCGAGGGTCGGCACGGGCTTGGCGGCCGGAGGGGTCGGATCGGCGGCGCGGGCGGTGAACGGGCAGCAAAGGAGCCAGAGAGCGGCTGGCCAGAGGTGGCGGAACATGGTGAAAAAGTCGGGCGGGGCGGCGAGATTTCGGGTGGTCCGGAATCGGTTACTCCGTGAGGAGGACTTTTTGCACGGAGACGTAGTCGTCGCTGCTGCCGTAGGAGGCCTTTTTCCCGACCCAATAAAAATGCTCGCCGAGCACGGTGACGGTGAGGGTGTAGTCGCCGCGGGGGAATTTGGGGCTGAGGAATTTCAACGAGGCTTCGGGGTAGAGGCAGTAGGTCTCGACGACTGAGCTCAGGACGACTTTGCCGGCGCGGTCCTTGATTTGGATTTCGCCGAAGCCGCCGTCGGAGCGGGCCACGCCGTAGAGGCCGATTTGAGAACCGGTGAACGGGATGGTGAGGGTGGCGCCTTTGACCTTGGAGCGGAGATCGCTGAAGCCCTTGGAGTCGGTGTAGGGCTTCCAGTCGGGGGAAGGTTGGGCGCGGAAAAACTCGGCGATGGGAATGGTTTTACCTTCGGATGGAGCGGGCGACCAGCGGCCGGTGCGGAGGTCGATGTCCCAGCTGGGATGGAACTCGGGCAGGGAGAGTTTGCCGTCGGCGTCGAACCGGAGTGGTTGCCAGACGTAGGTGGCGGCGGAGTTTTGGCGCGGGTGGGCCCAGCGGTCGCCCATGAACATCCAGGTGGTGGTTTCGGAGCCGATGATCGGGAGGACGAAGGTGGTTTGGGAATTCCAGGTGAGCGTGCCCTGGGGCGCGAAGACGCCGCGGCTTTCCCACGGGCCTTCCAGGGATTTGGCGGTGAAGTAATAGTTGTCGTTGCGCTCCCAGCCGGTGAGGCCGGAGCCGAGCCAGTAGTAAAGACCGTCGCGCTTGAAGATCACCGGGGCCTCGCAGGCGGGGGTCATGTCTTTGACGATCTGGCGTGTCACGGATTTGTAGTCGTCGGCGAGCGCGTAGAGATTTCCCGAGTGGGTGATGAGGTAGCCGGTGCCGTCGTCATCCTGGAAGACGCCCATGTCCCATTTTTTGATCGGCTTGCCGTCGAAGAGGAGCGGGCCACGAAAAGCGTAGGTGCCATTTATCGTAGGGCTGGTGGCGTAGCCGACGGCCTGGTCCTTGTAGGCGCTGTTGTCGGTGTGCAGGAACATGACGAACTCGCCGGTTTTCGGGCACTTCATCACCTTGGGGCGTTCGCCCACGCGGTCGGGGCCGAGGCGGCCGTCGGGCTGGACGGGCAGCGCGATGGTCTCGAATTTCCAATTCACGAGATCCGTCGAGGAATAGCAGCTGACGCCGGCGAAGGCGTTGCCGTGGTCCTGTTTGAATTCGCCGAAGAGGTAGAAGCGGTCTCCGTCGTTGAGGATGCCGGCGCCGTGGGCGCTGACGGCTTGGTTGTTCTGGTCATGCCACGGCACGCCGGAGTGGATCGCGCTCCGGGCGCAAGCGGCGGCGAGGAGCAGGGCGGCGACGTGGTGGAGGAATTTGAAAATCATGGAAAGCAACGGGAGCGATGTGTTGGGCCGAGATCGGCGAATGCTCGGCCGGAGGACGTTGATGGAAATCGACCGCGGGCGGTCTCGAGTGTGGTTGGGCGTGGTCGTAGTGGATATTCGGCGGGCGGCGCGGAAGCCATCGGCCGGGCCAAGGGCAAGGGCGCTGAATCGGGGAAATTTCCTTGATGGCAATGGATCGATTCCGCGCCTAGAGCCTAGGAATCGTATGGTGCGAATTTGATGGATAGCTTTTGTCCGCATGCCCCGAAAAATATTGATGCGCCACATCGCCCGGCATCTTGGCCTCTCGGAGACCACGGTTTCCGAGGCCTTGCGGGGGTTTCCCCGCGTGAAGGCGACGACGCGCGCCAAGGTGGAAAACGCGGCGCGGGAACTGGGCTATCGGCGAAACGCCTTGGTGGGCGAAGTCATGTCGGAGCTGCGTCGCTCGCGTGTCGACACGTTCCGGGGCACCCTGGCCGCGCTCGATCTGGACGGCGCGAATCGTCGATCCGCGGGGGGGGATCGCTACCACAAGGAGCTCGTGACCGGGGCGTCGGTCCGGGCGGAGGAGCTCGGATTCAAAATCGATTCATTCGGGGCGGAGTTGTCGTCCGAGCGGCTGCTCCAGGTGCTCAAGGCCCGGGGTGTGCGCGGGGTGTTGTTCTTGCCGATGTCCACCCCCGATTTTTCGCGTTTCGACATGGCGGATTTCGCGGGCATCTACGCCGACTATCTCATCGGGTCCCCGGCGCCGCACGCCATCTGCCCTGACCATTACCGGGCGATTTTTCTGACCTTACAACGGCTGGCCGACATGGGTTACCGGCGGCCAGCCTTCGTCGTCCAGGACGCGCACGACTCGCGTTTGCTGCACCGTTGGGAGGCGGGCTACGAGGTGTTTCGCGGCCACTTCGCGGAGGCCTCGGGAATGCGTTGCCTTTCCCCTTACACGGTTCGCTACGTCCCGGGCGGGAGGTGGGATGTCGCCGCGTTTCTGGCCTGGTTCAAGAGCGCGGACTGCGATGTCGTGATCACCCATTTGCCGGACATCAAAGCCCTGATGGAAAAAGCCGGGGCGCGCGTGCCGGAGACGCACGGCTTCTGCTGCCTGAACCTGATCAACTGCACCTTTCCCGCGGCCGGTTTGGATCTCCAGCCCCGATCGCTCGGGGCGCGCGCGGTCGAGCTTTTGATCGGCCAGGTGCTCCGCAACGAACACGGCCTGCCAAACCGTCCGCTGACCACGACGATGCCGGCGGAGTGGGTGGACGGGCCCACGCTCAAGCGCCTCGTCTGAGCTTGGCGGACCGCCCTGCGTCCCGGCGCGCGGCTCAGACGACCGGGGCGCAGCCGAAGAGGCCGCGCCTCTTGATCGCGGCGGCGACGGGCGCGGGGACCATTTTTTCCCAGCTCGCATCCTTGGCGTGGATGCGCTCGAGCACATCGCGCGAGAAGATCGCCAGGATCTCGCGGTCGAAGCCCACGATGCATTCGAGGTAGTGGTTCTCGAGCAGGTGCTCGTAGAGGTTGCGCAGGTGCGGGGAGACCTGGACGTTGCGCGCGGTGATGAGCACGTCCTTGGCGAAGGGCGAAGAGGCGGGCGTGGCGAAGGGCGCGGTCGTCGCGGGGTGGCCGGTGGCGAGGTAGCGTTCGTAGGCGGCCTGCTGCATCGGGTAGACGTAGAGGCGCACGCTGTGGCGGAAGAGACGGCCGAAGTTCTCGAGGATGCCGCCCTCGAGATGCTCGTAATACTTCTCGTTGAAGATCTCGAGGAGGTTGTTGATGCCCATCGTCACGCCGATCATCTCCTTCGTGTAGCGGCGGAAGTAGGTGGTGAGGCGGTAATACTCGCTGTAGTTGGAAATCAATACGGTGCAGCCGATGTCGCCGAGCAGGTCGACGCGGGAAAGGAAATCCCGCGGGTCGAGCGCGCCGCCGGCGAGGAGGTTGTTCATCGTGATCTCCATGAGCACGACCATCTCCTTCCCCTGCACGGCGGGCTCCTGCATGAACTGCGCGGTGGCGCAGTTGAGCATGTCGACGTTGACGTGGGTCACGGGCCGGAAGCTGCCGCGTTCGACGAGAATGGCCTTCTTGTAGAGCACCTCTGAGGGCTGGAGGACTTCGCCGCCGGGGCCGAACATGACGGCGTTGGTCAGGGCGTGGCGCACGAGGTGGAGCGACATGATGCGGTTGTCCACACCCGGGAAGGCCGGGCCGGAGAACTTGAGCATGTCGACCTCTATGCGATCGGAGCCCACGTTGTCGGCGAGGGAGGCGATGAATTTCTCCAGGTCGTCGCGCAGGTAGAGCGCGGCGTAGATGAGGTTGGTGCCGACGATGCCGATGGCCTCCTGCTGGCGGAGGTTGTCCTTGTCCCACATGCGCACGTGGAGGACGACGTCGCTGGGCTCGGAGCCGGGCTCGGCCTGGAAGCGGATGCCCATCCAGCCGTGGCACTCGTTGTTTCCCTTGTAGGACTTGGCGGCTACGGTGTCGGCGAAGACGAAGAACCGGGTGGTGGCGCCGCGTTTTTCGCTCAGACGCGTGATGAGCAGCTCGTATTCGTGGTCGAGCATGGTGTGCAGGCGCTCGCGCGACACGTAGCGCGGGGCCTTGCCGTAGATGGCGTCGCTGAAGGTCATGTCGTAGGCCGACATGGACTTGGCGATGGTGCCGGCGGCGCCGCCCGCCTGGAAGAACACACGCGCGACCTCCTGGCCGGCCCCGATCTCGGCGAAGGTGCCGTATTTGGTGTCGTCGAGGTTGATCGTGAGCGCCTTGCGATGCGTCGTCAGGAGGGAGGGCTGGTCCATGCGATGAATGAAGCGCGAAGCAGGAGGCATGCAAAGCGCGGAGGGCCGGCGCGAAGCGTTTTCCAAAGAGGGCTCGCCGGACGGGCCGCGGAGGGTAGGGTGGCCGGACTTTTTAAATGAAAGCGTTTTTCGCCTCGTTCATCGGCACCTTGCTGGCGCTTTTCGCGTTCGCGGTGACCTCGGTCATCCTGGTTTTCGGCGGCTTCGCCATTTTGGCGTCGATGGGGGAGCCGGCCGGCGTGATGCAGGTTCCCGACGGCTCCTATCTCGTGCTGAATCTGGACGGCACGAACCTCACGGACGCCCCTCCGGCGGTGGAGGCGGGCGGCCTCGCGTCCTTGCTTTCCGGCGACGCGCCGCGGGTGCTCTCGCTGCGCAAGGCGGTCCAGGGCCTGCGCCACGCGGCGCAGGACAGCCGGATCCGCGGCGTGTTTGTCACGGGGGCCTTCGCGGCCGACGGCTATGGCACGGGCTTCGCCGCGCTGGCGGAGCTGCGCGCGGCGCTCGGCGAAGTGCAGTCGGCGGGGAAGCCGGTGAAGGCCTACTTCGACGAGGCGGGCACGCCCGAGCTGTATCTGGCCTCGGCGGGTCGGGAGATCATGCTGAATCCCTTCGGCCTCGTGGTGATGCCGGGCCTGGCGAGCGAACCGATGTTCTATGGCGGCGCCTTCGAGAAATGGGGCGTCGGCGTGCAGGTGACGCGTTCGGGCAAATACAAGGGGGCGATCGAGCCCTTCGTGCGCCGGGACCTCAGCCCGGAAAATCGCGAGCAGCTCACGGTTTTGCTCGGCGATCTCTGGACGGGGGTGCGCGACGACATCGCCACCGCCCGCGGCCTGAAGTCCGAGGAATTGCAGGCGCTCGTCGATACGGAGGGCCTGATCTCGCCGGAGTCCGCGCATAAGTCCGGCCTTGTTTCCTCGCTGGGCTACCGCGACCAGATGATCGAGCAACTGCGCGCGGATACGGGCGTCGACGCGGGCGAACCGTTCACGCAGGTGGCCTTCGCGGACTATTTGAAACAGATCCACGATCGTGACGGAGACACGAAGATCGCGGTGGTCTACGCCGAGGGCGAGATCGTCGACGGCGAGGGCGCCGACGGCGAGATCGGCGGCGGGGCCTACGCGCGCGAGCTGCGCGCCCTCCGGGAGGACGACACGATCGCGGCGGTGGTGTTGCGCGTGAACAGTCCCGGCGGCTCGGCCGGAGCCTCGGAGGAGATGCTGCGCGAGCTCCGGCTGCTGCGCGAGACGAAGCCGGTCGTGGTCTCGATGGGCAGCTACGCCGCCTCGGGCGGCTATTGGATCTCGAGTTTCGGGGAACGGATTTTCGTCCAGCCCACGACCATCACGGGCTCGATCGGCGTCTTCGGCGTGCAGTTCGACCTCCAGAAACTGGGCGAGACGATCGGCATCACCTGGGATCGCGTGCAGACCAGCGAGAAAGCCGGGCTGATGACCTCGGCGCGGCCGAAGACGCCGGCGGAGCTGGCGGTTTTCCAGCGTCTCGTGGACCACACCTACGACGAGTTTCTCGTGCGCGTTTCGGAAGGGCGGGGAATCGACAAGGAGGAGGTCCACCGCATCGCCCAAGGGCGTGTTTGGTCCGGCAGCCAGGCCGTGCGGCTCAACCTCGCGGACGAGATCGGCGGCCTCGGCGACGCCATCGCCCACGCGGCGAAGCTGGCCAAGATCGAGGGCGAGCCGGCGCTTTACGAATATCCGGGAACCCGGCCCCTTTCGGAGGCCTTGGCGGATCTCTTCGACGAACGCATCAGCCCGGAGACGCGGCTCGCCTCCTCGGTGCGCGGCCCGGTCGGGCTGGTGGTGCGCGCTGCGGAGGCGCAGGTGAAGCAGCTCGGCCGTTACAACGATCCGCGGGGCGTCTATGCGCGCCTGCCGCTTGACCTGCGCGTGCGATAGGCTGGCTTTGGCGACGACATGAGCACCACGCGACTTCTCGAAGACGTTCCCGCGACGATCATCCCCGCCGGCACCCCCGCGACGCTTCAGGCGGGCGAGGGCGTGCACATCGTGCAGACGCTCGGCGGCAACGTCACGGTGCGCACCGACCACGGGCTTTTTCGCATCGCCCGTGAGCACGCGGCGGCGATCGCGGGGCTCGATCTTGAAAAACTGGAGCGCGAGGCCGGCGCCGGCGCCGCGGTGGACGGGGAGTTTTCCGAGGCCGCGGTCTGGGATGCGCTCAAGGGCTGCTTCGATCCGGAGATCCCGGTGAACATCGTCGACCTCGGGTTGATCTACGACCTCGACGTCGAGGAACTCGGCGCGGGGGAGCGCAAGGTGGAGGTCAAGATGACCCTCACGGCCCCCGGCTGCGGGATGGGACCGGTGATCGCGGAGGACGCCCGCCAGCGCGTGGCCTCGCTGCCCGGCGTGAAGGAGGCGAAGGTGCACATCGTCTGGGACCCGCAGTGGACGCCGCAGATGATCTCCGATGCCGGCCGCAAACAACTCGGGATCGAGTGACGCGGATTTCTTAAACGCGAATGCACACGAATGGACGCGAATCCGACGCCGGCGCATCGGTGGGTGCGTCCGGTGGTCTTGGCTGTGATCCACGGCGAGCTATCGGTCATTCCTCCGGTGGGCTGATTCGTGTCCGTTCGCGTTTATTCGCGGTTACCCGATAGGGTGTCTTTTTCATGCGCGTCGCCCTCGTCACCGAGACCTATCCGCCCGAGGTGAACGGGGTGGCGATGACCTTGAGCCGGATCGTCGGCGGCTTGCGCGCCCGGGGCAACGTGGTGGAGGTGGTGCGGCCGCGGCAGAAACACGAGCCGGCGGCGAGTCCGGCCGATGATTTCGTGGTGCCGGGCGTCGCGATCCCGTTCTACAACGCTCTGCGCATCGGCCTGCCGGTGGCGATGCGGTTGGAGGCGCGTTGGCGCGAGTGGCGTCCGGATGTCGTCCACGTGGCGACGGAAGGTCCGCTCGGCCTGGCGTCGCTCGCGGCGGCGGGTCGGCTGGGGCTGCCGGTGACCTCGAGCTTTCACACCAACTTTCACGCCTACGGCGGCCATTACGGCGTGGCCGCCCTGCGGGACGCGACGCTGGCCTATCTGCGCTGGTTCCATAACCGCACCCGGTGCACGCTGGCCCCGACGCGCCAGATGGTGGCGGAGCTGGCGGCGGAACGGTTTCGCGGGCTCGCGGTGATGGCGCGGGGCGTGGACACCGTCTTGTTCGATCCGGCGCGGCGCGACGAGGCGCTGCGCGCGAGCTGGGGGGCGGGACCGGAGGCCCCGGTGGCGCTTTACGTGGGGAGGATCGCGGCGGAGAAAAACCTCGGCCTGGCGGTCGAGGCCTTTCTGCGGCTGCGCCGTCGCGAGCCGCGGCTGCGCTTCGTGCTGGTGGGCGACGGCCCGGCGAAGGAGGCGCTGCAGAAGGCGCATCCGGATTTCCACTACGCCGGCATGAGGCGCGGGGCCGAGCTCGCGGCGCATTACGCCTCGGGCGACTTGTTTTTGTTCCCCAGCGTCACGGAGACCTTCGGCAACGTGGTCACGGAGGCGCTGGCGAGCGGGCTGGTGGCGGTCGCCTACGACTACGCGGCGACGCGCGAGCACGTGCGCGAAGGCGGAAACGGATTTGCCGCCTCGTTCGGGGATCCCGAGGCGTTTCACGCCGCGGCGGGCCGGGCCTTGGACGCGCGGGCGGGGTGGCCCGAGATCCGGGCGTCGGCGCGGACCACGGCCCTGGGGCTTACCTGGGATTCGGTCGTGGGGCGATTCGAGGCCGACATCCGCGCGGCGGCGCGGCTGGGGTAGGGCGGGACCGCTGGGCCCGCCGCCGTGCCGTTCAGCATTTGCCGCTTCTACGCGGCGGGCCCAGCGGTTCCGCCCTACCTCAACCTCATTTCGCCGGCCACCACTGATAGAGGAAGAAGTAGACGAGCACGCCCGTCACGCTGACGTAATACCAGATGGGAAACACGACGCGGGCCCACTTCTTGTGGCGCTCGTGGTCGCCCTTGATCGCGAGGGCGAAGGTGCGCGGCACGAGGTAGGCGATGCTCATCGCCAGCAGCACGTGCGTGAGGAGCATGACGTAGTAGACCGCGCGGATCGCACCTTCGCCGCCGAACTGGGTGTGGATCGCCTCGCCCGCGCCGGCGTGCGCGCCCTTGAGGGCCTTGTGGGTAAGGTAACCGACGAGAAAGATCGCGGAGACGACGCCCGCGGAAAGCATGCAGGCGCGGTGGGCGTGCTTGTTGCCGGATTTGATGAAAACGAAGCCGGCGGTCATCAAGACGGTGGCGAGGGCGTTGAGGCCGGCGTTGAGCGCGGGGATGTCGTTGAGGGTCATCTGGCGAAGCGGGAGAGCGGTGAATGGCAACGGGGCAGGCTCAGGGTCAGGGGGCGATGAACCAGACTCGGTCGATCACGAGGGCGCCGAGTTGGAGAGGCAGCCAGCCGACGGAGCAGAGGAAGAGTTTGCGCGCCATGGCGTCGCGGGTGTCGGGCCGCAGGAAGGCGGCGGCGCGGGTGAGGAACCAGGCGCCGAGCAGCGCGCTGAACACCGCGTAGCCCGGGGTGGTCAGCCCGAGAAAGCTCGGCAGCAGACTGAGCGCCACGACCGCGATGGTGTTGACCAAGGACCAGCGGGCGACGGCGCCGCCGTCGGGATCGCGGGTGGTGAGCATGGGAAAGTTCACGCGGGCGTAGTCGTGGCGATAGGTCCAGGCGACGGCCATGAAGTGCGGGATCTGCCAGGTGAAGAGGATGCCGAAGAGGATCCAGCCCAGGGCGTCGACCTCGACCCGTCCGCCCTCGGCGGCGCCCCAGCCGATGAGCGGGGGAAAGGCGCCGGCGACGGCTCCGATCTCGGTGGACCAGCGCGAGGAGCGCTTGGCCGGCGTGTAGAGCGCGAGGTAGCTGACGATGGTGGCGAGGGCGAAGAAGGCGGCGAGTCCGGTGACCTTGCCCATCAGGCAGCCGAGCCCGAAGGCGCAGAGCGCCCAGCCGAGGACGAAGGCGTTGCCGGCGGGCAGGCGTCCGGAGGGCAGCGGGCGGTCCGCGGTGCGGTTCATCCGCGCGTCGGTGTCGCGCTCCATCCATTGGTTGAGCGCGGCGACGCCCCCGGCGCAGGCGCAGGTGCCGACGCAGAGGAAGAAAAATTCGGAGCCGTGCCAGCCGGGCTTGGCGGCGGCGTAGCCGACGAGCGTGGTGAGCACGGACAGGAAGCTGAGCCGCGGCTTGGTGAGCTCGACGATGTCGCGGAAGGACGAGGGGGCCGGGGCGGCGCCGGCGGCGGAGGTGTCGGCGCTCATGCGGCGGCGGCCGGGGTGGCGGCGCGGAGGGGACGATGCATCCAGAAGGCGAGGAGGAAGGACGTGGCGAGGAGGAGCGCGCCGACGATCACGTGGCCGGTGGTGAAGTAGGGATCGCGCAGGCTGAGCACGGTCGCGGCGCCAAGCGAGACCTGGACGACGAGGAGAATCAGGAGCGCCGCCGCGAGACGACGCAGGCCGGCGGAGACGTCCGGACGGCGGATGACCGCGACCGAAAGCGCGACGATGGCGAAGGCGAGGACCAGGGCCATGACGCGGTGGACGAAATGGATGACGACGCGGAAATCCGACGAGGCGGGCAACCAGCCGCCCTCGGGGGTGCTGTGCGGAAAGGTGGGGATGGCGAGGCCCGCCATGTTGTGCCGCATGACGGCGGCGATCACCAACTGGGCGAGGACGAGCAGGACGAGCCCCGCGGCGGCGCGACGGAGGCCGGCGGGCACGGTGCGTTCGGCGCCGGCGATCCAGGGACGGGAGAGGGAGGCCGCGATGGCGAAGAGCACGCTCACGTAGATCTGGGCGAGGATGCCGTGCGGGATGGTAAGCATCTGGCCAAGCGTGAGGTCGAAGCCCGGCACCGCGATGGAGTTGAGCAGGACGCGTTTTCCGCCGATCAGGCCCTGGATCACGACGATGGCCAGCGCGGTCCACCCGAGGCGTCGCACCCAGCGGCGGGATTCGACCCGTTGCAGCCAGACCGCGGTCGAGATGGCGAGCAGTCCCATGCCCATGCCGAAGAGGCGGTGCGAGTGCTCGGCGAACATGTAGATGTCGCGCAGCCAGCCCTCCGGATTGATCGAGCCGTTGGAAAGCGGCCAGTCGGGGAACGCCATGCCTGCGCCGATGCTGGTGGTGAAGGCGCCCATCGTGACCACGAAGAAAACCCAGCAGGCGGCGGCGGCGCTGAACCACGCGAGGCCGGGGCGATAGGCGGCTGCCGGCGAAGGCGCGGATGCGGGGGCGGGAAGGGTGGTCGCGGACGTGGCCATGGACGGAGGTGAATCGCGGAAGGAACGGAGGACGCTAGAGTCCGCAATGCCTTTGACAAACGTTTCCCCGGGGCGGAACGGTGGAGCATGAATCGACGGATCACTCGCGCCTGGATCATCGGAGCCTTGGCCTGCGGCCTGACGCTGGGCGTGGCGGGATGCGGGAGAGAGGCTCAAGGGGCTAAAGGCGAATCGGATGCGAAGGGCTCCGCTCCGCGGGGACGCCCGCTTTCCGGCCTCGTGGTCTCGGTGATCGCCGAGCGAGGGACCTTGCTGGTCGAGCACGACGAGATCCCGGGCTATATGCCGCGGATGACCATGGAGTTCGAGGTGGGGCCCGGGGATCTGGCGCTGGCCAAGGAGGGCGCGTCCCTGCGCGCGACCTTGGTGGAGGCGGGCGAGGGACGTTTTCGGTTGGAGGGCGTATGGTGGCGGGACGCGGTGGCCGAAGGCGCCGTGCAAAAGGCCGCGTCGCAGCTGCGCGAGGACACCGGCATCCGCGGGCGGGCCGCCTACCGCGAGGTGGGCGAGAACCTGCCCGACTTCGCGCTCTACGATCAAAACGGAAAGGTGGCGGAGGCGGGACGGTGGCGGGGCAGGCAGATCATGCTGAACTTCATCTACAGCCGTTGTCCGATCGCGACGATGTGCCCGCTCTCGACGTCGAAGATGATGGAGACCCAGCGTCTGGCGAAAGCGGCGGGCGTGGCGAATCTGGAGCTGGTCTCGATCACGCTCGATCCGGAATACGACACGCCGGGGGTGCTGCGCGAATACGCGACGGCTCGAGGCATCGACACGTCGAACTTCTCGTTTCTCACCGGACCGGAGAGCGCGATCAAGGATCTGCTCAAGCAGTTCGGCGTGCTGGCCGAGCTGGACGGCCAGACGGAGTCGGCGGTGCCGATCATCAAACACACGCTCGCGACGCTGTTGATCGACGAGTCGGGCAAGATCGCGTGGCGCGCTGACGGTTCGCAGTGGTCGCCCAAGGAGTTCGTGGAAAAGATGCGGCGCTGATATCGACCTCGGACCAAGCGGATGAACTCGGAAAACGGCATGAAAAGCGACGGGGTGAACTGGCGGAGCGTGGCGTGGATCACTGGCGCGGCGCTGGCCTTGTATGCGGGGTTCCGGCTGCTGCCCACGGGCACGAACCTGCACCACATGGATTTTCGCGTTTCGGGCGCCAACGCGCTCGAGATGTGCGACCCGGCGAACCCGCAGTTTATCCCCGTGGTCGCGACGCGTTCGCCGGTGAAGGTGGAGTTGCGCACGGAGGACGGCTTGACGCCGTCGGCCGGGCGCGAGACGCGTTTCGTCCTCACCCTCGCGACCGCGGGGGGGAAGCCGATCGGGCCGGCGGATCTGCTCACGGTGCACACGCGCAAGCTGCACCTGCTCGTGGTCGATTCGAGCCTTCGCGACTACCGCCACGTCCACCCGGAGCCGGGGGCCGCCCCGGGCGAGTGGGTGTTCGCGCACCGGCCGGCGGTCGGCGGGGTGTATCGGGTTTTCGCGGATTTCACGCCCGCGGCGACAGGGCGCGGGTTGTATGCGTTTGCCGACTACACGGCGACGGGCGCGGAGATCGCCTCGACGTCCGCGGCCGCCGAGGCCTGGCGCGCGCCGGCCCTGGGCGAGGAGTTCGGGCGCGACGGATATCTGCTTGCCCTGAAGTCCGAGAAGGGCGCGGCGGTGAAGGCCGGCGTCGCGGGGACGCTGGTGTTTTCCATCCGGGCGAAGGACGGCGCGCCGGTGCCGCTGGAACCGGTGATGGGCGCCTACGTCCACACGACGGCGTTCGACGCGGAGCGGAGCGGCTTCGCGCATCTGCATCCGCGGGTGGAGCCGGGCGAGGCGCCGGCGCCTTTGGACGGGCTTTCGCCGCCGCCTCCGCTCAAGGACGGGGCGCGGCCGGCCTTCGCCTTCGACGTGATGATCCCGCGCGAGGGCCGCTACCTGGTCTGGGCCCAGTTCAAGTTGCGCGGCGAGGAGTGGTTCCAGCCCTTCGCGCTCGACGTGGCGAAGTAGCCGCGGGGAGGGCTGCGAAGGCCGCGGCCGTTCCGCGGTCAGCGCCGGCGGCGGCGCGTGAGGACCCAGCCGCAGGCGGCGAGACTCGCGACCGTCGCGGCGGATCCGGGTTCGGGAATGGTGGATGCGAGCGTGACTTCGTAGACGCGCAGATTGTCGAAAGACGAGAGTCCGCGGACGAGAAATTCGAAGCGGTTGAACGACGGTGCGAGCGACGCGGTGGCGCTGGCGCCGACCGACGGCGGGTTGGCCATGTCGAACGCGGTGGCGCTGGTCCACAGGCTCGAGGTGTTGTTCCGGTAGTCGACGCGGTAGAGCAGGTGGAGGGTGGAGTTCATCGACGCGCCGGAGTTGGCGGAGGCGCCCGCGAGCTGGAGCGACGAGTCGAGGATGGAGTAGTTGCCGTCGAGCCCGGTGCCGCCGTTGCTGCCGAGTCCGCCGGTCAGGCCGGTCGAGTCGAAGAGCCGGAAGCTGGGCGTGCCGCCTCCATACTGCGTGCCGATCCTGGCCTCGAAGGCGATGTAGGCGTAGGCGGTGGTGGCGGACGAGTAGGTGCGGTCGAACACGCGGCCCATCGACTGGATGCCGGTGAAACCGTTGACTCCGCCGAAGACCACGACGCCCGACGCGTTGACGTTGAGCGGACCGCCCGCGCCGCCCGAGCCGTAGGGCATGGTCCAGGCCCCGGACCAGCCGGTGCCGCCGTTTTGGCCGACGATGCTGCCGGCGCCGTAGGAAAAGGTGTCTTCGCTGCGGAGCGCCGGAGTCTGGGCGCGGAGTCCGACGTAACCGCACGAAATAAGGGCGAGGGCGGCGGCGGCGCGCGTGGTCGGGAAGTTCATGCGATAGAAAAGATTTACGGAGGGATGAGCGCCGGCTTTGCGGGAGCGACATCAGAGTATCGGCCGCGGGCGTCGGATCTTTATTTTACCGCCGGAGATTGGCGCGTCGAAAACGGAGGCGCGGACGCTTTTTCACGCGTGCGGCGCCCCGCGCTTAGGCTTTGCCAGATCGGAGAATAGGGTTACGACGATGGCCACCATGCGACGCCTACCCCTGCTTTGCCTCGCGGCCGCCTTGTCCCTGTCCGCCGGTTGCGCCACCCGTCCGTCCCATCACCCCGAACCGCGTCCCGCCCGTCCGGCCAAGACCGCGACGCCACGCGACAACATCACCGAGCATCTGCTGGTGATCTCGGCCGTCTATGGTTCGGGGGACAAATTCGCCGACGTGACCTATCGGGTGAACGATTTGCTGCGCGATCCGGAGACGGTGTTTTGGGCGAAGCCCCAATGGCTCGGCGCCGACCCCACCCCGGGTTGGAACAAGGCGCTGGTGATCGTGTATGAGCACGACGGCCGGCGCAGGATCTTCAGCACCGGCGAAGGCGGCGAAGTGAGCGTCTGGCGATTGGTCGGACATGCGCGTTCCGAGGCGAAAAAGAGCGCCCCGGAGCCCAAGCCCAACAAGCAGAAGAAGCCGGCGCGGAAAAAGATCTCGCCCGAAGGGGGGGACATCTAGTCGCGCGGGTTTTCGCGGTCGATGGCTGCGCGGACGATCCGTGCCGGAAGAGGTGCGGGCAAAGTCGCCGCGCCGGAAACGATGCGCGGGCGCGTTTGCTCCGCTCAGGCTCAGGTGGAGGCGGCGGCCTTGCGGTGGTGGATCACGACGCGGTTTTCGTCGGGATCGAGCACGACGGCCATGTGGCAGCCGGGGCTTTCCTGGGGCGGCCAAAAGAACTTCACGCCGGCGGACTTCAACTCGGCGATGGCGCCCGGAAAGTCCTCGACCTCGAGGGCGACGGCGGGTCCGGCGTTGGCGGGCGGCCACTGGTCGCCCGCGCCGGTGGCGAGGGCGAGGCAGTTGGCGCCTAGGTCGTATTCGACCCACCGGGGATTTTCTTTGTCGCCCCAGACACGGGAGACGGAGAGGCCGAGCACGCCTTCGTAGAAGCGGCGGGCGCGGGCCATGTCGGTGACGGGATAGCCGGTGAATGCGATTTCGGTGATTTTCATGGGGGGGGCGCGTGTGAACGGGCCGTGACGAACTTAACGCGATTCGCGAAGTGACGAGGCGGCGGGGCGTTTTCGGAATTTATCCGGTGCGGGGGCCGGTGGAATCGAAGCGCCAAGCGAGGATGCGGCTATGCTTTTGACCGTGGCGCATGGGGATGACGCGAAGCTCGGTCGCGCGAGCGGAGGCGAGGGCCTTTTCGAGTTCGGGTAGGTGGGCGCTTTTCGCTACGAGGCTGGTGAACCAGTGGCAGAGCGTCGGGCGTGCGGCGCTCTCGGCGATCATGCGGCGCAGGAACCCGAGCTCGCCGCCCTCGCACCAGAGTTCGTTGGCTTGGCCGCCGAAGTTGAGCGCGGGTTGGCCGGCGCTGCGATGGCTGCGACCGGCGGCGAGATTGCGAAGCTTGCGCGTGGTGCCGGCGGCGGCCTCGGAGGCGGAGGCGTGGAAGGGCGGGTTGCAGAGCGAAGCGGCAAAGGTTTCTCCGGGCGCGGTGACGTGGGCGAAGAGCGTGCGCGGATCGGGTTGGTGGCGCAGCTCGATCAAATCCGCGACGCCGACGTGGGCGTGCGCGGCGACGAGACGGCGGGCTGAGTCTAGCGAGGCGGGCGAGATGTCGGCGCCGATGAAGGACCAGCCGTATTCGCGCGCGCCGAGGAGCGGGTAGATGCAGTTGGCGCCGACGCCGAGATCGAGGATGCGCACCGCGGGTCCGCGCGGCGGCTGGCGGTCGGGCGTGGTTTCGGCGAGCAGGTCGGCGAGATGGTGGAGGTAGTCGGCGCGGCCGGGGATGGGCGGGCAAAGCGCGCCGGACGGGAGCTCATAGCGGTCGAGGCCGTAGTGGTGGGCTAGAAGGGCGCGATTGAGCGCGAGGACGGCGGCGGGATCGGCGAAGTTGACCGTGTCGCCCTCGACGGGGTGGGCCACGAGGTGGCGGGCGAGCGGCGGGTGCGCGCGAATAAGCGCGGGAAAATCATAGCGCCCGTGGTGGCGGTTGCGCGGATGCAGACCGTCGGTGGGAGCGGAGGGCGCGGCGGGCATCGTCAGCTGATCAGCAGCATGCGCGGGGGCTGGCCTGGCTTCGTGGCGGGCGCGCGGTGGACGCAGGGCGGAACGGGACTGCCGGGGCATTGGGTGGCGATGCGCCAGAGATTGCCGAAACCGAAGGAGTAGATGTGCGCGCCGGGCCGGGCGGCGTAGTGCAGATCGTAGCAATGCGCGGAGATCCACGCGGCGAAACCGGCGTCGTCGGCGCCGCCGTAGATGCGGAGAAGCTCGGCGCGTGTCTCAGGGATGTCGATACGACGGATGGACTCGTCGTTGGCCACGCCTTCGGAGGAGGCGACGGTGTAGCTGCAAAGAAAAGTGTCGGCGAGAGTGTTGGCGCTGTCGGCGTGGAAGTCGTAGACGTCGATCGGCACCGGGCCGGGCGCGGCCTCGCGCGGGTAGGCGGGGATGAGATCGAGCGAAGGATCGAGGCCGGCGTCGCGCAGGAGTTTTTGGTCGGCGAGGAGGATATCGCGCGCGATGCGTCCGGCGGAACTGAGGGGAAGTTCGAGCAGCGACTCGTCGTCGACCGTGGTGATCTCGTCGAGTGGACCGACGATAGCGGCGATTTCGTCAAAATTGCCCGAAAGCGTGCGTGGCCAGCAGAGCGCGTTGACCGCGCCGGAAAACGGGGTGGAGACGAGTTCGTCAAAGCTGCCGACGAGTTTAACGCAGGGGTTCATCGTGTTTTTGAGTGCTCGGGAATGAACCTAGTCTCTACGGAGACGAGCCTCGTCTGAGTATAGACGGGGCTTGTCTGTGCGGAGACGAGCTTAGTCTAGATGGAGACGCGGTCAAAATGCGCGAATTCGGCTTCCGTCTTCACGCAGACGAGACCCAAACCTGTGGAGACGTGGCTTAAATGTGCGCAGACGGAAACGGAATCCTCCGATGGGGAATGTAGTCGTATAAAAAGCGTCAACCAGAGGAGCGGTGGGCGCCTTCATTTGCGCGCCTCCTTTCTTTGCATCTCACCAAACCCACAAAGCCGGCATGCATAATTTCATATGCCACCCCTCTAACGAAGGCGCACCTAATTGAGCCGCTTCAGCTTGCTGCGGAGGTAGGGGGCGGTGGGGGAGTTTTTTTGCTTCAACAGGCCGGTGAGGGGGCCTTGGTAGAGGAGTTCGCCGCCGTCGGGGCCGCCGACGGGGCCGAGTTCGAGGATCCAGTCGGCTTCGGCGAGGAGGTCGAGGTGGTGCTCGATCACGACCACGGTATGGCCTTGGTCCACGAGCGCATGGAGGACTTTGATGAGGCGTTCGCAGTCGCTGAGGTGCAGGCCGATGGTCGGTTCCTCGAGCAGGTAGAGGTTCTGGAATTTGATGTCGCGGCTGCGTTCGCGGTAGCTCGCGAGACCTTGGGTGAGCTCGGTGACGAGCTTGAGGCGCTGGGCTTCGCCGCCGGAGAGCGTGGGGCTGGATTGGCCGAGGGTGAGGTAGCCGAGGCCGCAATCGACCATGAGCTGGCAGACCTGGCTGAGCTGGCTGTGGAAATCGAAGTAGCCGACGGCTTCGTCGAAAGTGAGCTGGAGGACCTGGCCGATGTTTTTGCCCTTCCACGTGAGGTCGGTGAGCTCGGGCGCGTAGCGCGTGCCGCGGCAGTCGTCGCAGGGCAGGTAGGTGTCGGGCATGAAAGCCATCTCGAGCTTCACGCGGCCGGCGCCGGCGCAGGTCTCGCAGCGCCCGCCGGCGGTGTTGAAGGAGAAACGGCCGGCGGTGTAGCCGCGCATCTTGGCCTCGGGAATCGAGGCGAAGAAGGTGCGGATGAGATCGAAGATGCCGAGGTAGGTGGCGGGCGTGGAGCGCGGGGTTTTGCCGATGGGGGATTGGTCCACTTCGATTACTTGTTTGAACGCGTGGGCGTTGCGGAGCTCGGCGAAGGGCGGGGGCTCGGCGATGTTCGTATTACGAACATTGGCTTCCGTGGCCTTGGCGTAGGCTTTGCCGGTGAGCTTGGCGGACTTGGTTTTGATCGCGTGGGCGACCGCCGGGTGGAGGAGGTCTCGGAAGAGCGTGGATTTGCCGGCGCCGGAGGGGCCGCAGGCCATGATGAGGCGACCGAGGGGGAGGCGGAGGTCGAAGTTTTTGAGGTTTCGGAGGCG
>JACCEA010373633.1_pt1 | contig 33810 bp, 31 predicted proteins | sample 7449851 | NCBI WGS metagenome assembly JACCEA01 (sample SAMN15323453, study PRJNA562643) | freshwater metagenome | isolation source: river surface water | place: USA:Blue River Watershed | collected 2017-08-18 | reverse complement strand
AGAACTTTATCAACAGTGTCACAGAATTCCACATACTCACTATATTTAATATTCTTTGTATCATCATGTTCGTGTAGTTGGTAGTATATAGTTATCATTTTTTGGCAAGTTTACCGTATTTATATGAGATGGTGAAATAATTTGCACATTGCATCTAAATATACTATGCATGAGCAACAATATTGTTTGTTTTAATATGTTACAGGATAATATCTCATTGAGCGTATTATTAGGAAATATTAATGTAGGATTTGGTTCTATGTTCAGCATATGTATATTGTAATCCTCATCAGCACATATATCCATCCTATAAATACCATACACATCTCGCATATCTTCATGCATAGTATCAAGTAGAGTTGACAGCAAAACACGCGCACGTTTCAAAATTATAACCATTTCGAAAGCGTTTAGATATGGTGTATCATTTAATATATCACGTACATTAACACCGTCCCCTATGCCTATATTTGAGATATCGGTACCTATATTTGTATCAACATAATATGCTTTGGTTTCTGTACTTTTCGTATCAAATTTTATGCTTGCGAGTTTGCACAGATAGTTATCGAACATGTACAGAGATATATCATCTCCATCATTTATAGTAATAAAATATATCATAAATATGAATCTGTGACCATCTATATGTAACTGATTACATATATCTTTTTTGACCACCCACGACTTATATTTTTCGTACGATAGATTCTTTATATCATATGTTATTTCTACATCATTTGTATTAAAATTCAGTAGACATGATGGTATTTTGATAACCTTATGGTGTTTGTTTGATATAATTGTTTTACAGGATATAATTGAATTATTATGTACAATACATACATAATCTACAGAGGGAGATATGATATATTTCATTAACTTATGCTTTAAAAATTCATATCTATGAGCATATGTAGATTTGAGAATACACGATGGGTTATCAGATAATTCTACTATATTCACATCTGTATTTTTAGACCAACATGGCATTTTTTTCAGTATATCATTGAATAATAATCCATATCCATTATCGTGCTTGAAGTCAAAATTATAATAAAATGGTCTATTTTTTATTTCCCTGCATATGGTATATATGACCTTCTTTTCATTTTTAGTATCAAATATAAACATTTTATACAATATATATGTTCTATGAAAGAAACTAAAACAACACGTATGAATAGGGAATTAACAAGCTATCCTGTACGAATGAATAATGAACTCCTGAAATTACACGACCTATATAAATCGGAATATAAGGGTATACTTAAGTTCTATCAATATATGTTGAGGTATATATACACAGATCCATTTTTTGGATTAGGTACACATAATCATCACAGGGGGATTTTAATATATCATGAAACTGGTTCGGGTAAAACTCTGTCAGGTGCTAATATCGCGATGGCTTTAGCTGATAATCATAAGATAATTATATTTGTAAACAGGTCTATACGAGAAAACTTCGACAGAGAGTTTGCCGTACTGTTCAGTAATATTGAAACTGATGTAAAAAATAAGATACAGACAAATATAAAATATATAACTATAGACGCGTATAACTCAGCAGCCCAACTAAAAAACTTCGGAACACTGGATAATGCTGTTATTATAATAGATGAAGCTCATAATTTTTTTAAGAGTATAGTCAGTGGAGCTGAAGATACAAATGCAAAGAAAATATATGATATGATAATGAATACACACGATTTAAAGTTAGTATTTATGTCAGGTACCCCAATAGCGAAGGACCCATTTGAGTTAGTAGCATGTATGAATATGTTATCAGGAGTTGAATTATTACCCACAGATTATGATATATTTTATAAGACATTTGTATCAAATGGTAAGGTACATAATAAGGAGACTCTACAAAATAGGCTGTTTGGACTGGTTTCATATATCTCCTATGAAAAGAGTTCTATAATCAATGAAGACGACGAAAATGCTGCAACTGTTCCAGATGCCCCGAGATCCGACGGTGCATATCCGGAAGATATGGGTATAAATGTTGTACGGGTCGAGATGTCGAAAGTTCAGTATACTAGATATTTACTTATGAGAGAAGAAGAAGACAGTCAATTCTCAAAATACAAGAATACAAAATATAAGCGCGTAACGAAGCCAATGTCCCAGCCATCATCGTCAAAGGGTATGTCGACATACTATGTTAAGTCCAGAATGGCAAGCAATTTTGCACCTCCTCTTGATATGAGTTCGGGGATGGATGATAGTGTATTTTCCCCAGAAAATAGCCCAAAGATAATTAAATTACTTGATAATATAGATAATTCTAACGGATTATCTATCGTATATTCTCAGTTTGTTCACAATGGCGGACTCGAAATCGTTTCAAAATACATGAAATTAAACGGGTGGGAGGAGGCGAACGTAACAGATAATTATATGATACTCCCGCCTAAAAAAAGATACATCATCATAAGCGGCAACGTACTGCCACAGAATAGAACAATACTCCAAGATATATACAATAGAGCTGAAAATATGTACGGAGACATTATAAAAGTTGCTATGATATCAAAAGTAGGCGCGGAGGGTCTTAATTTTAAATGCGTAAGATATGTCCATATATTGGAACCGTATTGGTACTGGAGTAAGATAGAGCAAATAAAAGCGCGTGGTATACGAAAAGGTAGTCATGACAGGTTACCGCATGCAGAGAGGGATGTTACCACGTATTTATATGTCGCTGTAGAGAACGAGGAAGTAAAATCTCAGATAAAAAAGATAGAAGACAGAACTATAGATGATGTATTTTACTTGTCATCTGTAAAAAAATATAAGCTTATACGAGAGTTTTTAGAGATGCTAAAAGATATATCAATAGAGTGTTTAGTGACAGGGAGAAAGACATGTCGGTTATGTGAGCCGACTAATGAAAAGTTATATAAATATCCGAATGATGCTATTATGGACATAAAATTAATAGACCCATGTATATTAATAAAATCAAACAAAATATCAGCAGAATCTATAACTGTTAATAACGTGGAATATATGTATGTATCTAACCCAAATGCGTCACTGGGTTATAGCGTTTACATCTACGATGATAAACTGCGAGGACATGTAGAAATACCCCAATCTAGTGAAGAATATATGACTGTTATAAAGAATATATTAAAACTCTCATAACTATATATATATAATTATGATAGTTGTTATTCTGGCTATATGTGTTATTTTGATTATATGTTGTTCTCTTGTATATTACAAAAGAGATGCCATACGTAATATATTTCTGAATAAAGTACCTTGTCTGGATATTGGTATTAATTCGACTGAAAACATTGCTATCATCACAACAACTGATGCAAATTATGATATTATTTCAATCATAACAGTCAATCCAAAAACAAGCATTATTTATAGATCCACATACGATCACGACACGGATACTACGACATCTACGACATCTGACCATGATAAAATAATATTAGAAAGTTCATCGAGTGGTAACTCTATTACTGTACCATCAAAAGAACATAATGTAAATATTCCGATAACAGACGAAACTATTAATATTACGCTAAATTTTGATGATAATGAGTGTATTATTAAACTTATAAATCAGGCAAAAACAACAGTAATAATAGCAAATCCGTCTAAAGATGTATATACAACATATTCATGCATGCAGGTCGATATATACAATGTTTTAAAGAATGCATCAGATAAATGTCAGAGTGATATAGTCAGATTGACTAATGAATTAGATACGATAACATCTCAGAAAACAAAATATAAGGATATACTAAACACCATCATTCCGAAAATAACTACAACACGAGATGAGATTATGTCAAAGAAAGAAAATATTAACAAAATAATTACAGGTATCGCAGACAACTATAATATCATAGATGCATCTAATAAAAAAATTGCAGATGAGGCGGATAACACATCAATAACTGATGATAGGCTGGTATATATTTCTAATAACTTGAAGGCAACCGCTGATATCAAAACTCTCATACTATCCTCCATTACAAGTAATATACGTGACAAAGTAGATACCTATAACATGATATTAGGTTCAGATAAATCTACTTTGATGACCTATTTAGATAATTTACAATCAAAATTATCAGCAGCATTATCTATGTCTTATGGTAGTTATGTTAACATCATTAACGATATAAAATCGGTGTCTAAATTGAAAATACAGACAGGTGTCATGAACTCTCAACAGTCCTTACTCGAGAATACTCTCATTTCTGTCACTTACAGAATAAATGCGACAAATATTGCGAATAGTTCTACCAATGTAGACACTTCTACTACTAAAATGTACATGATAACAAATGCTATAATTATCAACACCCATATGGATAATCTGTCAAGAATACGCGATACCCTAATAGAGTATCATCAAACATCGAATATACCTGCGGATGCGTCTATAAGTTCAAAGATATTCGATTACTATGCGATGCTGACTAAAGATTATATATCTATGCTCAATATGAATACAGATAGTTACAAATATATAAATAGTGCATCTGTCATGATTACCAATACAACAGACCTTATAAATGAGTACAAAAGTAAGTCACATCCGCATATAAATGACTTAAATTCTCTGTTAAAATCACGAGAGAATATCAACACCGATGTCCTGAAATATCAGCATATATACGATGAGATACTACTAAAATTAACGACAGATATGAATAAAACTGATGATGTAATGAGGGATGAACTAGTGACATTCATAAAGCCAGATAACTCAGCCATAAAAACATTGTTGATGGTTGACTTAATAGATGCTCAGAATAATTTATATGACAGTCTAATCAACTTAAACAATATAAATGATAACATAGCTTCACTGCGGGATAATATTACAATAAACGATGCGATAATATCCCTGTTATGTGCATTTTCATCCACCCCTTCTGATGTGATATCGATGTTGTATGCCAACACGATGGAAACCGTTATGTCAATGGTTAACGAGTTACTACACTCATCGATTGATACAGATTTATTCAATAGAATTAACAGTATGCTGGCCGATGATATACTTATATGTCAGTCTAAATTAGATAGCATAATAGTACCACTTAATACGACCCAATCCGATATATTTGATTTATATAAGACGGAACAGGCTGCATTGCCTCATTCAGATACTACTAATATTACAAATTATATTTCAGCTACAGAATATAACATTTTAAAAGCTATATTATCTGAGGTATCGACCGCGTTAAATGACTTTGATTTTGGTATATATAAAAAATATAATGATACTGTCGTAACTTTTCAGAATGAAATATTTATATTCAATAATCTTATAAATACCCACGACGCTATATCGGAGAATATTTTTAACATAGAGAATTATTTAGATGATAAACTGAACATAATGGACATAATAGCTATAAATAATAATGAGATAAATTATCAGATAATGATAAGAGATGGTGTGCAAAATCCATACGATGAATACAATGAATTAGTGCAATCTACACCGATTGATAATACTAATATATCGGATAATATTAATACTTCTGTACAAACATTTACAAATGAAATAAAAGATATACACGGGTTAATAGCATCGTATAATAATCTTGTTCGGTCGAAGGATGACGCTCAGAAATCATTAGATAATCTACTAAAATCATCCGTAGATGAAAAAATGATACAAGACCTCAAAAATAAACTATCAGTATATACCGATAGATTGTCTGTATATAAACAGTGTTAATCTATAAAATTTTGAATATTTTTATATAACATATCAGACTTTAAGAAATGACGATAATATACAACATTGAGCAGTCAATTGGAGCCTCTGGATATGAAAATATTTTCATTGGAGATATGATACCCGAAATAATTACAGATGTATTGAGTCGGAATCTTGATTTATCTGATTATGTTGTGTATATAAAGACTGAAACAAATGGATTTTATTATATTTTTAGGAGCATTTATAGATATGATATTTACATTATTCTGTTAAGAAGTCTGAATAATTTCAAAAATATGTTAGAAGATTCATCCGATAGAGAGCTCATAGACGAAGTCGTTCAGACATATAATTTTATATACAATATACAATACTACGCAGATAATGATGATACTGAGAATACTGACGAAGATGATATAATATTTCAATTATATAATGAATCATTAGCTGAACAAGGTGCATCGAGAACGACATCTAAGCCGGAATTATGGACATCTGATACCATTGATACAGAAAAAACATGCCTCATATGCCAGTACGAATTTCAGCCAGAAAGTACAGGAATTTCACATACATGTCATGCGTTTATATGCGATGAATGCTGCTGCACATGTATAGACAGAAATGGTGCAATGATAATATGTCCACAGTGTAGAGATATATAAATTTGAAATATTATCAGTAAGTAAAACGATGTACCGAATGAATCGAATAGATTTACAAAATGTACCTAATCAGACCGAATCAATATGTTTAGCAGCTGTAAGACAAAACGGAAACTCTTTGAGATTCGTCAAAAATCAGACAGAGGCTATATGTTTAGCTGCTATAAACCAGAATGCATATTCATTTATATATGTTGAAAATCAAACAGAATCTATATGTTTGGAAGCTGTGAAACAGGACGGACAACTATTATTACACGTAGTAAATCAAACAGAGTTGATATGCTTGGAAGCGGTAAAACAAAATAAATATGCATTTTTATATGCTGAATATAAGACTGAACCTGTATGTATCGAGGCGGTTAAATGGAATGGGTTATATTTAAAAAATATCAGAAATAAGACTGAATCCATATGCATTGAAGCGGTAAAACAAAACAAAGACAGCATCAGATATGTGGCAGCTGAACATATCGCAACATGTAATAATATTATGAGAGCATTACCCTATATCACAAAAATAAAGAGAATACAGCACTGGTACAGAGATGTGTCGTATCATAATCCGTATTACAAAAAATCAAAGCGATATCTATTAAAATTATTAGACTCTATATAGACGATGTCACTATATTGTATATATGTAGTAGTCTCGGTATAGAATTATTTTTGTGCGAAAGGTTTAGTTTTTTTATTATGATTCTGATTAGTTCATCACTTGTATTAATTTTATATATGTTAATAATTCTGTCGATTAAGTCATAACATTCATAATCTGTCCATTTCTCTATATTTGTATGTTTTTTATACTTTGACGAGTTAACGCAACATTTTTTTATTATCTTATATCGGTTCAGCAACCTCACTCGTATCGGGTCAAAATATGGAACATTGGTTCTCAGCATATAACATATCATATTTATAAGTGTTCCAAATGGAACTACCACTAAATCTTTGTCTATATGTTTATACATTTGTTTTATGTAATATTTTATATATTCACCTATATCGTATCTTGTTCGACGAAAGAAACAGTAATAGAAGGGTAAATAAAATGTATCAGCTGTACGGCCGAGCGAATATGTATTACCATACTGATATATGTCATGTTTCGCATTCTCCTCGCTAGTTATTATGAAGAAATATGATAAATTATCCATATTTCAGTTTTTATAGTGTATTACTATTCAATTATATATCGTATATAATTGAATAGCTATATATTATAATATTCAAAATGTTGTCGTACGATATACTTATACATGTCTTTTCATGGATGACAATGCCTGATATCTTTAATATCAGACATGTATCTAAAAAATTTATGTTAGCTTCTACTAAAGCAAAGTTAGCACAGATGAATATATTGACTCTTAATACTGTAAAGAGTATGTTTAAGCTAAAAAATCACCCGCTGTTTATCATAATGTACGACAAATACTACAGTATAGAAGTTCCTCATTTTACAAAGGTAGATACTAATAATAAGTATCATAATAATCCGACAGAATGCATAACAACATCTAACATAGTTCTGGATAAAAAGATAACAGAGGCTGAGTATAATAATATTACAGGTGAATACATAGATGATTTTCTATATCATAATAGGCATATGCTACAAAAAATATCATTTAGCAAAGAATACTTAAGTTTCTACAGCTCGAACTATATTGATATATACTTACCTTTTCAGCATCTCACATCATCAGAAGTAAAGGATGTAACAAACATAATAAATTCCGACATAAACTATTATGAATGGATGTTAGTCTGTTACATCTATATACAAGACAGGAGCAGCACTGATTGGGATGATAATTCGGGTGATATTGAGATTACTAGGATAATAAAAGTATATACAAATATGACAACGCATACATCTATAGCAGTTACTACAAATATGGAAAGTAATTCATATTTCTATCCAATCAAGCGCATTGTTAAAATTAAGCATAAATACGTAATGTATCCTGAATATGTGATATCAAGATTACGTCGTAATTATTTAGAAAATCGCTCCATGACTATTAATTTATACAAAAATTATTTTGGAAACTAACTAGTATACGACCACTGTAGTTTTTTATGTGAAGTACAGGTACTCGGTTCAATCATATAATATTCTTTTTGTACAGCCTCTGAAAATTATCTGTTATTTTTCAGGAATTTAATCGCGCTGTATGCACACAAAAAATGTTCGTGTATCATCTCATTCTGTTGATATATACCTAGATATAGGGAAGTCTGAATGTGTAGTTATCGGAATCAATGCTTCAATTAGGTCATTTTTATTTAATTTACTACGACCTTTTATCGCCTTTTTTCTTGCGAGTATACGCAGCTTTTCAATTCCATGCACATTTAATTTATCTACCACTGACATGGTCTTCCACTTATCGCTAAATTCACGCTTCTTTATGCTTTTAGTACATATATCGCATGTATAAACCTTGTCGGATATACCATATCGACGTCCCCTCACTTTACATACATTGCATTCGGGAAATCGGCAATGATTACATATGATATATAAACAGTCAAATTCAGCATACTCACAGTAACAATGGCCACCGCATCCGCATCTACATGAACCGCACTCACTTACAACTTCAGAATATGTACCCAACTCCTTGATTAGTTCGGTATTGCATATCGGACAATTTGTGTCCGTATCCTTAACGCGGATACCGTAAGGTGTAGTGATGATTTTCATTGTGGTTGTTATATCAATATGTATAACTATTCAAATAGACTACATAAGATACTAACTTATATCCCGTACTATATTGTTTATTCTGTCTGATGCGATGGATGGATCAGAAGACTCTTAATAATCAAACGAATGTGGCAATTGGTTATCAGTTATCCTTTTGTATACACAAAAATATTTCATAAGAAATACATCATATTATTATATAGAAATGCACATAACATACAGTTACATATACCATAATACGAATCATATCTGTGTTTATAATTAATCTCCCATAGTATCTGTATTTTATTCATATTACTTAATATTTTATAATATTTCATAACTATAGGTCTTATCATATTAATCCAATCCTGTAGTGATATGAACGGTGCTAGTACTGAAACGTTCCATTCGTTGAGGATTGACATGATGAGAATATTCTCATTCTCATGTATCTTATTTTTGATATAGTTAAACTGTTTAGTTAATATGTTCACACAGCAAATATACTCGTCATATATTTTTTCCTGAAAACTGGCAATCATACCATTAGCAATCATATTAATATGTTTCTTGTCAGGAATTATTCTACCGAACTGAAATGATTTTCTTATATTTTTTAACATGTCGTCATCTCCATAGGAGCCTTTTAAACATATCTTGAATGCGGATTTCATCCTGTGTATTTATATGATATGTATATTCAATTTATTTGCGATATAATCTATAGTTTAGTTCGGCTGATTAAATAAACTATGTCATTATTCGCACCATATCTATTATTATCAACAAGGTATTTGATAGAATCATATATAATATCGCGTAATTTCAGTATATTAGAAGTTAAAGATATAGCTGCTTGACTTTGTAGCAGGTTATGTAAGTTTGTATTAGAAGTTAAGAGTGCTTTATTTTGTGCGATATATGTCATGAGCTGCGATTGAAGGTTCATTAATGTATTGAGTTTCGTGGTAACGTCTACGTTGCTATTGATAATAAATGCTGATATTTCATTAAAAACAACCGAGTCATTAATATCCGTCTGGAGCTTATTATTCAGTATTATCTCTTCATTCAGTTCTGCTGTGAGTCGAGCAGTTACATTTGATATATATTCAGATGTACTTTCATATAACGATTTGGCATATATTAGATTCATTCCGCTAACATTCGGGTCTGATATTACAACAGGTGCTACTACCGGTATCGTTGGTGGGATGAGTATACTAGTAGTTACAGCATCATATAGCCCAGTTTTAAATACTTCAGTATACCACGCAATATTCGACGGTTCTAGTATTCTGACATCGTATTCAGCAATGCCATTCACGTATGCATCTAAATGAGTGTTATCGATATCAGAATGCATCACAGAACTGAGAATATTTATGCAGAAATGTTTAGCGACGTCAACTAATGGGCTTCTGCATACAAACAAATAACGCCCAGACTGTAGCTGCATTAACATAGAACATTTTTCTGTTAAGAGAGTTTTTGCATTGGAATCGATGTATACAACAGCGGTAGAATTTGGTACAACTGTGTTCAAATATAAATATGTAGTACTATCATTATCATCAAGAATATAGACAGATTTTCCCTGTATTGTAGCATTTTTAATAGCTGTATTGGATACAGAAAATACAGTAGATGGGTTCACTGTGAGGTATATATTTTCAATATCGGGAGTATTTATATCAGAAAATAATGTTTTGGCATATCTAGATCCGCCGACCAAAGCTATAGTTTCAACCGGTGCAAGTGACTGTATCAGAGAATCACACCAAGTAATATCCACATCTGTCAGAAGTCTGACATCGTAATAGCTTGGAATTGAAGATAAATATGATTGTACATTGGACACATCTGGTTGTGTGAATGTGGATGATTGCGATGCCCATAGATATTGGCATATAAACTGATTTTCTGATGTATTTGCCTTTCTGCACACGAATATAGTTTGAAATGTACCATTGGATAGAGATACTTGAGTATTGTAAATATTACAATTTTTTGTGTACATATACGAGCAATATGCCTGTGTCATGTAATATATCGCTACAGCGGCTGCATTTGAATATGTTAGAACTTTGAATCCATTCGGTTCAGTTGTAAAATATACAGTAGAAGGATTGGCTCCGGATATGATTGCATGTCTCACAATAGTAGACGAATACTGAGGCTGAACAGTTACAAACGGTAAGCCATTTGAATCGATATCAAAGATTATAAAAGGATGGAAAGTATAGTTAATACTTGAAAATAATGAAGGATCGTACACTTGACCTAATACAGGCTGAGGCATGGGGTATATATATGTTTACAATAATATCATTTGTTTAAATTTATATGCCTCTCTGTCATCTTCCTTGATGTCAAAGATGATAGATTTTATTACGATAGATGACCCGAATATTTTTTCCTCTATATTATCATTTGTGAATATATTTTCATACTCTAATATATATTTTTGATACATTAGTATATGGTTATGATTATATATTTGTGATGTTATCTCACAATCTCTTACTAGATGATTATATAATCTATCAATTTTGCTGTCTATATATTCATCTCCATATCCGATATGTTTCAGAAATACAGGTATATTAACATATATTTCGAATAATTTTTCATCTTCCAATACTCTGATATATGGTATATTTTTTGATACTATCCATTCTTCCAAAGTTGCAGAAATGCCGAGTTCTTGCATTATAATATAATAATATAAATTCACAATAGAACAAGTTCGGTGTTTATATTGTGAATTTATACCATTATATTATAACAATGATGTTCTGCAAACACATAGAGAAATCTCAGATTTCTCTACATACGTTCAAGCACTATAAATTATTATCACATGGTATCGGTCTGAACACGCATAATAATATCAGAACTACTAAATTAATGTTGAGAGAACGCAGTATACTTGATACGAATAATTTAAATATATTCTTGGAGAATAACACAATATACAAGCAATATTGGTATGATGCACTACATTATCAATTCCACCAATCAAATGGTTACGATGTACCACAAAAATATAAAAATATAACAGAACTACTTCAACTATATAAAGCACACGGTACAAATGATGCAATCCGTTTGTTCTCTAGATTGTACGCAGAATGTAATGAAAATTTAGTATATGTGAGTACAAGCAAAAAAGAATATTTGGAGAAGTCTGTACTTATAGAAATGAATACTATTATAGATAATGACCCATCATCCGAGTGCGACAGCATATCCTATATATCTTGAGATCATTCAGAATATCCTTCATAATAACTTCAGAATCCGTTATGTTGATAAACCCACCAGGGGATATATTTTTGTCTTGTAATAGCTTATTTTTACGCTCAATATAAACACTACGGAATATGGGATATACATTACCTAGTACAGTTTTACACGAACATACTGGTTCTATGGGGGATGGATTTTGCGACATCTTGGTATATAAAATATAAATATAATATTCAATTATATTTACATACCGACAACTATCCTGTAATGGTAGTTTATAAGAGATGAGCCGCTGCATCTATGTATTTTTATTAAATCTCCGGGTTTTGCACCTAACCAAACAACAGCAGTATCATGTTCAAGAATTTTCGATATACCGGTGTCGGATATATGCAAGTATTCTAATAATTTATCTGCTTCATTTTTTGGCACAATTTCATGCTTCGGTATTATCATAGATTTATTAAAATTTATGAAAAACTTAGTATATGGCAGTACCCGTATGTAGGTGTTATTATTTGAATTATTATCAACAAATGACTGTGCGCGAATTGCTATATTCTGTTGACCGAGGTCTATATTCGTTATAAAGATTAATTCCAGTAGTTGTTCGTTATGTGATGATTGTGCGTATTTTTTCATCAAGTCCTTCATTTTTACGTCAACTTTTGCATATTTACCACCAGGTACTATTAGTATCGTATTTATAGTTGATACAGGTATAGATGATGTATTTGCTTTGATATGAATAAACTCAAAACCAGACACGTTTGAAAAAAATTCATCATACGTACTATGCGCAACAGTTGGCAAAAACTCTCTATCTCTTAACATGCAAATAATATTTCTATAGATGTTGTAAAGAAATATATATTTATCGGACTGATTGATTCTATCCATTGTATATTTATTATTTATTATTTATATTTATTCAATTATTTTATACGCGATATATATAAACTATGGCTCTCGATGATAAACAAGTTAAGCCCATGCTACTTTCTGTGGTCGTAGCAATGATTGTTGTTATGTTGGTTTTGACCGTATTGACGTATAAAGCATGTGCCGTATCGTGTGTTTCTCCTCAACCACCAGTCGTTCAAGTTACCCCCGGTGGATATACTCATAAGGGAAATCTACAAAGGGTCGGCAGTCTTGACACTAAATCACCGGTATCCGGTCTTTTGAGAGGAAATGCCGTTCCAATTATCAACACAGGAAATAGCCTCAACCCTTTCCATAAGGGCGGTTATTATGCGAATAATAACGCTTTCCAAGGTGGTCAACGAACTGACCCAGTTCAACCATCAGATAACTACAACTTGTCCGGAATCGGAATAGGAGCCGATTCTCCACCCGCAGCACTTGCCCCATTGTTGCAAGATAGCAAGCGTTTCGGTCAAACACTCGCAGCTACCCCATTCACAGGAAATATGCCATCTTATATCAATAGTGATTCGTGTGGTCAACAATGGGACCCCTCTGCTATTGGTGAAGTTTTGGCTCTCCAATCGCTCGGAGTCTACCCCGTTGGCTCTGTTAGCGATGAGCCAACATTTGGCAGAGTTCTTCAAAATGCCAGTGATTCTATCCTCGGAAACAATTCCTCAACTCAACTTAATGCAAGTGGTGGAGTCTATGGTTCCGCTAAGGCAGGATACCGCAAGTAAATGAAATTGTTATTATTTATATGTATATATAATGACGTTTAACAATGCAACACGCTTAGCGGTCATTCTTGTACTTATAGTATCTGTCGGATTTTATATATATACCACAAGGTCATCAAATAAAATATCTCTGAATTCTATGTTATGTAGCAAGAATAAAACGGATGAAACAACGTCCACGCCAGTACCAGCATCGACACCCGTGCAGACCCCTGCGCCGGCACCTGCTCCCGCGTCAACTGGTGGGTTTACGTCTAAAAATGTAGAATATGACGAGATAGATGATTTATGTAATTCTATCTATATAAAACAAATACTGTGTAAAAAAAATTAGCCTGTGTGGTAAATTTATTGTATATTTTTTGTGTTGATATATAATGGATGCGGTTGAGTTAGCTAAGAAAAAAGAAATATATGGTCTACACAGAACATTACCGAGTAATGTTAAAATACCATACAGTTATATTGATTATATGAATATGAAAAAGACATTACCGTACACGTCCACAATACTGCAAACACATCAATTGGTAGCACGTAACATATTCAACCCGACTACGAAAAATAAACGTATATTTTTCTATCACTCGACGGGTACAGGTAAAACATTATTATTACATGTTATTGCAAAATCATTCATAGAATACTTCAAAATAATGAAATATAATGCTAATATCATTGTATTAGGCTTCACTGAGGAAACTATTATAAATGAACTACTACGCAGGCCTGATTTTGGTTATATATCATACACTGAGCTGATGGAGTTAAATAAATTACAAGGCTCTACACTCGAAAAAGATGTACAGTTATATAATCAAAGGAAATCAATATATAGCAAGAGGATTACGGATAGAAAAAGGGGAGGTTATTATAAATTCTATGGATATCAAAAGTTTGCGAATGATTTGATAATTATCAACCATGAGGGCGAAAAGAACAACATAACACTAAAGTATTTGAATGAAGAACCTGATGAATTCGAAGCACGCGTAAACGACGCGATTGCCAAGAAATATATAACACTTAACCACACACTAATTAACTCACTAAAATACGGACTATTAGCATGTGATGAAATACATAATACGTACAATGTTATAGATAAAAATAATAGAGGAGTCGCTATCAATTATGTGCTAAAACTACTAAAAAATGAATCAGAAGAAAGCTCGCCATATGTTTTATTTTTATCAGCTACTCCCATAACCGGGAGTCCTACCGAGATAACAGATGTGATTAACTTATTAACATCATCAGAATACAAACGCAGTGAATTTTTTACCGATGATAAGCTGAAGCCTGGTGCACTCGATAGAATAGAAAAAATATGCACCGGTTATTTTTCTTTTCTGACAGATATCAATAGTGCGATGTATCCAAAGAGAATATTTTACGGGGAAACGATACCTAACATACCATATCTAAAATTTACCAAATGCCCATTAACAGCTGAACATGAACATATATTAATGAATGAATATTCCAACAGAACCCTCATGCTAGATTTATACCCCCTTAATGATATAATTCTACCACACCCGCCAGATAATCATTTTGTATACAGTACTCATGATATAAAATCAATAGAAACTGCTGATAATACCTGGAAGCGTACAAATGGTATATTATTGCAAAATGGTGTAATATCAGGAGATATCCTAAAACTAGAAAACATCGGAAAGTATTCAAGTAAGTATAAAAAATTAATAGAGGATACCATTGATATACTCAAAAACAGAATACCTGGAAAGATACTAATATATCATAATTTCGTAGCATTACCAGGGGTGAAGTTTCTAAAGGAAGTTTTCTTACAAAATGGGTTCATATCAGAAACGGCAGATCCGAATAATATGACATTATGTTCCGTATGTGGTATTATCATGAGTGAGCATAATACGGACCATACATTTATACCAGCACGTGTAACAATCATGTACGGTGAAATATACAGAGAATCTCAGAGAACAAATAAATTATATGATAGTAGTGAGAATATACATGGATATAAGTATAGAGTATTATTAGGCTCCCGCATCATACAAGAATCTCTAAATTTTAACTGTATTAGATATTTATTTATAGTGTCACCTCCAAAAGATATATCGACTCTGATGCAGATATTTGGCAGAGCTGTGAGAAGGGGCTCTCATCTACAATTAGAACCAGAATATAGAAATGTACAGATAAGAATATATGTGCACTCATCCGATAAATTTATAACACCGAATATAGATACATATATGAAAAAAATGGAAACATATTTAGAGATACAAAAAATAGAGGCAGTTCTGAGAAGGATATCAGTGGATTGTATGATAAATTATAATCCTATATTCCACAAAATAGAGTCATCATTAGATGGAATATCGTACGATCCATTGGTACGATTAGATATGAATACTCTGACGAAAGCAGAGCCAAACGATTCATGGTACGCATTTAATTACGCGGATGAAGAGGTTGATAAGATATTGATTGCCGTAAAAGCATTGTTGTTATATAATCCTGTGTGGAAGTATGACGACTTATGGAATGCTATAAAAAATCCAACATATGCAATCAAAACAGTATACGATCATAGTCTGTTTACGGAGGAGAACTTTGTAATCGCTCTGAATAAATTATTAGACTTTAACAACGTAAACTACAATGAATATATCAACATAAACATACAAAATTCATCAATGATTATGAATGGTAATACTAAGAGAAGACTGGTATATACAGAGCCTTATTTTATATTAGTCCCTATAACTGAAGAAGGGTTGCCGATTGTCGATTATGATATATTTATGAGGAATATAAATAACTCTGATGACATAAGAGTACCTCTGTTATTATCAAAAACTGATAAATTATCGTATGATAATCTATATAATAGCTTTGTATCAGAATTTGATAAAAAGCCGACCATCGCGACATTGTTGAAGTATTCCACGGATTTCAATATAAAACTATTAAAAAATACTATCAATGATCAGAGTAATGTGCTACATATAAAATTATTAGAAATATACAAGAAACTTAATATACTTGTGTACGGTGATGAGGTTGGTATGGATAATAAATTAGTAGGATTCTTATGTGTTGATAAATTACATATATATAAAGATAATACATGGGTGACATACCCCAATACATATATCAAAAATAGATTTAATTTTACTGAAAATAAGATATGCATAGGATTCTCATCTGTACATAATAACATATCTAATTTTAAAATCAGACTACCAGCAGATGCCATCGATATAGAAGGTGATCGCCGAAAGATAAATAAAGGGGCTATATGTACCACCTACTCCATCGAATTCAAACTGAAAATAGCAATAGATTTGGGTATATATACAAAAACTAACGCACCTAAAAAGCGGTCACTTTTAAACATATGCGACCTGATACAGGAGAATCTTATAAACCGTGAGATGAATGACAGACATAATAATATAAAATGGTACTACATGTTCTGTGATATAAATCCAATATAATTGAATATTACACACGATATATATACTACATTAACAATGCTGCTAGTTAAGTCATTTAGCTACACAATAGATACATTAGTTCCATGCCATTTTATGTCAAATAAGATAGAAAATATAAAGAAGTACATAAATACGAACCTTATAAATACATGCTATATGGGATATATATTGATAGAACTTCTAAGTATCGATAGGACATCATTAATGAGAACGGTACATAGTAATAGTAATGCTGTTAGTTCTATCAATATAATTTTCACTGCGAGTGTGAAAATATATACACCAAAAACAGTAGTCACTGATGTCACTGTCGTGGTTAAAAATGGCCATTTATTCGGTAATTCAAATCATGTCACTGTATCATTCTCTAAATTACCGATACATAAATCATTACAAGCTGGTATGAAAATACCTGTAATATTAGGTTCCGACCAAATGTATGAAACATGCGATACAAAAATTACATCAACGGGTCAACTGTATATACCAGATGCTTCGGAAATATATTATAAGATAACTGAACCATTATCAGCGGATGATATCGTTATTTTACAGAAACTTATATTATCATTGGAAGATAGTAAAAATATACTGTCTACCCCAAATATACAGTTCTTTATTGATGCGACATATCCGTTTAAAACTAAACAAAAATATAAACATGATACGATACCTATAGTAGACCTTATCAAGCCCAATGTTCAAGTTGATGATTATCTATGTATAACGAATGATATATACAAGCATGAGGCACTTGTTAGTAAAGTCAGTGTACTACCAAATAATGAGGATGTTGTCGAGGATACCGCATTGGTCATAATAACGAATCTACTGCATTCATGTATACATCATAGAGAATTTTTACTCAATTTATCGAAGGATTACAATGATATTGAAAATCATAATATGCTGTGGACAATATGGAGTACTTTAAAAAAATAAATATTTTATATAATGTACTACAGTCTGATAATATTATTATGTTTTTGTATAATTGTATATACTCATAACATTAGATATAGTTTTATTCATGTTTATAATCCTGCTATATCTGTATCGAAATCTTCCTTTTCTTTATAATATCATATATTGAATCTATAACGTTTAAGTGTGTTATTTTATCTAAATCTATACTGACTCCAAATGCTCTATCCTCTCTCACACTATTCATACCATCTTCTCTAATAACTAATGATAGTATCTCTTTTTTGTTCTCAACTGATAGCATATTTATATTATTTTTGATGTATCGTTTTTTAATATTAATATTCGACATAACGAGAATTATTATTATAATATATATATACTCTATATGATAGAACTGCATAAAAATATAATATTTGCTACCGCTGTTGTCATCTTTGTTACAACATTCATATACCTCGCATATGTACTATATGCAGATAATGGACCATTGCTTCAGTATGATAGTGAAACATTAGCACTATATCACTCAGATCTAACAAATCAGCATAATTCTGTAGATTTTGTACAAATAGTGTATGTACAAAAACAATGTGATTGTGATGCACAACCCACCCCTGTTACGGAACCAGTTACTGCCCCAGTAACTGAACCAGTTACGGCACCAGTTACTGAACCAGTTACAACCAGTACAGATCCATTATTAGCATTAACAATCTAATTTTACTTACTACATGCACTTATAAACATATCCAATTCTGTCTTATATAGTGACGCCGCTGTAAACGGTTTCTCATTATATAATCCTTCCAAATATTTCAGTCTGTCGTATAATTTTTGCAGATGGTCTTTTCTTTTGTCTATCTGTTTCAATGAGGCGTCTCCGATTGGCGTATTTGTCAGGTAATCAAATGTACCATTGGACTCCAGAATTGTAATCAGTTGCTCTGTGGTATATTTATCAGTTGTATTTAGGACAGTATTATTTATCAGCGGATATTCATCATCTTTAAATATTCTGATAATTTCCTCATCATCTTTCATATGTATCTGACGTACAGAACTATTATCTTCGCGTAGTCCGTTCAAGAATCTCAGTATGTTTTTCTCCCGTAGTATTAGATATTTCAGTATGAGACACTCTCTGTCGATTCTTTTGGCGTATTTTTCTTTGTTCATTATAAAGTTCTTGTATAGTATATCGTATGCGCTGTCAAAATGTGTTATGAATCCTTTTTCATCTATGAAATTTAACCCCTCTTTGAAAGTCTGCCGAATCTTCAGAAATATATCAAATTGATTGAGTTCATCCGATACATAACTCATATATTTAGCTCTTATCTTCGCAAATGAGCCGGGTATACAATCTATCTGAATTTCAACAGATGCATCCGTAGAATAATTTCGTATATCGTGTATAAATTCATTTTCTGATAATATTTCGACGTATTTATTTGGGCTTATCCACAGTGGTAATTCTGTGATAGTTATAGATTCGGCAGTCTCATTTAAATTGTATAGACCTCGAGCCGTGACGACTCCGTCATGTATCGATATATTTCCTTTGAAATTGTTTGTGTCTGGTGGTAATTCCTTATCAGACTTAGTTATTTTTTTACCACCTATTAATTTGTACAACACTTCGATAACTTTATTTATATCACGTGGATATACTTTATGTGACCATGCATACGAAACCGCTGACCTCAATTCCAGTATTGTCAAAGGAATTATAGGTATAAAGTTAACAGGTTCAACCTCTACCCCATCCTCATAATTTCGCTGTAATATCGGAAAATCTTCTCTGTTGAAGATGGAATATGTCAGTTTTTTATTTAGAGATACAGATACATATCTAGGACTCCCCGCATCTGCTCCTTTCTTATTTCTGCTACCGACTTGTCCATCTGATTTTAATAGGGGGTAATTATTAGACCCCGGATATGATTGTGCCATTTTTATTATGGCATCGTTCATGCTCTTTTCACCATGATGATAGTACATTTCATCGGCTACTTTACCTGTCAGCTGAAATATCTTTTTTGATGCAATTTCCCGCTTCAGAAGTATTGTAATAATCTTCCGTCTTACAGGTGTCAGGCCATCGAGTGCGGGTATCGTGCGTTTCAATGCACATAACATAAAATCTTTTGTCTGTGTATCTAGATGCCTATTTATCAAGATAGATTTATTTTTTTCTATATCATGAATCTCATCAATTGATAGAGGTACCGTGGGTATAGCTAGTTCGTCCTTACGTTTTATACTCTCAGACCCATAATATATATCAAATTTCATTTGAGTATTTTCATCGGAAATAACTGTAATTAGGTCATTTTCGAACTGTTTACTCATCAGTGGTACATATTTATCATCATGACTCGCTAAACCTTTCAGATATTTGACTGTTTTACCCTTAATATCGTGAGTTATCTGGTAGTTATCGAATAATCTCTCCTCTTTGAATTCAGCCACAATGTCACCTTTTGGGGTCACTATTCTTAACACGGGGGATGTCCATATTTTGATATAACTGAACTCAAACAATTCAGGCCATAACCTATAGAACATTTGTATTGTCAGCGAGCATATGCAACCTCTACCATCAGTGTCGGCATCTGTACATATAATTATCTCTTTGAATGGCAATGTTTTTACGGTGACTGATGTATATGTCTTATCAACGTCCAAGTTTAATATTTTAACTAGATTACCAAAGCTCTTACTGTCAAAGAATTCATTGCTTACGACCTCCATAGTACCATTTTCACCTGCTACTTCTGTCATCATTTTTGAAATATTTGAGGGTACTCCTCCAAGACTATATATTCCTGTATTATCAAATGTATACTTAGAACCTTTCACAGATATAAGTTTCTCTAGTAAAGTTTTAGCAGAATCACCTTCAGCTAGCAATAGGTTACATTGACAGAATCCTCTATTCTTTGGAGGCGTATACTTAGTAAATATTACTTTTTTGTCTATTTTTGTCTTAGGTCGTTTTCTCAGAGAGTCTAATTTCATAATATCTGTTAATTCTTTTGCTATAGTATCTATGTATGACTCTTTCACATTGAAAACGCTGAGTTCTTTCTCGGATGCAGAAAATGTATCTTTGTTCTGAGTCGACCAGTTAGTCACTGGCATTTTGCAGCATATTATCATTATAATCGAGTTTCCTATATCGGTAGATGTTGTATCTTTTGATGTATTCTTGACAGAGTTTATAATCTTCTTTTTTATGTATGAGAAATGCGTACCGCTCGATACCATGCATCCGTTTATAGATGATGATGTCAGTGGTATACCTTTTTGACCATTTTTAATCTTTGTGCATATCGATATATTCATAAATGATGTCATATTATGAGTTATTTGAATCGTATGAATCGGTCTGTCTGGTACCATAATCTTCATAAAACTCTCTGTATTATAAATATCACACCTCTTATCATTGATAGTTATGTTCACTATTTCACCGAAAAACATAGACAAATAGACTAGACGCAACCTAACAATATCAATAACCTCGTTCATTTCATCTGCATTTATAGGCAAATACTCAAACTTTTTATATGATGGTACAAAGGATACATTTGTATACGATAAACCGTGGTAATTAGTAATGACGGGCTCATCTATCTCACCGAAACCATGTCTATATTCTTGTGTATATAATTTCTTCTGTTTAGTATCGACTGTTTGAACTCTGAATATTTCGCTGTGTACGTTCGTTAATTTTATACCAAGAGCATTCATTCCTATCGCTTGATGATTATTGTCTATTAATATGTTACTACCAGCTCTGAACATTGTAAATAGCATCTCTGCCGTATACGTCGGTTTTCCTTTTATCGCAGATGCTTCTTTATTTATCGTAGCAGGTATTCCTGGTCCATTATTATATACTGTTATTTCGCCAGTTGTGGGATTTATTGATACGGATATGATTGTAGCTTCTCGTGTCTTGATGTAGACATCGGCACAGTTGGATATTGGTTCATCTATTATTTTTAGTAGTGCTACACTATGCTCATGTTTCGTTTTATAGAACACATTATCAGAGGAAAGTGCGTTCATTTTTGTGGTTCTTTTAAATAACCCTGTCATGTATGTACGAGACATAGCATGATCTCGCTCGCTCATAATAGCGTAATTTGTATCCATATTGTTTGTTAATATATATCATAATATAACTATTCAATTATATACAAATGTATAAGTGTATTAGTTGTAAACAATATTATCAGATGGATGATATGATATTGAACAGAATATTATCATATATTCTATGTATATCATGTGATAATAAATGTCTGATACTATGGAAAAGAGGTAACATAAAAAAAATATTAGACCATGTAGCTAATATAATTGAAGATATTCCAAAGACTGAATCGGTCAAAATAATACGTCATGTGAATAATTTATATGACATAGATTTTATAAAAATATCACCATTTGCAAGCCATGACGATATCGAGCTTCTAAAAACTATCAAACTACAGAACATGACCGAGTTAAAAAAAATATGGGAATCTATAGACAAAAAATTACTGTAGATGTTGACAGAAATATACATTATTTCTTCATCTACATATATGTTTTATACGGAACTATTTAGAATATAAAACATAGTTAGCAGTGAGTCATATGGTCTTATATCAGTAAGTTCCTTACTCCATCTGATAACCATATATAATAATTATTATATAAACAATTGAATATTATATAATATATTTATATCAAAATGTTATTCTGTCTAGCATGTTCAGCCACTTTAACAAAGCATACAAATACAGGAAAAATACTAATGAAATGCAAATGCGGAGCCGAATACGAAGGAGATCCGGAAGATACATTGATTGCTACTAAATTTGTAGTAGATGGTAGTCATGGACTTGATGTTTTAGTCGAATACGCAGAATATGATAGGGTTAATAATATTGTAGAAATTGGGTGCACGAAGTGCAATAGTTCACATATGATACAAATAGTTACAGACCAGTTATGTGCATATAAATGTGAAAAATGTCACGCTCTGATATCTCCGAATGAAATATTTTAAGATGACCTAAGATATACATCGGTACCAGATTTGTCGGCTAATGTAATACTGTCACGCGATAAATTACATAGGTTATTGTCGAACATAAAAGCAATACAGTCCTCATCGGCGTTGCATTCAAATTTACACGTATCATGCGTTGTAGCGGCTGCTATCGGTATCAGGTTATCTGATACCATTTTTTTACCCAACACAGTCACATAAGGCTGTGGAACTCCCTTCTTTTTGATAAAAGATTGATATTTTGTATCATGTCCGATGTTGTTGACGGTGTTACCCATATGGCACACTTGACCTGATTCATCATAGTATACAAAATTACACTTATCACTATGTGTACATTTATCTATACAATCAATCTCATTAGGAGAAGCAACTGTCTCATCTGCACCCATACTAAATACAGATTCTGGGAACGTGACATATCCTACATAATAGGTAATTTTATGGAATTTATAGTATATATAAGTTGCTATCATGAGAACTACAAACAATACTATTGCTAACCCAACTAGCCACGAGAAAATTTTAAGCCCTGTCGGTAGACCTGCCGGTTGATGCACCTTAGGTCGTTCTTCATAAGATTCCATATCAGATGCATCTTCGCTCATTTTTAGTTATATATATGACATGAATTTAATATTTTTGTAATATAAACAGAATTGTGATATGTCTACCTTGGACTTGAGGTAGTACCCGATGTAGTACCCACGGTACTCGATGTACTCGATGTACTTGGAGTGCTTGTAGTACTCGAGGATTCCTTACGGAAGAATTTCCACCATATAACGATCGCGACCACGATCATAACAATCAGGAGAACCAGACCGCCGATGATAAACAACTTACTCATTATATATACATAGTGTTTTATATCTTTTAAATATATAAAATAATATAATGGGGTTTTCTTTCGATTCATTGGTTTTTACGGACGAAGGCTTGATTCCTATACATAAAATAACCGCAGAAAGTGTATACAAAACACTAGTAAAAATAACAACAGATAGGGACTCATTCTACTGTACTTATGACCAGAAATTAAAGACAACTGACGGATTTGTAGAAGCGGTCAAGCTAACAGTCGACCATAAATTAATCATATGTGATAATGTTTTGAACCTACCCAGTGATAAGATTGATATAGATATGGCATGGTTTTTTGGAGTGGCTAGTTCGACAATATTCGTAATGAACAATATTATGCAGTTCTACATAAACAATCTAAAAGTACGGGATGAATTTATAAAGATATTGACATACTTAAAATATACAAGTGAGACGGTATATCCAATAACTATAACAGATAGAATCGTGCAGAGTATAATAAAGTCTCAGGTAAATAACACTAATAATATCAATTCTGACTATATTCATATCAATATATTACAGAGCTCATATGAGGTTAAAACTGCATACTTATGCGGTTTAACAGAAAATATATCCACACTGTCTTCAAATGGTAAATATATACTATGTAAGTCCCCAAATAAATATTTCATAAAAACATATCAATGTCTACTATTATCGTGCGGTATAGACAGTGAATGGCATTCAATTAGTACATCTGTACGGCAAACATGTAGAGCAAACTTACATAAATCGTATGTTCTTTGTATATGTAATGAATATGATAAGGAAAAATATTACAGATTAAAATACCACGTCAATCAAACAAAATTCGCGGATAGACTCGGTATATTCAAATTTAAAATATTCCTACCGAAGAAGCCTCCGAGATACACGTGTATAAAATCTATAGAAGTTGCCAAGGGAGACATGACTTATGATGTAAATGGCTGTGTCAATGGTTATATCACTGACGAATAATTTTTATACGTATATAGATGATAGATTATCTCAAGCAGATTATTACTGTTATAGTTGTATTCATAACATTAATATACGTTCACCATGCTTGTACACTCAAAACAAAAAATAATACACTGGTTCATATTAACATAGAACATAATTATCATACACTTATATAATGGTAGATATACATATCCTTATTTTTATATTCGTGATATCGCTGCTGTGTGTCGTTATCAAAAGGGCCAATGATGAGGATTCTATAAAGAAATATCATGATAATATTTTACATAAGCGCATGATAGGAAAAAATTGAATTACATATACAATAATATAATATATATCATGTCGTTCGATAAATATGAAGATATTGATGTATCACAGTATAAAATTAAATCATTCAGCGGTATGTGTGTATGTGGCGGTAAGTACATAACTGACGATGGGTTACTACAGTGTATAGAATGCGGCGATACCCCAGATATAAAACTTGATGAATATATGATGAATATGGAAAAACCTGACGAAGGTTTCACTATCGAACAAAGAAAAATAATACTGAGAAAGTTGACGATATATAATAAAAACGCTGAAATGAACAAAACACGCGCATTTCCTGATAATGTACTCGAAGCAGCTGTCGAAAACTTTGCAAAATTACGGGAATGTACAAAAGAAACTCGGAGTGATAAAATGATAGCAAGGCTGGGTGCATGTCTGTACAATGCGTGTATACATTATAATTTGATGAGAAGCCGGAAAGAAATCAAGCGATTTCTATGCCTGTCAAAGAGCATAACATCGTCGGTAGATATGATAAAAATAAAAGAAAATATAGGGGTACTGAAAACATATGCAGATGAAAATATCGACGTACGGATATCTTTTGCTAATAATCTATGTATAAGGGCAGATGTGACAGATATAAATACTCGTAATATTATATGTAACGAAGTCGTAAGAATACTCAATATATGTAATGAAAATGTCATAAGTGTATCCGCGATGCATGAATCAAAAGTAGCTGCATGTACATATATTTCGATGAAACTATGTGATATAGATATATCTGTGGACGATATGAGTAGTTATACGAGCATACATTCCGATACGTTACTTAAAATTATTGATGATATTAGGGCAAATAATAAACTATTCAATTTCAAGAAGATAACAATATGATATTCGTTGTATTGTTATTTATTTTGTGTAAATATAATATGAGTGATACTCAGCTGATATTTAAAATAATTTCTACATATTTTGCCAATGAATTCTATGAAACAATATATAATTCGGCAAAAACTAGCGTTGGAGAAGATGAATCAATCACAGAAAGATATATACATAAGGTTAAAATATACATAACATGCACCATGAAACAACCAAGATGTTACCTGCATGTAGTGAAAGGTTTGCATATATATTTCACAAAATGTAACAGGTTTAACAGCTTAATATTTGCAGATTTTGTAGATAAAATCGTATATCAATTCTGTCCGACAGACTATCAAACGTCTCTTTGTACAAAGGACAAAGATATCATATTAAGCGATGTCATATGTGATATTATTACAAAACTTGGCGCATTCGTAACGACACCCGATATGCTGAAGAAAATCATAGATACTCATGATAACTCAAAAACTTATATAAATACGATAGTGGATGAGGTTAATACTATATTAGTTCTGAAAAGAGAAATATATTTCACTAAAGTTGTACAAGAAATTGGACATTCGAGGGAGTTACTTACTGTAGCAGATGCGAATATATTGACAGAAAGTATATCTAAGTATGAGATAGAAAACAAAGAATTAAAGCAAAAAATAGCAGACCTAGAGAATAACATAAGTGAATTAACTGAGAACGAAATAAATTATAAAAAAATGATGACAACTGAGAATAAAGAACTAATGTACAAGGTTAAAAAATTGGAGGCAAAAATAACTGAGTTGATAGACCGAGAGGAAAAGTATGAAAAAATGATACTGTTTATGCATAATTTTAATACTATACATATGAATAAAACGACTCAATCTGCTGAGATGGAACCGATGGAGCTGATTATGTCAACCACGGCGACGCCGTTGGCTACCGTTACCCCATCGGCTACCGCTGCCACATCGACAACAGCGGTCGCCGCCATCCCATCGGTTACAGCTGTCCCCTCAGCCACCGCAGCCACATCGACAACAGTGGTAACCGCTGCCTCATCAGTCGCCACAGCAGCACCTGCTGCACCAGCAGCGACAACAGTCAAGCTGGATACAACAGATGACATATTGTCACTGATGTATATGGATGAAAAGGTTCAGCATAAAGAGGATACCCCATGTGAATCGGATACCCCGCATGAAGCTGAGACATCATATGAATCATACGTTCCGCGCAACATAAATACCTCATATGAATCTTATGCCCCGGACGAAGATACTTATGAATTAAACTTGGATCTTAATTAATATCATATATATTATGGGAGTTTTCAGACTGACAGAATATATGGAAAATACAGGAAAATCTATGATGAACAAGCCATTATTATGTAATATAATAAGAAATCCATTAATATCTGCCATAATCTTAACATTTCTACTTATGTGTATTTTTGTTAAAACGGGTAATATGGACATCTATAAAACATTCTCTATATCAGTATTAGCATCATCTATATATTTATTTGTATTTCACAGTGTAATAAAGGACCATTATACTCAATCCGTATCAGAAAAGGAAGAAATATCAGAATTCAAAGATGTCGTGGGCGAATCTGAACTATAGATATTGTATTATTCTTTTGTATCATACATATATCATGTCTGGCATGAAGGAGAGATATGTATCAGTCAACGATCGCTATATCAAAGAAGCAGATGATCCACCCGGAGCAAATCCGGGTGTATCATTCGGAGCCTATAGTATCACGAATGTTAATAATCCTGAAAGATTCGCACAGAATTATATCTATAATAATCCGAGAGAAGGTGTAGGTAGAACATATGGAGAAATGTATTCTACGATACCTAAGGATGAAATAATATACAAATTAGAAGAAACTGATATGAATAATTCATATGAAGATGTTATGGGGGATATCGATAAATATATGAGAAGTACAATCAAAGACAGGAGCATAGATCCTCCATTTTTAGATGAATCTGAAATGAGTGGCAGAGGTACTCAATATGGCGCTATGGTCGATAGGTTAATGAACGGAGAAGTTGGATTAGATAACGTGAATGTATTCACAGAGGGTAAATTCAGTGGTTTTATGGATACAAATCCTAATGATAGTACATATTCACCATTTGGAACATATGGTCCCTCTGGTAACTCTAATCCAAATACTCACACTGTTATGAGGGCGAGATTACAAGAACCGTTGATGGGTATAGAAGCAATGGGGTCCGTCCCCGAACCTACTTGGGGCGATCCGCAGATTAGTTTTGCAAAGAAAAAGATAGATAAGTGGGTAAAGAAAATGTATAATGCCTGGGGAGATCCATCATTTGAATCGCTCAACTATGGATATCCAACAGGTAATATGAGTAGACGCGAAGAATTCAAATCTACTCAATTAAGTGAAGAAATGGATGAGAACAGAAGAGCATTAGCGGTGGGTACGCAGATGCGCGACCAATACGGTAGTATAACAAAGCCCCATATCGGACTAAGTTGGTACAATACTCCGATGCTCGAATATACACAATCATTACCACTAGAATCAGCTGTACAGCAGAGGGCTGTCATACCTGAGAATGATAAAAAAATATTAGGTTTATACTATTCAGATGCATTATTTAGCACTCAAGAACGTGAAGATATACAACGTCCAAGTAATATGATATATGCCAATGGAAGTTCTATATTGGATACTGAGCAATTACAGCAGTTTCCTCATGAGAAACAATATATGATGTCTACGAATCCGTATGGATATCAGAAGGGATTATCGGTACCTCAAGGTGATAATACTCAATCAATGGGTACAGAAAACATAGCATTACAATATCAAGGAGCTGTACCATTTTCTGACCCTATTTCAAATAAATATCACTCTCTTGCTACGATTCAGTCTATAGATATGAAGAATCAGTCTAATTCTGTTACAGCTATTCCAAGTGATGCGCAGAAAGCAAAGTATAATATTGAGACGAAAATGAACGGAGAAAATAAATATGATAATCAGCGGAGAATGCCAAATAAATCAGATGGGCATAGATTAAAGTTCATGAGTGAAAATAATACACAAGGCGACAACCAAGAGGATAGATCAAGAAAAATGAAATATCTGACAGAATTACAGAGCCAAATATATACATCTGAAGTGAATGATATGGGTGATAGCATTGGAAACATAACATATACAGGCGCTGCACCTGTAGATATATCAGCCATTGACAGATATCAATCGGCCGATGTTGATATTGATACATTGGAACTAAATGGAGTGGAACCTGGTACAAATCTCATTATTGGCGACAAATCAAAGGCATCAATGTACACTGATGCAGAATTTACAAACGACGTATATTCTGTACGTTCAGGTAAAAATACGACACTTCAGCCTTCTCTAAATAGTAAGCTGATGAATAATACAACGATTATAGCTACAAATGAATTCGGAAGCACAAGCATTGGCGGAAAAGGAACGGGTACGCGTCTGTATCAGAGAGGTACATATAATATGAAATTTGACAGAGATAGAGATGACCTAAAAGAATTGAATATATAAATATCAATATATACGACAAAAGAACCCGGTATACTACAGAATGAACAAAAAGCAAAAGATTTCGCATTTCACTCCTGATAATTCCCTGTGGATAACAGAAACAGATGTATCTATAAGTTTCTCACTTGACCCGTATTTTATCAGAAAGTATGAAGATATTGTGCCAGATTTTGGATTCAATGGTCTGGGTGAATTTGTATACAAGAGAACATATTCACGCATTAAAGTCGATGGCTCGCATGAAGTATGGTACGAGACTGTAAAACGAGTAGTCGAGGGTACTTATAGTATCATGAAAGCATATGTATTAAGAATATCAAAAGGTCGATGGAGTGATGAAAAGGCTCAAAGATCGGCACAGGAGATGTATGATAGAATATTTCGTATGAAGTTTCTACCGCCTGGGCGAGGATTGTGGGCAATGGGTACAAATATAATTACTACGAGAGGATTAGGTGCATCTCTAAATAATTGCGCATTCTGTTCTACTGAGAATATGGATGTAGACCCTGTTCAGGCATTCGTATTTTTAATGGATGCAACTATGTTAGGCGTAGGTGTTGGATTTGATACGCTCGGTGCCGGAAAGGTCATAATTAAACAGCCAACTAATCATAAAAATCATATCATATCCGATAGTAGAGAAGGATGGGTAGAATCCGTTAAATTACTGATATCATCATATTTAACTAATGATAATGGTGTCATATTTGATTATTCTCAGATTAGACCAGCGGGTGAGCTTCTGAAAACATTTGGAGGGCTATCATCGGGGCACGGACCACTTAAAAATCTACATGATTCTATTGATAAAATATTTACAAAACTCATAGGTAAACCTATAACTGTGACATGTATAGTAGATATAATGAATCTAATCGGTAAGTGTGTCGTATCTGGTAATGTGCGTAGATCCGCCGAAATAGCATTCGGTGACCCTGATGATGTGGAATTTATAAACCTAAAGAATTATGAGCTAAATCCCGAAAGAATGGAATGGGGGTGGCTATCTAACAATAGTGTATTTTCTACTATTGGAATGGATTATTCCAAGCACGTAGAGCGTATCATTTCCAATGGTGAGCCGGGATTTGCATGGCTTGATAATATGAGAGCATATTCTAGAATGTGCGAGTATCCTGATAATATAGATTTCAAAGTAAAAGGCGGTAATCCATGCTTGGAGCAGTCTCTAGAGCATATGGAATTATGTTGCCTTGTGGAAACATTTCCATGCAAAGCTGACAACATGGAAGACTTCAAAAGAACCCTAAAGTTTGCGCATCTATACGCTAAGATTGTTACACTTGTTCCGACTCAATGGAAGGAAACCCGTGAAGTAATGAGCAGAAACAGAAGAATCGGATGCAGTATATCAGGAATCACTCAGTTTATAACATCTCATAATATCGAAACTCTGAGACAGTGGTGTGTATCCGGATACGATGCATTAAAGTATCATGACAGGGAATTATCTAGATGGTTGAATATACCTGAAAGTATTAAACTTACAAGTATAAAACCTTCTGGCAGTGTATCTCTGTTAGTTGGGGCAAGTCCTGGCATTCATCATATGGAATCAAGATACTATATCAGAAGAGTGCGATTAGCCAGAAATCACCCACTTGTGAATGATATGAAAAATAAAGGATACAGGATAGAAGCATGTGTAGGATCTGAAGATACTACTGTCGTTATAGAAATACCGGTAGATGTCGGAGAAGGTACCAGAGAATTGAAAAATGTATCTATGTGGGAGCAGTTAGGATTAGCAGCATTTATGCAGCGATATTGGGCTGATAATCAAGTATCAGCAACTATAACATTTGACCCAAAAACGGAAGGTAAAGATATCGTCAACGCGTTGAATATATATCAGTATCAACTAAAAGGAATATCATTTCTGCCATTATTAACAGATTGTACAGCATATCCACAGATGCCATATGAATCTATAACAGAAATACAATACAAAGAAAATATATTGAGATTGAAACTATACAAGAATACAATGTCTGAATCTAATACGACTGGATGGCTGGGGTTTCAATTGGAACAACAGGAGCAATCGACTCATCGGATGGAAGATGCATTTTGCAATAACGATACATGTATGAGAACATAATACGATACGAGTATAACTTTATATTTTTGTGTAAAAAATTGAATTATTTAGAAATTTTATACATCTTAGCAATGAATACTTGCCGTATCTGTTCATCAGGCGGTTGCTCGACAAAGATAGCGGAACCCAGTACATATCTATGTAATGAGTGTACTGAAAAGCATGGTATAGAGCTGTGCAAGAGATTCAATAATATCAAAAATGACTACGTTGTGCTATGTGTTTCATGCGGCGTGTTGGAGAAAAACATAAGTATCATACATGAAATATATACAGATTTTATTACTATAGATTCCAAAATCGTTAACGATAAGAATACCATAACAACATATAAGTTGGCTCATAATCCCATGATATATTGTTTATGTAAAATGTGCAAAAACTTGCTTGATGAAAATAGGATACCGAAAGTTATCAAAGGGGTGCCTTTTTCTATTGGCGGTGCCGCATCTTCTCAGCATTGTGATCTCGATAGATTGCACTCATCGCATTTAAAATCACTGATAGAATTAAGAAATGCCGATGAAGTGCTAGAAAATAAGTTGATGGAGCGTATCATGCACATGGAGATGCGAATGGAAGATATACAGAAGAAACATGATGATACATTGTCAGAGTTTGCAGAATTGAAGATAAAACATAAGGAACTCATAAAAATGTATAACTCATTGCTACCTAAGTCATCTATATATAAGTTTAATACAGGTGAATGTATATCTATAGTTCAAGATACTGATTTGACAAAAAAGAAATACGAGATGATAACATCCATAAATATAAATGAATCTCTACAGACATTAAGAGATACTTCAGATAATATATTTATACACTGTATCATATATACTGATAAGAGCGATGTGATAAGAAATGCACTTGTTTCTCACGTGTACAAAAACAACATAACCAACGAAAATGACAGAGAATATTTCGACGAAGATTTAGATATATCCAAAGTTATAGACAGAATACTCAGCATATGCAAGGTGTTAGAATATGATTACAATATTGTATCAAATGAAGATTTGGAGAAATATAACAGACTTACCATACAATGATATATTTTTGTATAAATTATTGAATTAATCCATTCTAAATATCTCTTCCACTGGTGTAATCGAAGCAACGTCATGGATAGTGTCGCCCCACTAATGTTTTCTGAGATGGATATCGAGGGGCTCAATGCTCCTCGATGTTTGTTCAATGTTCCTGGTTATAATGAGTATATTGAAAAATTCTACCAGGGACCGAAATTCATCCGACATTCCAGACGTTATGCCAAAAAGCTTCGACGTCGACATAGGGCACATGCTCTATTCATTGCTGACAGGGTCGCTCGGTTCGCAAAACCGATTGTAATCTCGCTAATGAGTAGATGCATCGAAACATCGCTGCATTTACCGCTAGAAGTGAGAGAAATGGTCTGCCAGTATTTGGACGAAGCAATATTGATGTAACGTTGAAGTAAGAGGAAAATGAGTATTAGGTATATGACTCTTTGCGGCTGTATACCCGGTATTCTTTTGTATAGTTTGTACCTCATGTAAACTCTTGAACTATATTTTTGTGATATCTCTTCCACCAGTATTTATATTCTCGCAAAATCATGGAACTCGTCCCCTTTTCTGAGATCGATGTT
>JACCEA011805173.1_pt1 | contig 33884 bp, 26 predicted proteins | sample 7449851 | NCBI WGS metagenome assembly JACCEA01 (sample SAMN15323453, study PRJNA562643) | freshwater metagenome | isolation source: river surface water | place: USA:Blue River Watershed | collected 2017-08-18 | reverse complement strand
TAATAAAATGCAGGATATAATCTACATGTACAATGTTTATGATAAATTAGTTGATAATAATAAAAATTTAGAAAGTAGGTATAAAATCATGAATGACTATAATTTTAAGCCAATTTATAAATTGATGTGTGCTTTAGGAGTTCCGCAAGAAAAACAGGCAGATTTCTTTGAAAAATATCACGTACCTGATTTAATCGGTGAAGATTGTGAAGTTTTATTTGTTTTAGAATCCCCTCATACAGATGAGATTACACATAAGCACACTTTAGCTGGAAAATCTGGAAAAAATCTAAGTAAAGCATTAATTAAAGCAGATGGAGATATAAATAAGTTTATTACTGATGGTTTAAATGATGACATACCATTTGGGTGTTGGTTAAAGGAACATATTAATAATACAGATTTAGGTAAAAAAATTGGCATTATGAATGTTTGTAATTTTCCAATGCAAAGTAAAGCATATTCTTGTAAAGAGCAAAATATCAGTGAATTAGAAGATCTGAATGCATTGAAGAAAGACTTGCAAAAGAGTGAACAACAACTTTATTGCAATACAAATAATTATAAATGCTTTGACTTAATAATGTTTAGTTTTAAGAATAGATTGACTAAATTAATAAATAATACAGCTAATAGGACTATTAGTATAGTATGTTGTGGACATATTGCAAATAATTTCACTAACTTTATTCAAAATAATAAAATGGTAAAAGATCCACTTCAACTTAAATCGCCTACTGTAATTAAGCATCCAGTCAACAAATTGGATCAAACAGATTTAAACAACATTACTGAGACTTTTAAAGCAGTAATAAAATGAAAAAATTCCTCCTTTTTTGCTATTTTTGCCAAATTATCATTTGCCTTGACGGTAGTGCCAATTACTGAAACAGTATGTCCTTCGCTGGTATTTACTAATACCGATAGTGCAGATACACAAGAAGAGCTAAATAAAAAACTGCAAAAAGATATAAATGCACTGCCAAATGCAACTCGCTTAGTTTCTATCAATTATACCAATACGACAACGCTTATTCGAGATAAAGATAAAGCCTGTAAAACAGCTACTGCATGGGTAGAAGTTAGTAAGTAATTACGGTTATTATTTTTCATTTTGTATTGTATATTATACATTAATGCTATAATATGGGTAATATGTTTAATATATAATACAAATATGGGTATATTATGAATCTCAGCGAATTGGGTAATATCATTTCAAACGCACGTAAAAAGCTGAATCTTTCACAGTCAGAGTTAGCTAAAAGAGCTGGTATTGGTCGCGTAACACTGTCGCTTATTGAAAACGGTTCTATTAATGAAATTGGCATAACTAAAATTATGCGGTTATGTGAATTTCTCAGTCTTGAGCTGGTAGTTCAAGAAAAAACTGCCCGTCCTACATTACAGCAATTATTAGCACAAAAGAATAGCCATGATTAAAGTTTTTACTTCTTCTAATCCAGTGGGTGAGCTTTTTCAATCAACATTTACCCAAAGTAAATTTATATTTCAGTATGATGATAATACTGCACATAGCCAAGCAGTTTCTTTAACCATGCCTGTTATAAATGAGCAATATGAGTTTTGGCATGGTCTACATCCTATTTTTGAAATGAATCTTCCTGAGGGGGTATTATTAGATAGGCTAAAGAATCTTTATCGCAAACAAATCAAAAATTTCTCTGATCTAGATTTACTTAAAATAGTTGGTAAAAACCAAATAGGCAGGATTACATTTGATAGTAACGTAAAGCATAAATCTATTGTAAACGATATAGGATTAGATTTAGCTGCATTTAGAACTTACGCAGGAACAGAGGAATTATTAGAATCATTACTAGCTAAATATGGTTCAAATTCAGGTATTGCTGGTGTTCAACCCAAGATTATGGTTCTTGATACTAGTGATAATAGCAATCCAAAGCTAAGTGAACTAGACCGTCTAACTTATAAGGACACCACACATATTATAAAGTCTTGGAGTGAAAACAGTTATCCAGAGCTAGCAACCAATGAATATTTTTGTATGTTAGTAGCTAAAAATGCAGGATTAAATACACCAGAAATCGAGTTAACTAATAATGGTAAATTTTTAATAATAAAACGTTTTGATTTGATTGATGGTGTTTACTATGGCTTTGAAGATTTCTGTGTTTTACAAGCTAAACGCACTCAAGAAAAATATGATGGCAGTTATGAGCAAATCGCTAAAACTATCAAAGATAATCTAGTAGCTGATAGCTCAGTTAATTTGAAGTCTGCACTTTATGATTTTTTTAAATCACTAGTTATAACCGTATTATTGCGTAATGGTGATGCTCACCTAAAGAACTATGGCTTAATTTATAAGGATGCTGCTAGTATAATTGATCTAGCGCCCATTTATGATATAGTTACAACTACAGTTTATTTACCTAATGATATTATGGCATTAACTCTCAATGGTACTAAGCGGTGGCCAAATAAAAAGAATTTATTACGCTTTGGCATAAATTCATGTTTATTATCTAAATCTACAGCACTACAGGCTTGTGATGAAGTTATTGCAGCCATAGATCAAACGATGATACTATTATCCGCAGAAGTAAGCCATAATATTAAATTTAGCCCTACTGGTACAAAGATGCTTGAAGTGTGGTTAAATTCGTTAAATCTGTTTAAAAATTCTTAACGCTAATTCTATTAATATAACTCAACTATATCCTCTATCCATAAATTATTCAATTAAATCAGTCAATATTTACAGCATAAAATATTTTATTTGTGCTGTTATTGTCTTTACCATTCCTTTGTTAGAATCATTACCTGAACTAAAAAGAAATAGAATCAATTTGCAAATAAAATATTAATGAGTCTATGATCGCTGAAAATTAATTTAGTTTACGCTATCCAAACTTTATGGCACGTATTATGCATCAAAGGTTAACAAGCTAAACCATGAGGATATCATTAAGCGCTTTTAGACAGCTATGATATCCTTAAATAAGCCTATTAGCATTAATTAGCGTTCGCTTATAAAAAACTGAATAATGCACCAAATCAAAGGAATAAGATTATGAAATTTAATTTAAGAAAAGCCGCTGCAATCCAGCAAGAAATATTACAAACTATTAAAACCCTATCCGATTTTGAAAACAAGATTGAATTCACTGAATTTGACCAGAACATAGAAGATACATTTAATACTAAACATAACGATTACCTGGTTAACTTACAGCTAATTGACAATCTTTATCGGGTATACTATGCTATTCGTAATGAAGTAGCTATGTTAAATCAGCAAACAGGAATTAGTAAGCTGCTAAACGAAATTGAGTTAGCTAAAAAACTAATGGTGACTTATACTAAAGCCAAAGAGAATGAACCAGTAATGGATATTAATACAATTAATTTGCGCTTAGATAAAATCCGTAAAGCTGAGCAAAAAGATTATTACTATAATCGTTCAGTAGATACAACATGCGTTCTTTCAAGCGATATCAAGGCTGCTGAGCAGCAGATAACTAAACTAAAACAAGGTATCCGCGATTTAAGCGATAACTTACTCGAACTTAACGTGCAAACCAAGATGACTCTTGATGCACAACAATATCAGATATTAGTCCAAGCTGGTATCTGTAACTAATTGCTGTAACAAGCAATTTCAAGGAAAAACAAAAGGTATCTCAATGGCTGTAATAGAAAATTACTAATAGGTATTTACGAACAATGCATTTTGCTCAAGTGACCTTGCTACTAGTGACGCATATTGTTTATTGTTGATTGTAGTCGCTACTATTTTTCGGGTATTTTCGACAGTACCCCGTAAGATTAATAGTTAGTGATTTGTAAATTGCCAGTTGTTATTTGCTTTATTATGGTTTCAACGAATACTTTTTGTTTTCTACCCTTGATTTATTTTTATAATAAATTTTTATTGTGCTGAAAATCCAATATATCTTCCGCAGCACATAGTATCTCTATAGCCAGAGATATTTATTGCGTAACATAGCACTGATATAGATAAATCTGTAAACGGCTAGCCCACAGAGTTTTTAATAATTATGTAATCCTCAATTCTAAATAATAGAACTCAATTTAACCATTATTTTTAATAAATCATAAATAACTACAGTCATAAATTACGTTTTGATATTCTAAATTTGTGCTGTTTTTATTATCTCGCATATTAACGTAAAATCTACTCCTGTAATAAAAAATTAACACATCAAGTATAAAAACACAAAAATAAAACAAAGAATGGAAAATATTATGCCTTATTTACAAAATGAACTAAATAAAATCAGATTCTCTCAATTATTAAGAATTGCTAGTTTCATAGACCACAAAATTATCCAATCGTGTGCGACAGACACTGAATTTCAATACTGGGATGATGATATATATGCTGAATGTTACTTTGACTTCTGTAGTGGCGAATGCTGTAGACAAAAAAAGAATCAAGAACTATACGTCGTTAGCCGAGCTAAATTCCGTAAAGCAAAAGCTAAATGGTTAACCATATGCTATAACTATCCAATCTTTAGAAGATTCACATTGGCACAAATATTATCATTATCTGAATTATATAAAACTATTACAGGGTATTCTTCTTATTATCAATATAAGTCTCGATTTATCGATAAAATGGTATTTACGACGGAATCTATTAATGAAATTAAGCGGATGATGGATTTTAATGATGAAAAATTTAATGATGAAGGATATTTAATCAAAGGTATGCGTGAAGTAAGTACATTTGTTGCTCCACACGAATACATCAATGATTCGATTGCAGCACAGATATATATGGCTGCTTTAAAAGATAAACCCACACGAGTACAAACTCTAGCAGAAGCTCGTCAAAAATATGCCGAATATCGCGAAACCTATCACCCAAATCAAAGGATATTTTTTGCAACTAATTAATAATGACTTTAGTGATTTTGAATAATTCTATCAGTAAATCCTCGTGATTCAAGTACAGGTTTCTCGGGGCTTAGGATTTCTATTAAATAATGCTTTTATTAATCCCAGAAAATACTTTTCTTATACAAAATATTGCTATGTAATACCAAATAAATCATGCATATATGAATTGTTAAATATATACCCTCCCTCCAGCTTATTTTTCAACCAGCTTTTTTATTTATGCTGACGATTAATAATAAAATAAGCAAGATTCCTAAAAATAGAATTAATTCTAAGTAATTCACATAAAATATTAAGCCCTATCAGTCATGGATTACAGCATTAATCGATAAATTCCTGCTGTATTAGTTAATTATCTGAAACATATACAATATTTACTTTATTATTTATAATATTACAGGATATATTGTTTATGTTTAAAAATAGGTTTTTACCATGTTTATTTATTCTTATTGCTAGCCTCTTGGTTGGATGCAGCGGTGGCGGTGCAGATAACAAAGTTCATGATACAGCAGCAGCACCAGCATTATCACTATTAATTACGGTACCCATTGAATACCCAGAAGGCACAGCTACAGATATACCAGTAATAGTAACTAATACCGGCAATCAAACAGCTAAAAATATTACTTACCAAATCAGGGGGCAACAGCCAGTAAGTAAGCAATCAACCAATAATAGCAGTAGTGTACAAATTGACTCAGTAATGGCTAAAAAATGCGCGAATATTGAGGTTGGTTCGTCATGTCAAATCAATGTTCATGTACCTGCTGATATACCTGCTGATAGCTTAGTCTTCAGTGCAAGTAATGGAAGTTCACCAAACAATATTAAAACTGCAATTATCGCTATTACTGGTTTACCAGTTAATAATTTACCTGGGACAGATGGTTTGGTATTTTATGCACCAGCAGAAATTCCAGACAATGCAACAATTGCCATTATCACTATGGTAGTAGCTTCTCCAAATGTTGGTGATTTTAATAATATTGTCCTATTAGATGCCAGTGGCAATAGATTAAATTATCAGGTATTGACGGGTAATAATGGTATAGGTATGTCAAATCTTAGACAGGGTTCAGTGGTAACAATCGCAGTACAAATCCCCAACAATGCTAAGCAGTTAGTAATATATCCACAGCTTCTGCAAAATAATTCACCGCAGCCAACTCCGACTCCTGGACCAAGCCCGACTCCAATAAATCCAATTGTTATTGATGTTGTAAAAACAGCGATAATAAATGTTACGCCAGATTATATTTATTTCAACGAGTCAAATACTTCACAAACTATCACCATCTCAAACTCTGGTGAATATGTGGCAACTGGCTTATCAATAGAGTTAGCTGGAGTAACACCACAACCATTTGCCATTAATCAAGCACAAAGCACCTGTGGTAATCAATTAGAATCGGGGAATTCATGTAATTATGTAATTACTTTTAGTAGTAATTTACATACAGCAGGAACATCGGTAATAACGCTAAATTATTTTGATGGTAAAGAACAAAAAAGTAATACTTCTACTTTTGATTACAAAGGTCAAAATGTTGTTGCTGGTCTATCGGTTGATTCAGTAAATAACCCAAATTCTAATTTTACAACAACTACCGCTCACTCAGAAGCATCTAGTGTTGTTCGGCTCACCAATACTGGTCAAACCAATATTACTATTGGACAAGTATCACTTCCAAGTAATTTTAGTTTTAGTCCAGATTCAAGTAATGGTTGTAGTGTTGGAGTAGTTCTTGCTCAACAACAATTTTGTTATGGCGTAATCAGATATAGCAACAATAATGTAACTCAGCTTACAACTGGAGAGGTAGCGGTAAATTATTCATACTTAGATATTGCTGGTGTAACTACTTTATCAAATCAAAGTATGGTTGGTTTAACGTGGTCAACAGTTCAGTCACAAGCAACATTAGCAATTGCAAATAATAATTATAACATTGGTAGTATTTTAAACAATAATACTGCATCATTAACACAAACTATAAGCGTAGTCAACATTGGTGAAGCATCTACTGTTGGTAATATAACTGCACAATTAAATAACAATACGCACAACTTATTTCAGATATCAGCAAATAACTGTCAGAATGGCTTACTAGCTGGTGAAAGTTGTAATATAGTCGTAGCATATGGGCCAGCTGCAAATTCAATCAATCCAGGAGTAGTTGAAGCTCAATTAGGTTTAACTTATACACCAAGTATAAATACTAGTTCATCGCAAACAACAACTAATTTAACTGGAAATATTGTTGGTGCAAAAAGTGCCGCCTTAAGCGTAACAAGCCGCATCTCAGCGTCGATTGCAGGCAATGGTAGCATAAGTTCAGCATATGAAATAGAAAGTGGCACTAGTTCAACCATTACCTACACTTTAACCAATAGTGGCGAACGCCCAGCGACTAACTTTTACATTGAGAGTAATACTATTACCGGCTGGAGTCTACAAGCCAATAATTGTGGTACTTCACAAAATAAAATCTCCTTAGAGGTTAGTCAATCGTGTCAAGTTAGTTATTCGTCTCCCATAACACTAGGTTCAAATAATGTAACTCCAAGTGGATTTAGTGCTACTTGGGTCGATGAAGACTCCCCTAATGGCGAAACTCAAACCGTATCGAATAGTACAATTTACATTAATGGTTATCAACCAGCAGCGATTTCCGCTAATACCAATGGTATCCTTGTTGATAGCAATAGTAATTCAACAACACCATTAACAGTCTCATTGTCAGGTGGCTATAATGTAGAAAGCCAGATAATCACCATTTCAGGAAGTGGTTTCACTGTGACGCCAAGCTCGTGCACATTAGACTACAACAATACAACATGTACGTTTAGCATTAGTACTACCAGCATAACAGATGGTATGTATAATTTAACGCTAAATAATAGCGGTACGATTGCAATTCCTGTTAGTCAGATTGCAGTGACAGTTATATCTGGCAATAGTTGGACATGGATGAGCGGTAGTAATTCACTCAATCAATTGGGTGTGTATGGTACAAAAGGTATACCAGCTGCGAATAATACGCCAGGAGCTAGAACAGCAGGTGCGAGTTGGACTGATTTGTCGAATAACTTGTGGATTTATAGTGGCAGAAGCATTGAAACTGGTAGCTTAGGTACTTCTAATGACTTGTGGAAATATGACGCTGCCACTAATCAATGGATTTGGGTAACTGGTGAAAGTTATCCAAATGTAAATGTTCCAGCAGACTATAGTAAAACACCTAACGCAACCAATACACCAGGAAGTCGTGGAGCATCAACGAGCTGGACTGATTTGTCTGGAAATCTCTGGCTCTTTAGCGGAGGTACTTATGACTCTTTAGGTAATGGCAGCAATCCCAACGACCTATGGAAATATAATCCTACAACCAATCAGTGGGTTTGGGTAACTGGCAGTAGTAACACTAATCAAGCTGGAGTATACGGTACAAAAGGCACACCTAGTCCAACCAACACACCTGGAAGTCGTGCTGGTTCAAACGGTTGGACCGATAACAATGGTAATCTGTGGCTATTTGGTGGTACTGGTAAAGATAGTACATCAACAACCGGTGGTTTAAATGATCTATGGAGATATAACATTCAAACCAATCAATGGACATGGGTAAGCGGCTCCAAAACTATTCAACAACTAGGCGTTTATGGAATTAAAGGCGTTGCAACCTCGGCTAATGTTCCTGGTTCTAGACAATATGCAGCTCGTTGGACAGATGAATCTGGAAACTTATGGTTGTTTGGCGGTCAAGCTTACTACAATAATGGCACAACATCTGGTTACCAAATGAAAAATGATTTATGGAAGTATAATATACAAAATAATCAATGGACTTGGATGAGTGGTGAAAGTAGTGATAATATCCCATATGGCGTATATGGAACACAAGGTGTTGCCAATAACGCAAATATATTGGGCGGTCGCGCAGGATCTTCTTCGTGGGTTGATGCATCTGGAAATTTGTGGATATTTGGTGGAACTGGCTATGCATTAAGCGGTAACACGATAGGTCTCAATGATTTATGGAAATATGATACTCAATCAAATCAATGGACTTGGATGAGCGGCGCTAATTCGAATGCTACTCAATATAGTTCCTATGGTACAAGAGGTGTACCAAGTTCATCAAATCAACCAGGTTACAGATACATGGCAAGTAGCTTTATCTCCAGCAATGGCAATCTATTTCTATTCGGCGGTAAGGGTCTCGCAGCAACAGGAAGCACGAGCTATCTAAATGATCTATGGAGCTATACACCGCCAAAATAACTAAGTATGATTTTTATATAGTTAACACATAAATAAACACCCGATAGACTCATCAATAGCTAGTTGTAGATTTTGTTCTCTGCTCGGGTGTGTTCGAATTAACCGTTTTAGGTTTGCCCAGACATGTTCTATGGGATTAATGTCTGGTGAATATGGTGGTAGGTATATCAATCTTCCGCCAACTTCTTCAATTAATTCTTTAACTTTATTTGATTTATGGAAACTTGCATTATCCATAATTACTATCTGATTTGATTTTAATTTTTTGCATAAACAATGCTCGACCCAAGATAAAAATACCTCAGTATTCGTATAACCGTCATATCCCATGGAGCAATGAGCTATTTGGTTCCATAGCAATAATAACCACCAATAAGAGTGATTCGTTTGGTTCTAAACCCCAATGCTTCAGTAAAAGGCTTACAACCTTTCTCTACCCAGCCACGAAGTTTAGACATGTTGTTGTCTACTCCTGTTTCATCAATATAAAACAGATTGTTAATATCAATATCTGCTAATTGTTCTGTAAACTCTTTTCGCTTCAGTTCACATCGCTTTTTATAATTGAACTCTTTTTTTATATGTTATTCCAAGACGATTAAGCGTATTATAAAAACAACTTTGTGCAACATGTGGTGCCAACGCATTACGGAGTTCCTTGCCATCAGAATCAGGATGCAGTTCCAAATAAGTTAGTATTGCAGCCTTATCATTAAATAATCTTTTACGACCAACTTTAGCTGATTGAGTAAATTTACAATAGCCAGTTGTTTCGTAGAGAGTAATCCAACTGCGTAAAGTTTTATAGTCAACAGACAATAACTCTGATAATGATTTCTTGGTGTAATTTCCAGTTAAATATAACTTTATTGCTCTGTCTCTTAGGTCTGGTGAATATGGATTTATTCTTAGATTCTTTAAGTGAAAGCATTATTATACAATAAAGATAATTTGTTTGTAGGTTAGCTATACTGATTTTTATTGTCATCACTAGATTCTCACGTAGTTTAAAATGTACGTTCTAGTATAGACCCTAAATTAAAGGCAATATTTTAATACAGTGTCTGGATTATTTGTTTATAGCCCAAACTATAAGTCCATACAGATTAATTGCAATTTTCAATACAATCCATTACAATGCCTGATATTTTAAACTGGAGAAATTATTATGTCTAAATTACCAAATTGTCCACAGTGTAACTCTGAATATGCCTACGAAGATAGAGAGATGTATATTTGTTCAGAATGCGGCCACGAATGGAGTGCTACAACAGATAGCGAAGAAAGTATCAATGAAAACTTAATCGTTAAGGATTCTAGCGGCAACTTTTTACAAGATGGTGATAGTATTTCGGTGATTAAAGATTTAAAAGTCAAAGGAAGCTCTCTGGTGGTCAAAGTTGGCACCAAAGTTAAAAATATTCGTTTAATTGAAGGCGATCATAATATTGATTGTAAAATTGAAGGTATTGGACCGATGAAATTAAAATCTGAATTTGTCAAAAAAGCATAAATGAAGATAACTAGATCGTCAGACATTACCCCTAAAATTCTTGAACAATATCAATTTAGCAACATTTATTAAAAAAGTGCATTTGTGTTTTAAGCCACAAATGCACTTTTCAATGTAAACATAATAAAATTTATCTTACAATTAGAGTAAGTCATTCAAATACTAAACGATTTGTACAAACTTACCAGCACTGTCTGACCACTCCAAAACATGACCTGAATGTACGTCATAAACCCAAGCATTAACCGTAATCTGCTTACTTGCAATCATAGCACCAACTTTTGGATAAGTTTTGAGATTTTCAACTTGATGTAACAAGTTAATGGTAACTCCATCATGAGCATCCTTAGGCTTATTTAATTTAAAACCTGTTTTAATCAAACCCAACCAATTATCCAAGCCAACATAACCCAATGAATTATCACCACTCGCAATTGAGGCCTTAACCGCACCACATTCAGTATGGCCGCACACTACAATATTACGTACGCCTAATTCAGACACCGCATATTCAATTGCTGCAATTTCACTATAAATATTATCTGGCATATATGGCGGCACAACATTACCAACATTCCGCACAATGAAAATTTCGCCAACATTAGATGACAAAAAAGCATTTGGATTTAAACGACTGTCAGAACATGTGATTAACAGAGTATGAGGGCTTTGACCTTGTGCCAAAGTGGTTAATAAATGCTTATTCTCTTTCGCATAATTACTAATGTACTTGGTAATTCCATGGCGCAACACGTCATTTGCCGAATGAGAGAAGCCTGATTGTTCCAAAATAGCCTTAATCTGATGCTCAGCGATCGTAGAAGTATATGGTTGCGACTCAAAGGTATTGATCGTAATTGTTTTATGCTGCTCATCTGACATGCCATGAAAAATTGATTTAACACTTGAATCCAGCAGATCTTGCGCAATACTGATTAGATGTTTAGCCCCGCTACTATCAATATTTTGCAACATCCCAAACTCAAAAATCACAAAGCGAATTCCTTTTTCACTCAATGCATAATCTTTAATCTTGGCCAATTTTTCATATGACATAAACGTAATGCTACCTGCTAATCCTACACGCAATACATTATTATTAGTCCATAATTTTATCTCGGCTTTAGTCCGCAGCATCCGAATCCCAACAATAATAAATGCCGCTAATAAACCAGTTTGAATTCCATCAATTAAATCACTACCAATAATTGCGAAAAAGGTAATACAGTATACTAAGAAATCTAGGCGATCACTTTTCCACAAATCGATCACTTGACGGAAGTTCATCATTTTAAACGCTGCCGCAATCAAGATCCCCGACAGCACTGCAATCGGCATAATCTCGATTACTTGTGGCACGCAATAGATCACGATCAGAACCAGCAAAGCATGCAAAATTGAGGCTCTACGGGTCTTAGCACCAGCCAAAACATTCACAGATGAACGCGCAACAATTCCACTAACAGGAATCCCACCAAACATTGCGACCCCAATATTAGCGATACCCTGCCCAATTAACTCCTGGCTTGGATTATGTAAATCGCCTTTACCCATTAAATCTACCGCACTTAAAGACAATAAAGTTTCCAATGAAGCCAAAATAAATACTTCAAGCCCCGCCAAGAATAACCTTGACCAATTATGAATTGAAGCAAAATTAGGTGCATCTGGATGTAAAATATCATGCGGAAGTGTTCCCACAGTGGCTACACTAATCCCTGATAAATGGACTATAACAATTGGAATTAATACCGCGAAAAAGAAAGCATAAGCACGTGGTAAAAAGCGCGGCACAATCGCTAAAATAGCAATCGTAAGTAAAGTTAAGCCAAACCCAGCACTGCTGACATGGTGCATATATAAATACCAATGTGAGTACGTGTCGGTAATTGTGTTGTTCTTTTGCCCAGCAATTTGAAATGCATAAGGCAACTGTTCAAAAAACAACAAGAAACCAATACCAGCAGCAAAAGCTAAGACCAATGAAATCGGAATATACTTGGCAATTCTGCCCAGCTTAAGAACCCCAAATGTAATCTGTAACCCACCACAGACAACACCAATAACTAAAAGACCACCAAAACCAAAATTCTGAATTACACCAGCTAATAGCACCGACATCGCAACTGCAGGCCCAGTAACACCAAGCCGCGAACCACCAAAAATTGCACCGAGCACCCCACCAATTACCGCGGAAATTAGTGCGGCCTGCACAGGAACACCAGTTGCTAAGGCTACTGCCAAAGACAAAGGAATTGCCACAAAAGCAACAGCAATTGCGGCGCCAATGTCTTCACGCAAATACTGAAGCTTAAAAATTGGTCGTAACTCATTGACCAAATAGTTGAGAAGATAATTTTTTGATTTCTGCATAAATACCTCTTGTTTATTTTTATTTAGAATATTACTAAATTAATTTGCACCAAACTGAAAATAACCTGCAAATAAACTACCACTGGCTAATTCAGCTTGGTTTTGTTCAATTGCTAATGCATTTTTTACCGCAACCAATTTACCCATTTGATCTAAGAAGTTATTTACTTTAGGAAAAGCATGCAAATTCACCAGATTCTCACCACGACTATGTTTACGACACCAACGTAATAATCCATAGGCCTGAGCATCTACAATTGTTGGAGCATCACCAATAAAATAACCACTTGCAAGCAAATTATCATTAATATATTGCAAGACTAAATTTAAACGTTCAAGGGCGAGAGTTTGAAAGTGTTCGGCATAATCTTCGCCCACAAAACGAGTTGGATAATTAAAATGCTGAAATGCTGGATGTAACGTTGAAGAGAGATAAGACAACCATTGATAAACTTTAATCCGACCATTATGACTGGCAGGTGGACAAAGAACATCATTGCCTGATTTATCTGCTAAATACAATAAAATTGCTAAATTTTCGGCAACTAAATGTTTGCCATCTTTTAATGCACCAACCTTACCAGCTGGATTAATTTGACGAAACTCAGCACTCTGGCGAATCTCGAGGGTGGTTATCCCAACCTTGTATGGAGTTTGTAGCCACTCAAGACTAATTTGTGAACCCAATGAGCATGCCCCAGGAATAATAAATAAAATAGGTGTTTCCATAGCATCTACCTCAGACAAAAATTAATTGATAAATAAAAACCTAGTGTTTTGGGTAGCTATTTTCGCATATATAACCATAGCTAATTCATTTTTTATAACAAATCTTCTTTAATTAAATAGCTTGACCAACTATCTAGTTAATAATGTTCATAGCCAGTCCAAATGCCAATATAACTAACAGCTGTTGCCTAAATCAAACTTCAAGACAATATAATCCAGTCGACTCTAGGTTCCATAAACTCCATAACTTATGCCATTCAGATCTTTTTAATACCACCATTTAAAAAGGTCCAAAAGTTAATCCAACTGCCCCAGTTTGAGTTGCAACTGTTGATTCTGGACTTAGCGGTATTAATACCCCATCAATAATACGATACATGGAAATGGTATTACTGGTGTAATTATCTACATAAGCAAAAGAATTGGTTGGATCAATAAGCATAGGGCCGCTAGGGCTACCCTGTGTTGCTACCGTTGATTCGGGAGACATCGGTATTAGGACACCAGAGTTATTGACATTATACATTGAAATTGTACTACTAATTTGGTTGATTACGTAAGCATGCTTCCCAGATTTATCAAAGGCTATAGTATTCGGGGTGTTTTGAGTTATGACAGTTGATTCTGGAGTCATTGGAACTAGCACACCGTTAATAATATTATACATAGAAACGCTTTGGCTATTAGTGTTAACAACATATGCGTGTGTATTTGATGAATCTAACACGAATGAAGCTGGATTTGACTGTGTTGCAACAGTTGATTCCGGACTAAGCGGCGTCAGTAAACCGTTGCCATTGACACTATACATTGATATAGTGTTACTATTTAAATTAGTTAGGTAGGCATATGTTTCAGCTGAGTTAAAGGTTAATAAAGATGGCGTAGTTTGCGTATCTACGGTAGACTCTGGGCTAAAAGGAACTAACATACCAGAAGAAGGATCTACACTATACATTGAGATAGTGCGACTGGTTTGGTTAACTACATACGCGTAAGTGCCAGCTTTATTAAATGTTACCTGCATGGGTCCTGATTGTGTTGCGACAGTCGATTCTGGAGTAAGCGGTGTTAATACTCCTCCAGCATTTATGTTGTAGATTGAAATAGAGTTGCTAGCAGATGACTTATTATTTACATATGCATATGTGCCTGCTTGATTAATTACTATTCCACTCGGTAAAAGTTGGGTTGCAACAGTTGATTCTGGGCTAAGTGGGGTAAAGAGTCCATCACTAACACTAAACATTGAAAGATTTTTACCCAACGCATTTACAACATATGCATTTGCGCCAGAAGGCGTAAAGCTGATTGATCCAGAAAAACGTTGTGCTGCTACGGTTGACTCTGGGCTAAATGGAACGAGTACACCAGAATTAATGCTATACATTGAAATCGTACTTGGATTATTACCGCTATTTGTGATGTATACGTACTTAGGTATTGCGGTTGAATTATAATTCAGTACTATTCCTTGAGTATAATTTTGTGTGCCATCAATTCCAGCATAGCTAGCATTAAAACCTAGATTAATCTGTTTATTTAAATCAGTGACACTATCACTAACATAAACATCATAAGTACATGAGGCATTAATAGCCAAAGCTTGATTGCTGCAATGATCATTAGCAAGTACAGCTGTAGCACTACCACTAAATACAACTGGATTTGGGATGCTAACATTACTTAGTGCATAGCCTCCAATATTAGTAACCGTTACTTTTGTGCTATTGCCAGTTGTCGCATAAAATGTTACAGGGTTATTATTTGCATACATTGAAACCATTGCACCTGTTCCATTAAACCACGTCACATTACTAACCACGCTGTTGGTACTACCACCTGTATATGGTATAACAATATTTCCACTACCACCTGATTCAGTCACATTAAAATTAACCACACAGCTAGAAGCTGGTGCTAGAGTTTCACCACTACAACCAGAAAGAATACTAATACCAGCCTCAGCACGAACGCTCCCCACCACAGCATTATGGCTCCCAGAGTTTTGAACAAACAAACTACCACTGCTACTGTTGGCTGTATTGATCAAAGGAATTAGCCCGGTAGTTAAAATCGCCCCTGCAGCAACTGGTTCAACTACTATACTGGCGCTGTTAGTAAATTGATCAATGCTAGACAATGCTTCAACATTATTCGAATTAACTGTAATAGTGGCACTAATAGCTGAAGCACCAATTGGTGAACTAATTTCAACTGCTTGCACAAAATTTGATTTAATTTGGGTGCCACTAATATTGCCATTTACAATATTTAGCACGGAGTTATTAATGCTAATACTTGAAACATTATAGACTTGATTTTGGCCACTGGCATACAAATACATCGTAGCATAACCAATTGAATTACCATAACCACTAACTGCTACAGATGATTGAAATTTTACACCTGATGGTTGTTGATTATTTGATACCTGAGCATAATTAATGATTTGATTAAATTTTATTGTTCTACCATTTAGGCTATAACGAGCGGCTATATTCATAGAGCCTTGAAAGCTTGAATTACCTGAATTATCTAAATCTGGAGTTACAACTACTAATGGACAAGACTGACCAGCATTAATACTACTACATTTACTACCATCTATACTAACCAAAGTTCTATTTAATTGTAACCAATCCGCCAATTTATTAGTCAAGATCTTACTAACTTCAGATGAATTAGTGGTAGAAGAATAGCTAATCCCACTAATTGTGTTTTTAGTATTATTATGTACATAAATTATAGTTGACGTTGGATTATTACCAAAAACGGGGATCACTCCAGCATTATCAATCGTAATTTCAGATCCAGATGTGACTAAACTATCACTATTGCAACTACCACCTATTCCACAACTTGAAATAATAACAGATAAAAATATGCCCGCTATGGCTACTAAAGCTAAAGTTGCTTTTTGTAATACTAATTGCTTCATTAAAACTAACCTTAAAAAATACTTACCCACAATTGCTATGATATAATTAACCTACATAGCTTTTCATATAATCTACTATCGCACTTATACTGTAATCTGATAGCATTTCGATCATGCGCTAGGTTCCATAATACGTGGGTGTTCGATATTTATCAGTTTCGTTTACTACCCCTAATTCAGCTTCATTTATCTGTGTTGGATTGTAGTATAACTTACTTAGATACAATGTTAGTAGTCGGAATTGTCGGTGGATAATAAGCAAGTAATATTATGGTTTTTTAGTTTCACTCATCTGAGATTTCTCAGAAAATATATCTAACTTCTACTGTTAAAGTTGTGCTAATTTAACCTACCACTATAATAAACAATGTATTAAGTAATCTACTTAAAATATAAGGCCGCTGGTTAATAAATCAGCGGTCTTATATTCCAGTTAAATGTTATTGGCTGACAAACCCCCAAGTAGGGCCACTACCCATGGTAGATGTGTAACCAACAAAACCTAAATAAACATTTTTACCAAAATAAAATGGCAAACCATATAGACCCTCACCAGATGGAGCTACAATTCCCCAATTCGGCATTAATGCATAATAATCCGTTTGCGTACTAATTATTGAACTAAGCGCAATTGCTGAGCCATCCAAATCATAATTTATAATCTGTGAATTCCATGCAGTAGGCGAATTTGGGCAATACAAATCACTACATTGATTAATCTCAGTACTATAAAAATAAAAATGATTTGTTCCGCTGTCAAACATAGTTGAGAATATGGTATTCGAGCTAAACCCAACAAACCTGCCGATAAAATCGGTTGGGTCACCCTGTACGCTACTTACATTTGTTGGTACCTGATTATTAGACTCAGTATTGATACCAAAAGTCAAAGTACCAGAAATATTACTATTTGAACTTGCATTTACTGAAGGTAAAGAAATTATTTCACCATTATTATTGCCAGATACAAAATAGCCAACGGGATTTACATTCAAATACGTCACAGGAATACCACTATTTATTTCTGTGCAACTACCATTCGTACAAGTATAGTCAATATTCGTATTATTATTTATATTAATCATTGGGTTAACACCAATAATACCTTTAGCGCCAGAATTACTAAAATTTACTACATTTCCCTGATTGCTACAACTTGCGGGAACAGCTGATTGTGAACTACTATCATCAATAACTTGTACAGGAATATTAGATGCTTTTTCACCACCAATATAAACATCCGCATAATTAGCCGTTGCAAAAGCATAACCGCTTCCATATAAATTACATACCGAAATTGGTAACCCACTACCATCTTGCGCAATTGCTGGCAATGACATTTGTAACTGTGATTGGTCAATTTTTAAACCTACAGAACCCGTGTCTAACAGAATATGATCTAAAGTTTGACAAATCGTTGTATTTGGCTGACAAACAGTCACTGTCACATATGGTGTATTAACCCCGTTACCGTTGTATCCACTTCCAGCAGTTATCTGCACAGAGTTAGATGCGATTACTGGAGGCGTAGAATATCCAGAAGAGCCACCATTACATCCGACTAAAAATATTGCGTTTAAGTTTAATAATATGATCAATTGCAAATATTTATTTCTCATTGATATAACTCCTTATTTGATCAAATCACTAGGTTTAACATCTACCGGTAATAATGATGGAATATAAGCAATCCCATGAAAGTCACCAACAACCCCAGAGGTTCGCACAACCAGATCAGAATCTTTTATTTCACGAGACGTCAAAGATGTATATGAAGGCTTACTAACTTTAAATTTTGTAAAATAGGAACCTAATAATTGTTGTAAATCAGGATTACGTACTCCACTCCAAGCCACCGCAAAAACTTTTCCAGCAGCACTAAATTCTTTAACCGTTATATCACCACTAGCCTTAATTACCGACATAGTATATTTATCATTAGTTGGCTGTTGGGTATTAAGCTGCTTAACTACCACCAACGATGACTGCGATGCCAAAATTTGATTATCCTGTGTAATTGAAGCATCACTTTCACCTAGTGTTGCATAAGCAAATACTGGCACCATTCCTAATAATATGATTAATAAATTTTTCACAGGCCACTCCTTAAAATAAATTTTCAGATGAATTTTAGCACTCCACGAAACTTCTTTGAGTGGCTAATTATTTAACCATGCTCCATAAATCTAAATAAACTCAAAACTCACCTATTGATAAACTATAACAACATCAAAAATATATTGTTTTACAACCACAAATTGAAATATTGAATAAATTATCGTTATATTAATAAATTAATCTTTTGAAATAACAATCACTAATTGCGTTGCAAAATATCACAATCTATCATCAAGTAAATTAACCACAAGAATTATTCTGATTACCACCGCTCTAAATCCAGAATAATGCTTTGCAAAAGCTTAGTTGAATTAACCACAACTACGATCACTGATTACCATCTGTTATGAAATAATATTTTAGCTGCAGCGCAATATCAAATCTTCAATACTTTATAAACTTGCATGCTATAATTCGATTATATAATGTTATCGTTAACAACATAAGTTCATGCCCGTGAATTAGGTGGTTGTCAGACGCAGTTGAATTAATTATTGGAGCTATGCTAATGAATAAAATTAATCCGTATTTATTAATTACAGTTTGCGTCTCGGCAACCTGTGGTCTACTATTTGGCTTTGATACTTCTATCATTGCTGGAGCTTCTCCATTTATCCAAACCGAATTTAATGCCAGCAACTTTCAACTCGAAATGGTAGTTAGTTCATGTGTATTAGGGGCTTTATTTGGCGCGCTACTGAGTGGAAAATTAAGCGACAATCTTGGACGCAAAAAAGTCTTAATCATCACGGGGCTAATTTTTATTCTTGGTACATTAATTGCAGCTTTAGCGCACACTATTGAGCACTTAATTATCGGACGCTTTATCCTCGGGTTTGCAGTTGGAATGGGATCTTTTTCAACCCCAATGTTTATTGCCGAAATTGCTCCAGCTCAATCACGTGGTAAATTGGTCTTATGGAATGGAGCATTTTTAACTGGTGGACAAGTTTTGGCCTTTTTGGTAAACTATTCACTAACTGAAAGCGGTAACTGGCGTTTAATGATTTTTAGCGGTATGATTCCAGCAGTTATCCTAACCATTGGTATGTTATTTATGCCAGAATCACCAAAATGGTTGCTAACCAAAGGGAGAGAATCTTTAGCTTTAAAAATATTAGAGCGCATCCGTGGCTGTAAAACAATTGCCGCTCAAGAGTTAAATTTAATTAAAACTACCCTGAATGTGAACAAAGCTAAATTTAGAGAATTATTTAGCAAAACTTTACGCCCAGTATTATTTATTGGTTTATTGCTTGGGATTTTCCAACAATTCATGGGGATTAATACAGTGATGTATTATGGCCCGCACATCATGAAACAAATTGGTTTTTCTGATGCGGCAACCCAAATGTTTGGTACACTCGGTTTAGGTATTACCAATTTTGTTTTTACCGTAATTACCTTAATGTTTATCGACAAATTAGGGCGCCGTAAATTTTTATTAATCGGTTCGATGATTGCGGCACTAAGCTTGTTTACCATGGTATTTTTATTGAGTAGCACCATTAGCGGAATTACCGCATACTTAGCATTATTTTGCCTAATTACCTATATTATAGGCTACTGTATCAGCGTTGGGTCGCTATTTTGGTTAATGATTTCAGAAATTTTCCCACTCCACGCACGTGGTACTTGTATGAGTTTCGTCGTTGCTGTGCAATGGGGCGCCAATTTCTTAGTTGCTGCAAGCTTCTTAACCATTTTACACGCCTTGGGAATTGCCGCAACTTTCAGCATGTACGGTATAATTGCGCTATTTGTATTTGTATATGTTTACTTAAAAGTTCCTGAAACCAAAGGTGTTTCACTCGAACTAATTGAACAAAATATCGAAAAAGGCGTCCCAACCCGCTTACTTGGACAAAAGAATTTCTAATTTATATTACACAGGAGAACATTATGCAAACAACTGCAACTGAACGCCGTGATGATTTTGGCGAATTACGCAACTACACTGATTCAAAATTTCAAGATCGTGTGGAACGTACTTACCGCGAAATGCACACCAATCAAACCTTAGATTTTGTGACATCGAATAAGCAAAAATATGCAGCATTAGCCCATGGAACTATGGATACCTATCAAGTCTTCAAATTACTTGAAGAGGTTCATGATGAAAGTGATCCAGACAATGATTTACCACAAATTGTCCACGCTTATCAATCGGCAGAATCAATTTGCGAATTTGCAATGTCGGGTGAAACTGAATTGCGTGCTGATTTAGATATTAAAGTATTATTTAAACCAAGCGTTTGGGAAGCATTACCACAAAAATGGCGAGACCTGTATGAGCAACATACTCTAAAGACATTATATAGCCATATCACCGATTGGTCATGGTTTCCACTTTTGGGATTCATCCATGATTTAGGTAAAGTAATGCTACTACCTAAATTTGGTAGTTTAGAACAATGGGCAGTTGTTGGCGATACGTATCCAGTTGCAGCACCATTTGCAGCTTCAAATGTATTTTATGCTAATAGCTACTATACTGATTGCGCTGATTACAGCAATTACAACATCCAAACCAGTAGCAATTTTGGCAAATACCCACGTAACTGCGGATTTGATAATGTTGACATGAGCTGGGGTCATGATGAATATGTTTATGAAGTAATGCAACAAGGCAGCCAAATTTGCCCAGAAGGATTATACTTACTGCGTTACCATTCATTCTATCCATGGCACAGTCCACAAAATGGCGTAATGGCATATACTGAATTAGCCTCAGATTTTGATTGGTTAATGCTACCATTATTAAAAGCGTTCCAAAAAGCTGACTTATACTCTAAAACTCCAGACTTGCCACCACAAGACGTCTTAGAAGCTAAATATCGCAAGCTGTTAGATCGCTTCATTCCACAAAAACAAATTAATTGGTAATATGGTAATTAAATGCTCAAGTCATAGGGCTTGGGCGTTTAATATTACAAGATTGAACCTCAGGCAAATAAATCCAACTCAAATTTATTTCGCAAAACAACATTCAAAAGATATTTTTAATTTGCTATAATTAGCGATATAGTTTTAAAAAGGTAATAACTATGAAATATAGCTGGCGCTGGTTTGGACCAAAAGACCCAGTTTCGATCCAAGATGTGCGCCAAACTGGTGCAACCGATATTGTTTCCGCCCTCCATCATATTCCTAACGGCGCTGTCTGGAGCATTGCCGAAATTAAACAACGCCAACACGAAGTTGAATGGGATAGCATCAATAATGAACCAACTAATTTAACTTGGAGTATTGTTGAGAGCGTGCCTGTCCATGAAGACATTAAAAAGCAAACTGGCAATTACCGCGAATACATTCAAAATTACCAACAAACGATCCGTAATTTAGCCGAATGTGGCATTAAAATTGTTATTTATAATTTCATGCCAATTATCGATTGGACACGCACTGATTTATCTTATCGTTTGCCAAATGGCGTGCGAGCTTTACGCTTTGATTATTTTGAATTTGCCGCCTTTGATTTGTATATCTTACAGCGTCGTGCGGCAGAGTTAGATTACACCAGCCAAGAGCAAATCCAAGCACGTAAAGTTTTTGATGCAATGACTGAAGAAACTAAGCAACGTTTAGTTAAGAATATCATTGCGGGACTACCTGGTGCCGAAGAAAGTTTCACTTTAGAAGAGTTTAACGCAGCTCTCGAAGAATATAGTGATATCAATGCAGAACGTTTACGCAGTCATCTTTTTGCTTTCTTACGTGAAATTATGCCAGTTGCCGATGATTGCGGCGTGAGGGTTGCAATTCATCCTGATGATCCACCACGTCCTATGTTTGGCTTACCACGGATCTTGAGCAATGAAAATGATATTATGCAAGTCATGGATAATTTTTCCTCACCTAATTGTGGGCTAAATATTTGTGCTGGCTCACTGGGTGTTAGCGCCGCCAACGATTTAGAAAAATTCATCCGGACGTGGGGCGATCGAATTCCTTTTGTTCATTTACGCAGTGTACGCCGTGAAGAAGATGGTAGTTTTTATGAAGATGAACATATTTCAGGCAGCACCAATTTAGCTAAATTAGTTAAAGCAGTCTTAGATGTGGAAAAACAATTTGGCTGCGAAATTATCATTCGCCCAGATCATGGTCATCAAATGCTTGATGATCAACGCAAAGCTACCAACCCTGGTTACTCTTGCATTGGTCGCATGAAAGGGATTGCCGAGCTTAAGGGTATGGAACTCGCCATTCGCACCTTTGATTATTAATTTAAATCTATTGAGCTGTAATTGCAGCTCAATTCTTTTTACCACTACATTGGGCCAAAATCTATGAAAATCCCTAAATTATTGCTTAACTGGCAGTTAAATGCCGATAATAGTATTCTACTTAACTGTGATTACTCATCCACCAAAATCTACCTCATTACCGATGACATAATTCGCCTACGCACCGCATTTAATCCAGAATTTCTTGAAGAATCCTATATTTTAACTACCACGGCATGGGAAGATCGCTTTGATGAATTGCTGGTAGGTGAACGCCAACGCATCACAGCCCTAACGCCAATTACCCATGAAACTGAACAGCAATTAATTATTCAGACCCAAAATCTACAATTAACCATCAATAAAGACCCATTCTATATTCAAATTCACAACCAACAGCAACAGTTAATTTATTCAGATTTAAAATCACGTCCATATACCCAAGATCAACTTGGCCGTGTCACACATTACACCGAGATCGATGTTGAAAATGATGCCTTTTATGGCTTTGGTGAGAAAACTGGAGCGATTAATAAACTTCGCCGCCGTCTTGTGCAAAATGCCAAAGACACCCTAGCCTATGATCCAGAATTCAGTGATCCGCTCTATAAACATATTCCATTTTATATCAAATTAAATCAACAAACTAAAGCTGCAGTTGGATTTTTTTATCATAATACCTATGAATCTGTTTTTGATATGGGCGTTGAACACAGTAATTACCATCATCGTTATAGCACTTTTTGCGCTGATGGCGGTGATTTAGATTTATTTATCTTGAATGGTCCAAGCATCGCTAATGTGGTTGAACGCTATACTGAAATTACTGGTAAATCAGCCATGTTGCCTGCCTATGCACTTGGATATTTGGGTTCAACAATGTATTATGTTGAATTACCAGAAAATTGCGATCAGGAAATTGTTAATTTTGTGAAAAAGTGTCGCCAAGAAGATATTCCAATTGATAACTTTCATCTATCATCAGGCTATACCGTCGATCAAAGTAATAAACGCCAACTATTCACTTGGAATTCACAGCGCTTTCCAAACCCAAGCCAATTTTTCCAAGCTATGCATAAAAATGGTGCGCCAGCCACACCTAATATAAAACCAGGTGTACTCTTAAGTAACCCCAATTATACAGCGATGACAGAAAAACAAATTTTCATCGGGCAATCGAGGACTAATACGAGTCCATATGTAGATTATTGGTGGGGTGGCTTAGGCTCATTTGTAGATTTTACTAACCCAATTGCACGGCAGACATGGCACGATTACTTAAATACTGCGCTCTTGCAACATGGCGTTACTTCGCTCTGGAATGATAATTGTGAATATGATTCATTGACTGATCGCAGTGTCCAATGTAATTTTGATGGTAAGACTGCACAATTGGCTCAACTCAAAGCAATTCAACCTAATTTAATGGCCTTTACAGGCCGCCAAGCACTCTTAGCTCACAACCCAAATTTGCGCCCATATTCAGTTAATCGTGGCGGATTTGCTGGTATTCAACGCTACTCGCAAACTTGGGCAGGTGACAATATGACCTCATGGAAAAGCTTAAAATTTAATATTGCAACAATTTTAGGCATGGGGTTATCAGGCGTTGCAAATAATGGCTGTGATATTGGTGGCTTTTGGGGTCCACACCCAGATGCGGAATTATTTGTGCGCTGGGTACAAAATGGTATTTTCCAACCACGTTTCTCAATCCACTCGTGTAACACCGATAACACTGTAACTGAGCCATGGATGTTTCAGGGTAAAACACCATTAATTCGTGATGCAATCAAACTGCGTTATAAATTAATGCCTTATTTCTATGCGCTCATGCGTGAAGCTCATGTTCGCGGAACACCAATCATGCGCCCAACTTTCTATGAGTTTCAAAATGATGCCGCCACCTATAACCAAAGCGTTGACTTTATGCTCGGAAGTAGCTTGTTAGTCGCAAATGTGGTTGAGACTAATGCCGCAAATCGTCAAGTGTATTTACCAGCTGGCTGCAACTGGTATGATTTCTATACACGACAAGCTTATACTGGTGGTCAAACAATAAATGCGCCAGTTGAACTAAGTTCTATTCCACTTTTTATCCGCGACTCTGCAATTCTAGCAATGGATGAAAATAATCCGATGTCAGCACGTGGAAATTTTCAAAATTTAAAATTAATTTTGGGTGGCGAAAATGCAGAATTTAAGCTCTATCAAGATGATGGAATTAGCCAAGAATATCTGCAGGACAATTACCGTGAAACAAAAGTAACTGTATCGAAGAATAAAGAACAAACTACAATTGCTTTTGAACACACTGGTAGGTTCACGCCAGATACCCAAGAGCTAATTCTTGAATTAATTAATCCGAACAAGGGACCATTTTGGATAAGCGTTGATGGTAGCAAAATTCCGTATTTCTTACATCGCGAGAAATTTGCGGCGGCTACAACTGGCTGGTACTATAGCAATAGCAAAGGCTCAGTTGAAATTAAGCTTGCGTTTCCGCACCATGATTGTCAGGTAGTCGTTAGCTTTGCTCATTTTGATTTGATTGGAATGTAATGAAGAAAAAACTTAGTTTCAAAGAAAAATTGGCATATGGCATCGGCGATCTTGGCAACGGCTTTACCTTTGATTTAGGCCAAGCTTACTTACTCAAATTCTACACCGATATTTGTGGAATTAGTGCGGTAGCAGCTGGTGGCGTATTTCTGTTTAGCAAAATCTTTGATGCTTTTATGGATGTCTTTGCTGGTTCATTCGTTGATAAACGCAAAGCTTCCAAAAATGGTAAATATCGCCCAGTCATGATGACTTCGGCAATTTTTCTGGCGTTTTTAACGGTGATTACATTTATTGCACCAGATGTTTCAGTACAAGGCAAGTTAGTTTATGCCTATGCTTCATATATGCTATGGGGATTTTGCTATTCAATGGTTAATATACCCTATGGTTCGCTTGCCGCCGCCATGACCCAAGATGTCAATGATCGCACTCAACTCGCATCCTATCGCCAAGCTGGTTCATTAGTTGCATTGCTAATTACTGGCGTAGTTTTTATGCCAATTGTGCTATTATTTAGTGATTCACGCTGGGGATTTCCAGTTGCAGCTGCAGCTATGGCAATTATCGGTGTGATGTCCCATGCTTATTGCTATCGTAATACTCGTGAATTGATCGAACCTGCCAGTCCCGAAAAAATTAAAACCAGTGATCTACGTTACGCCTTGACGCGAAATAAGCCACTTGGAATTTTAATTCTAATGTCAATTTTTACTATTTCCGCCTACAATATAAAAATCGCCATGTTAATTTATTTCTGTCAATATAATTTAGGCGACATTAAACTTATGGCTTTCATTAACTTTGTCATTATTGGTAGCTCAGTGATATCAATTAGTGCCATTCCCAAACTAGTTTCCATCTTTGGCAAGAAAAAAACCATGCTGATTGGTTTTGCAATTAGCATTGCTGCAGATGTTATCAATTATTTTATACCATCAAGTCCAATTAGTTTCACGATATTTGCCACAATTGCATTTGTCGCAATTAGTATCCCCAATGGGATTGTCTGGGCGCTAATTTCAGATATTATTGACTACGGTGAATGGAAAACTGGTAAACGTGCTGCTGGAGTTACTTATGCTGCATTTAGCTTCTCACGCAAATTAGCACAATCAATCTCTGGCTTTGCCGCTGGTCTGGGTTTATCCTTAATCGGTTATATTCCAAACTCTACTCAAACCAACTCCGCGTTGGCTGGAATTAAAGGCTTACTTTTGATGTATCCAGCTATCACGATTTTGGTTGCAGCTTTAATTATTGGATTCTTTTATGAATTAACCGATAAACGCTGCAATCAAATTGTCGAAGACCTCGCACAAAGAAAACTGGCAGCAGTAAATAATCCAAACTAAATATAATTTAAACAGAATTTTTAAGGAAACATTGATGAGACAGAATAAAGTTGCCGTAGTTACTGGCGGGAGTGGCGTTCTAGGTAAAGCATTTTGCCAAGCTTTGGCACAACATGGTTATAAAGTTGCAATTCTTGGGCGTGATCTGGCCAAAGCTGAAGAATTAGCAAATACGATTAATCAAACTGGTGGCACAGCTGTAGCCATTAATGCAGATGTAACTAATCATGATAGCTTAGAGGCCGCAGCACGACAAGTTGAGCAACAACTAGGTAGCTGTGATGTTTTAATTAATGGAGCTGGGGGTAATCATCCTAAAGGTACCAGTAGTGCCGAATACTATAGTGAAGAACTCAGTTCACAAGCAAATGCAACTAGTTTCTTTGATTTAGAACTTGACGGAATTGATTTTGTATTTAAGTTAAACTTCTTAGGTACATTACTACCCTCGCAAGTTTTTGGCAAACAAATGTTAAGTAAATCGCATGCAACGATTATTAATATTTCTTCGATGAGCGCATTTACGCCATTAACCAAAATCCCATCGTATAGTGCAGCAAAAGCCGCAGTTAATAATTTTACACAATGGTTAGCAGTACATTTTGCAAAAACCAACATCCGTGTCAATGCGATTGCACCTGGCTTTTTCCTGACCCAACAAAATCATAATTTACTCAAAAACTCAGATGGAAGCTGGACACCACGCGCTGAAAAAATAATCGCCCATACGCCAATGGCTCGTTTTGGTGAAGCTGAAGAATTACTAGGAACGTTACTGTGGTTGGCAGATGAAACTGCATCTGGATTTGTCAATGGCGTGGTAATTCCTGTTGATGGCGGATTCTCAGCGTATTCTGGAGTTTAGTTAAATAGTAACGCTTTAATCTACAGCAGAACTTAATTCATATAGTTGTGTGACATCGGTTGCAATACTGAATGTTACCAATGTCGCACTATAATTAATCATTAGATGAAATCAATAACATGTCAAAATTTTATTCCGCAATAATTACATTGATTTTACTCGGCATGCTAAACTGCACAAACTCTTATGCAACCAGTAACATTAGTTATAAAAATTACCTCTATACTCATAACGACGAATATTCTTGTGATAATTTAAAACAGTATCGCTGTGGAAATCCAAACAGCAACCAATTAGACTGTGTCAATGATATGGCAATAAAAGTTTGTCAATCAATCAAAAACCTGCATACAGGAAATATGGCACTGAATGATAGTTATAATACTTATATTGCAAGCACAGAAGGTAAAAAACTACCAGACATAACACAGGTACAAACTTTATTTGCACCATATGTAATGACTTATGATCCAGATTATCCCAATAAAGAAAAAATAGGAAAACCCGTTAGTAATTTGGCTGTACAACAAACTGGCTACCAAAAAACTTTAAATAAACAACCGTCTTGTGTCGAATACCGCGACAACTACACACTACAAAGATTTAGCCCATACACATCTCATTGTAGTGCTTATACTGCCTTAATTGCAGATAAAATTTTTGGCATTAATATCTACCCAGTGCAAATTGGAGATTGGTGTCATGTAGCCGCAGAACAACGGGACAGGTTGTACTTTGATTTAGCCAATTGGACACAAGTTAACTCGATTGATGCTCAAAAGAATGCGAATCAAGGCAAGCTTGTAATCGCTGTATTTAAAAAAGTTAGTACAGCATCACCATTACACCAACAAAATGGACATATTTCTATAGTTATACCAAATGTTACAGGATTAGCGACAAAACTTCAACTTGGCAAAAATTACCCTAAAACTCCTGTAGTGTCAGACACTTATAGCTTTGAAACCTTAATCAAACTTTATGGTCCAGAAACAACTCAAGCTGGAGGACTAAATTTCAACAATACCGTTACAGCAAATGCATTTTCCAGCTACTACGCCAATAAAGAAGAGGTTGGGAAGCTTCCCGTAGATAAAATTATTGAATTTTTTGTCTATAAGCATAGAACACAACTTGATTATTAATAAGAGTTTCTTAGAACAATCTCATAACATTCAAACAAAAAGGAAAAATTTAACATGAATGAAAAACTATACTTAGATACAAAAACTATCGCACCACGATCTGGAGGTTGGCTAAAAATAAATCAAGGTTCAAGACTTAAAATTACGGATCTTGATGGTGAACAAGTTGCAGATCTCTTTGCCGTATCTTGTTGTAACTTTGATGAATACTTAAGTGTAGGAACAACTAGGGCAGCACTATATAAATTGTTTCCCAAGACTGGTGAAGGATTTTTCTCTAATAAGTACCGTCAAATATTAACCATTGAAATGGATGACTCTCCTGGAACACACGATATGTTATACTGTGCCTGTAGCACAGAGATGTATCAAAAAATGGGGGTCAATGGCTATCATAACAGTTGCAGCGATAACTTCCGAATTGCGGCAACAGAATTCAACTGGCATCCAGAAGTGATACCAGATCCAGTTAATATATTTCAGTACACTCAAATTACCGCTGGAAAAATGACACCATTACCAGCTCAAACTAAAGCTGGAGACTCAATAACGCTAAAAGCAGAAATTGATTTATACATAATTGTAACTGCCTGCTCAATGGACTTGGAGCCTATAAATGGGACGCAATGTAGCCGCATAAAAATCGAAATAATACCTAACTAAAAAGTCCAAACCCTAACCTACAGAATCACGGATAATTAACTCGGTAGCCAACTCTGTTGCCGAGTCAACAATATTGTGATCATCAATTAATTGAAATAAAATCTCACCACCAAGTTTCGCCATTTGCTCAATTGGCTTACGTATAGTGGTTAAACTTGGTGTGGTGAATTGACAAATTTCACTATCATTAAACCCAACAACCGCAATATCCTCTGGAACACGTAATCCAGCATCACTGACTGCTTTTAATGCACCGATTGCCATTTCATCATTAGCACAAAACACCGCATCAAAATTTTCTTTTGAATTAATCAAATCTTGCATAGCAGAAAAACCACCAATAAAGGAAAATTCACCATCAACAATGTAATCATTCAATAAATTGGCTTGTTGTAATGCTAAACGGTAACCAGATAAACGGTCAATACTCGACTGAAGATGCTCAGGTCCATTAATAAATGCAATCTTACGATAATTACGTTTTAATAAATAACTTACTGCTTTTTTAGCCGCATTAACCTCATCCACACTAATACTAACTACATTCGGCAAATTAATTTTACGATTAATAACTACTAATTTCACACCATGCTCTAAAGCAAAGCGAATAAACTCATCGTCACTTTCCTGCTGACTAACAAAAATAACTCCATCGGCACGCGATAAATTAAACTCACCCAAACCATGTGAAATGTCTTTAATTACTAAATTGTAATCTTTAGCTAGTGATTGATAAACACCGTTTAAGCAAGCTAACTTAAAACTTGGGGCCGTTTTGCTCGATAAAGTAGAAAAAACCACTGCAATACAGTATTTTTTATTAAGCACCAAACCTTTTGCATCCAAATTTGTTGTGTAATCCAATTCCTTAGCTAAGGATAGAATCTTATCGCGAGTTTTACCTGTAACTAAATTACTACCATTTAAAGCCCGCGAAACCGTCATGTGTGATACGCCAGCCAAGCGCGCAATATCTTTAATTGTCGTTGCCATCTTACCTCAATTCACAATTTCTGTATACTATAATCAACGCTCTACAGAAGCGGATTTACCTGTAAATTCTAGTAATTGGCGCATGCTCGGATAACCTTCGCTATCCCCAGCTACCAATGTTGCCATAGCACCAACTCCGTTAGCCAATTCGCCACACTCACGCAATGATTTACCGCTCAAAATTCCTGCTAAAAATCCAGCCGCAAAGCCATCACCAGCACCTACCGTATCAACCAACTTGTGTACTACACAACCCGCAACCTTAATTATTTCGTCACCAGCACTAATTAGACAACCGTCTTTACCTAACTTTAATACCACTACTTTACAACCCAATTCGTGAAATTTTTGACAAATTTCTTTTGGCTCACTCAAACCCAATAAAAACTCAGCTTCATCTAAACCAGGTAAAATAATGTCTGCATAAGGCACCATTGCCAGCAAAGTCGCCTTAGCAGTTTCGCGATCCCACAATTTTAAACGTAAGTTTGGATCAAAAGAGATATTTAATCCATGTTTCTTGGCATATTTTAAGGCCTGAAAACTTGCGGCATGATTTTCCGCCGATAAAGCTGGTAAAATTCCAGTTACATGCAAAATCTTGGCATTAGCAATATATTCTTCAACAATATCACTTGCACCCATTTTGGTTACTGCGGCACCCTTACGGTAATAATAAACGGTTGGATTACTACTTTGATATTGCTCTTTAAATAATAATCCCGTCGGTAGTTCAGAATCAAATTTCACTTGGGCTAAATCAACACCTTCACCTTTTAAGGCATATTCGACATACCGTCCAAATTCATCATCTCCCAAACGTGACATCCAGCCTGCTTTAAATCCCAAACGTGAAATTGCAATTGCCACATTTGCTTCAGCACCACCAATTGATTTGGCAAAGCTATGTACAAAACGCAATTGACCAGTAGTTGCGGGACTAAAAATCACCAAAGCTTCACCAAGTGTAATTAAATCTAACATCCTGGTTCCTTAAAAAACAAAATAATTTTTGGCATTATAATAACTAATATTCTGAATTAATTGCTTTAACTCTTCTTCATCAGCAGGATACTCACCATTTTCTACCCAAGTACCGATTAGATTACACAAAATTCTACGGAAATATTCATGGCGTGTATAAGATAAAAAGCTCCGCGAATCTGTCAGCATACCAATAAAAGTTCCCAAAGCACCTAAATTTGCCAAAGCTTTTAATTGCTCTTCCATTCCATCGCGTTGATCATTAAACCACCATCCAGAACCCAACTGAATCTTACCACGCGCTTCGTGGCTTTGAAAACAACCCATAAGAGTTCCCAAAACATAATTATCCGTATGGTTCAAGCTATACAAAATTGTCTTTGGTAAACCGACATGATTCATTGCATCTAATAAACGTGATAGCGGCATCGCCATAGGTGCATCATTCACCGCATCAAATCCAGTATCTGGACCCAATTTAGATAACATGTGTTTATTATTATTGCGAGTAACATTCATATGTAATTGCATTGCCCAACCACGACTCGCGTATTGTCCAGCCAACCAAATTAAAGTATGACAGCGAAATTTAGTTTCATCCAACTCGCTTGAGGTGTGCCCACTTAACACCTGCTGAAAAATTTGCTCAATTTCAACATCATCAGTTTCAGCAAACGGCACATAATTCATGCCATGATCAGAAACTTTACAACCAACCGAATCAAAAAAATCAATTCTAAGAGCCAAAGCAGCTAAAAATTGTCCATAATTATTAATTTCACATCCAGTTACTTGCCTTAATTTATTGATCCACACTAAATACTCTGGCGAATTAATGGCTAAAGCACGATCTGGACGAAAACTTGGTAAAACCTGCGTAGCACAATTATTTTTTAGTGCAATATGATCTCCCAAATCATCTAGTGGATCATCGGTAGTACAAATTGTTTCTACCTTAGATAGCTGCATGATAGCGTGAACACTTAAAGCTCCGCTAGACAATACCTTATTCGCAGTAACCCAAATTTTACCAGCATTAGCTTCATTCAATATGTCATGAATATTAAAATAACGTTGCAACTCTAAGTGCGTCCAATGATACAATGGGTTACCAATTAATTGCGGCATAATCTTCGCCCACGCCAGGAATTTATCATAATCAGCCGCATTTCCAGTGATGAAATGCTCAGCTACGCCACAACTACGCATAGCACGCCACTTATAGTGATCACCAGCTAACCATAACTGGGTCAAATTCATGAATTGCTTATTCTCCCGAATTTCAGCTTGCTGAATATGGCAATGATAATCAATAATTGGCAACTCTTTAGCATAGTCATGAAAAAGTCTTACCGCTGTTGGGTTTGATAACAGAAAGTTTTCATTCATAAAAGTTTTCATATGGGAGCAATCTTCCAAGATTAAAATTAGATTATTATACTACACTCATAACCAAAAAAACAGAAAACGCCATACTCAAATACTTTAAAAATAAAGCGTAACCGTGATAAAAATTTTACAACACTACTAAACAGTAAATTATGCTACAATGACGCATACAAAGTTTTAATATTTCAAGGAGAACCACTGTGTCAACAAATAATCCATTTGATTCTGAAGCATCACAAAAATATTTAACTGGAATTACTAACTTGGTTAATTCAATTAATGAAGTTAACCAAAAAATGATTCAAGTAAATAAATCGTATGTTGAAGAAGGTTACAAATCATATGGTGAACACGTAAAATCATTATTTACACTTAAAAATCCAATGGAAGCAATTGAACTTAATCGTAAATATTTAGAAGCTTTCTCTAGTGACTTTAAACAATTAACGGCTACTCGCGATGAGTTATTCAAAGAATTAGTTAAGGCACTAAGTGCCAACAACAATATGTTCAATATACCAGAATCAATGAAAGAAGCAATGGCTAAATTCAAAGGTAATGGTAGCTTAGATATGTTTAAACCTGAAAATTGGTCTAAATTCAGCGAAATGCTTAAATTTAAATAATTTTCCGTACGAATTATGCTAAATAAAATCAGCTCCAATTTTGGAGCTGATTTTTATATTTTAACGAGAGTTATAGTTAACCTATAATCATTTGAGCATAATATGTTAAACTATACAACCTCTAATTTAGGCTGATAATAAAATGCGCGGATACTCACAAGATCTTAGAAATACAGCAATGGATTTGTATGCAACAG
>JACCEA011262925.1_pt1 | contig 33896 bp, 40 predicted proteins | sample 7449851 | NCBI WGS metagenome assembly JACCEA01 (sample SAMN15323453, study PRJNA562643) | freshwater metagenome | isolation source: river surface water | place: USA:Blue River Watershed | collected 2017-08-18 | reverse complement strand
GCTCACCTCCAATCCAGCTTCTATATTTCTGCTCCCATAGCTCGTATAGAAATTCATCCGTCACCTCTGCCTGCGTGGCCTGGGCTGCCTGCGGGGCGTGCTTCATGGCCTCCCGCATCTGGCGTGCGGAGAATGCAGGCTGATTGCTCTTGTCGGTCTGGATGTACCCCAGCTCAGGCTCGGGCAGTTGGTTGGTGTCGGTCATGGTGTAACTCGTGTCCCTCTAGGACGTTTGGACAAAGCACCAATGTCACCATGAGCAGCCTTTCGCTTCTCAGTATCTTCCGATTGCATACGTGCTTCACGTTGAGCAGAGCGAGTTTTGCTGATAGTGGATTGGCGAACAATCTCATCCAGGTTGATTTGGGATTTGTAGTTTGGGGAAAATGGGTTGCTCATGGTGACTTGAGCCAGGTTATTAGCCTGGCTCACTCTCTTACTCAGTACGCAGCTTGATGCTTTCCACGATGTCCTTTGGCACTCCCAGAACATCCCAAGATTTCTTGGCTTGTTGCTTGAGCTTCATGATGTCCTGAGCGAACTCAGTCTTCTCCTTGCCCACAGCAGCCTTGTACTTGGGCAGCAGGTGCTGGATTTCTTCACGAGGTGTCATGGCTTTCATGCCTTGGTTTGGGTTTTCAGCCAGGCTTCGTGCTCATGGTGTGCACGGGGATAGATGCGAACACCGTTGACCATGCTGGGGAGACGGTGAGCAACCTTACGGTCTTCATCGGTGCCAGTAGGGAAGATAGCATCTTGAGGATGTGGTTTGCGAACAGGGGTGAATGTGTGTTTGGTAGGTTTACGCATGGGAGCCTCAGATAAAAAAAGACCCCTGAATTTCTTCAGGGGCCTAAGCGGTTCTGTAGTGGGAACCAGCCAAAGGAATCAAAGCATGGCAACTTCGATAGGTTGATTCTACACAGAAAACCGTCAATCAGTACAAGCGTTGAATTCCTTGACGATTTTCAGGTACTCATCTTGGAGTCTGAATTCGACATGGGTGTCTACTTTGCGTTCAAGCCAATGGGCTCGATACCCTTTTCGGTCAAGGATTTCAAAATCGAATTCCTCTTCTTCGGGTGGATCACAGTCACCATATCCACTGCCTGTCATGGGTTTGGCGGGGGAGTAGTAGGTGACCTTGCAGATGCAAGGAATCCCTTCGATTTGGGTATCGAACTTCATGTCTTACCTCACCCAACCGCAGGCAGCGGCTCTTTGGATTGAGTGGAGAACTCCTGGCACAGGCGACGCCAAACGGAGAGGTTCCATTTGGCTGCACGCATGGTCTTGGACCAGCGAGTCTTGCCTGTCACAGGGTCCACGATGTCAACCCCGTCCTTGTATTGGACGAGGTAGGCATCCTTGTATTGCACCAGGGTACTGGTTGTTTTCTTCTTGGTTTTGGGGTGGTGTGCTGTGTTGCTCATGGTGATTGAGGAACTGGTTCAAGTTCTTGTTTTGCCTTCTTGCAGGTGTCGAGGATGGCCTCGGCAGATGCGTCGTTAGGCAGGGTGATGGGGTTAGCCCAGTTGGGCCAGAAGAGGTCAAGGGCAGCGCCGAGCTTCACAGTTGGGTGCTGGATTTCAGGCAGCTCTTGCCAACGCATTTCTTGGATCAGATGTTTGTTGGCCCATTCCACCACTTCAATCCGATCACGGATGAGCAGATAGATGGCGTCGTGGATCAGAGCTACTGGAAGGATGTCGAAGCGGTAGGGCGATGCCCATACCTTCTTCATGAAAGCCACGGCTGCACGGTTGTTGAGCAAGCCATAGGACTGACCCAAGGCATTGCCTGCTGTGCGTCCTTCTGCTGCTGCTTCGTAAGGGATTCGTGATCCCCATACGACTTGCTTGAGCAAGGGTGTACGAACACGCAGACCAAAGGCCACTTCTACAAAGCCGTCCTTGTTCGCCTGCTTGAGGCGATCTTGAACGTACTGGTCACTGACCACATAGAGCTTGTGGTAGTTGGCTTCGATGGCTTTGGACTTGTCTTCTGGCCATCCGAGGTTGGCCATCATCCCGTGATAGGTGCCACCGTAGGTGAGCAAGAAGGTGGGTGCTTTGGAATCCTGACGAAGCTCAGGGTGAGTCTTTTTGATCGTGTTGACAGACTTGGGGTCGTCCAGATCAATGTGCGGCAGCTCATCACGGAAGTAATAGGCTGCACGCAAACAGTGCCCATCAAAGCCTTTGATGTACACGTTGAGCTTGTTGGGGTCTTTGGTCGTCAGAGCTGAGATGTAGTCTTCCAGGCTGTTGAAGTCAGCACCAGAGAACAACCAGCCCGTAGGACCGAGAAAGCATTGCTTGATGAGCTTGCCGTATTCAGAGCCAGCAGGGATGTTTTGTAGGTTGGGGTCAGACGATGAGAGTCGTCCGGATACCGTGCCGCCCAGGTTGAAGCAACCGTGGAGCCACACCGTATCGGAGCCGTCTTTGGAGACAGCCCCCTCAAACGCAGGGATGAAGGTGGAGAGGATCTTGGTGACTTTGCCGTAGCCAATCAGGGCTTCCAGCAATGCCTTGTGGGCAGGGTCGGTAGCGTGGTTGATCAGCTTGTCCAAGGTGTCAGCACCGGTGGCTGGCATCTTGGTGTCTGTGTAGTCAATCACTGGCAAGCCAAGCTGGCCGTACAGCAGATCTTGGAGTTGAGGTCCGGAGTTGGGGTTGAAGACCACATCCTTGAATTTCTCCAAGGGGTGCTGCTTTGTCTTGAGCTTGCTGTTGGCCAGCTCCATGGTTTTGACTTGCAGGCTGTGGTTGAAGGTCTGGATGATGCTGCCGGAGTTGATGGCGTCCAAATGCTTTTGCTGGATGGCTTCCAGCTTGGCTTTGGTTTCGATGATCTTCTTGCGAGACATCGGCATACCGGTCAGCTCAAGCTGGATGATCAGCTTGAGGGAGTCCAGCATCAGGCCCTTGTAGAGGTCTTCCTGCCCGTCTTGAACCATGATTGGGTAATCACGCTTCTTGATGTAGTTGGTGCTCAGGCCGTCAACCAGGTTGTACTTGAGCAGTTCAGGAAGCCGGATGCGACGGATGTCTTTGATGTCGTCCACGGCATAGTTGCCAGCGAACTCATGAGCCAGGGCTTTGAGTCCCAGGACGTTGCCTGCCGTGGAGTTGTAAGCCAGGTAGGCAATGATCTTGGTGTCATCCAGGCGAGCTGACATGACCTCCAAGCCACGAAGCAGACCTTCTGTGTCCAGCAGGTCTTTCATCCACAACTCGTAGATGATGACCTTCACGTCATAGGCAGCGTTGTGGAATGTGACTTTGCCTTTGTAGGACTCAAAGAAGTCACGGATGAGGGTCTTGATAGGGATGTTGTCGATCTGCTCACCGAATTCGTTGTTCGGTGTGGGAGCAATCTCGAAGTAGTCCACCTGGAAGGCGATCCCGTTGTGCTCATCCCAGCAAAAGGTGATGGTGCCAATGCCTGCTTCGTTGAACTTGAGGCTGAAGGCTTCGATGTCAACTGCCAGCTCAGGGTACTGGTGCAGGCTATCGAGGGCTTGGCTGATGCTGTGGTAGTCCTTGGGGTACTGGGCAGAGTGGATGATGGAGATGCCTGGATCCACGTAGGTGCCATTCATGGCTTGAACCACGGCATCCAGGCTGCGATCCATCTTGCCTTGCAAGGCAGGGTCGTAGATGAGCTGCTGGTGGTTGAGGCCCAGCACCACACGCATGTGGGTGTAGCCCTCAATGGCACAGGGCAGCACATAGCCTGCATGAGGCTCTGCCTTGGGCTTCTTGGCCAGGGCCTTGAAGTAGGTGCCATCGGCCACATAGAGCAGCGTGGTGCCCAGGGAGTTGAGTTCTGGCAGCAGCGTTTCCAAGTAGGCTTTGACCTCCTTGGCTGTTGGCTTTGCCTTGGCTCCTTGATCCAAGGTGACAGCGATCACATCTTCCTTGAGGCCCAAGGTCTTCAAGGGATCCACGTAGTTACGCTGCACGTCCATACGCCCAAAGGCGCTGGGTTTGAGCAAGATGGCTACAGGGTAGCTTTCTGCTTGGGAGAAGATGTGGTGCTTCATATCAGGTAATCATGTTGAGCAACAGGCGTTTCTTGATGAGGCGAATTGCCACTTCGTTTTGCATGTTGAAGGCGTCGATTTCTTCTTGGGTCATAGGGACATGATCGTGTACGTCCCAATGCTCAGGAAGCTCCGAATGCAAGCATTCTGGTGTGATGGCTTTGAGTTCTTTCGCAGAGTTTGCACGAATGAGAATGCAAGACAGATAGTTCTGGACTGTCTCTTTCTCTTTCTGAAGCTCACGCCCTTCTTTAAGCCACTCTTCCATGGCTGGGTACAGATCACGATGCAAAAGGCCAAGTCGTCTCTGTGGCCGATAGTTCTCAGCACAGTATTCCTGACCTTTGTACATGAACGCCATTTGACCAAACCGATCAAGGTAGGCGTTCTGTTCAATGATCTGCTGAACCTTTTTAGTTTCTTCTGTGACCACCTTCAAATAGACTTTTGAGAATAGCTGGGATCTCAGGAAGTATTTGTTGGTGGGGTCAACTACAGACATGTCAGTCCTTCCTTAGCAGATGTCTCCGGTCAGGAAGACTTGATGCCGGGCACGGGAAACACCCACGTACAACATACGAGCAATCTGATTGCCCGAGTTACAGCGTTTGATGTCATCCAAATCAATGAAGACGCGATCATAAGTACTGCCTTGTGACTTATTGATCGTGCAGGCGTACATAGAACGCAAATCAATCCACTCTGTGTCAATCTTTTCCAGGGTGTGGTAGTCTTCTTCGCCCTTGGCTTCCTTGATGCGGTTGGCTTTATGCGCTACATCATCAGGACAGAAGGCTTTGACACAGTTATCTACGGTATAGAACCGACCTGGCACACCAAACTGGTGTGTTGGTTCAGAGATGTGAGTAATCAAGACTGTTTCATCTGTCTTGATCGTCTGCTTATTGATTCCAAAGTACTTGTTACACACAACATAGTCGCCAACTTGGAAGTTGGTTGTACCTTTGCAGTGATTGCGAATGGCATTGTTGTAGTCCAGTACACGCTTGTTGGTCCAAGCCAGGACTTTGGAGTCCTTGGACTTCCAATCAGGACGAGTGAACTCATCCAGAATGGCTTGATTGAAGAACTCACGTTCCAAGTACTGAATGTGGTTGCCATCAGGGCTGAAATTGAACCACTCTCCGGTGTTAACCGTGTTGCGGAAGTTGGTGGCCAGCTCAGTGATGGGGTGAATCCGGTCTTCAGTGCCGTCTTCAAACTTTGCTCGTACCACTTCAGTCAGCTCTGCACCAGGAAAGCCAGCACAGAACACAGGAGTGTTCGTAGCCTTGACTTGTGTGAGCTGGGCAGGATCACCAATGAAGATGATCTTGGAGTCCTTGACCAGCTCAAAGATGTACTTGAGCAGCTCAGGGTCGATGTAGCTGGCTTCGTCAATGAGCAGTAGCTTTTGGCGCTTTTGCTCATACTTGCGAATGACCAGCTTGGATTCGCGTGTGGTGTAGTCCGTCTGGACTGTCAAGCCAAGGAAGCTCTGCACGGTGCGAACTTCCTGGTTGGTGATGCTTGCCAGGTTCTCAGCAGCCTTGTTGGTGGTGGCAGTGAGGCACAGCTCCAATTCAGGAGCTTTGGGGTTGACCAGCTTGATCATCTTTTGGAGCTTGGGCAGCTCACGGATCAAGTGGTCAACCAGAGTTGACTTACCAGTACCCGAGTAGCCCTTGAGGACGAAGACAGGTTCGGCTTCATTGGCCAGAAAGCCAGTGATGGCGCGCATAGCGGCTTCTTGGCCTTCACGCAGGGCAGGGCGTACAGGGGTAGTGGCAGTAATGGTCATGGTTTTGGTTTGGTTATTTGGGATGGGTTTTGGGATCGGTCAGGGCGGCTTGATCCCAGCGAGAATACCCAGACCACTCACCTGTATGGGACGTGTAGCCGTTGTTCCACGCATACACGGTATTGGTTGTCGGATCAAATTTGGAGAAATGCCGCTCGACCCAAGGGGCACGGTCAGTTGTGCGAACCCAGATCGGGGTATCGACTTCCACTTGAGTCCAATCCACTTCAGGGATGGGACCAAACTCAAGTCCTGTATATAGGTCTTCCATGTCTTTATTGCAGTGTGCAATCACTTCATATTGGGAATCGGTAGCCAAGATTGCGAGAACGATTGGATGGGAGATGTGCGCAAAATCGGTAGCGAGCACGCGAGCCAGGAAACGACGATCTGTGCTCGCATGGGTGTAGGTACGACCACCAACAACAACGGAGTTGTTCTGCTTGGTTTGGGTATTGGCTTGTGCGGTCATTTGGATGTGATTTCGTAGTGAATGGTTTTGCCGTAAGGGGCAGTGAATCCGGCATTGTTGTGAATCAGCCAGATGATTTCTTTCTTGGTTCCAGCTCCTTTGAAGCGGAACTCACCGTCAGTAAATACCAGCGTGAGCTGGGGGTTATTACTGTTGATCCAGTCAATAACGGGAGATACATCAGTACCCCCCCGTCCTTTGAATTGGACTTTCATCAAATCACCGAATCCCTCAAGAGATTCAATAGATTTAATTTGAGTATCAAACTGAATCAGTTTGATATTCTTTGGTTTCATCATTCGGAAGATACTCGCCACTTCACTGATGAATTGCTTGAATTCAGTATCAGTAACTGAGCCTGAAATATCCACAGCAATCACAAGATCCATCAGGCTCTCGCTATATAGGCTGGGGAGATAATGCTCAGGGAAGTGTCTGCGATTGGGCTTTCTGAATGAGTAATCGTTCTTGTTGAATACCTGTAGGTATTTCATCAATAAGCGATTCCAAGGAAGTTTGGGCTTGAGCAGGCTATCCAGGAATAGTTGAATATCGCCTGGAATGGTGCCGGGTTTATCCCCCTCTTGCTGGCTTCTAATAGCAGCACGAATAATGTTCTGCTCAATTTGATCTTCCAGTATGCCAGGATCCATGGCTGGATCCATAATATCTGGTTCAAAGTCAGGAGGGGTTTCTTTGGGCAGTGCGTCATATACCTGCTCGGTGGTCATGCCAATATATTGGCGATCACAGTAACCGCCGTGAGGTATTTTGATTCCTCGCTCAGTTAATGTGAGATTGATAACATGATCCCCGGCGATATTCCATTTGTTATGGTTACGGTTTCCTTTTCGGGAAAGGTGCATATATACCGGGTGGAGGGTTTCATGAAGAATCAAACCTACCCGTTGATCGGGTGTTTGTTTCATGAAGAATTCAGGGTTGAGGAATATGGATACTCCATCAACCGCTGCTGTGGGAATAGTTTCATCCCACACGTATTTGAATCCAAAAGCCAGATCGCAGAAGAACACTGAATCTGGTGTGGACATGAGGGCAATCTTTGCCCTGTCGAGTGCCTTTTGACACTCTTGTAAGTTGAAGCTCATGGCTCGATTTCCAATTTCCAAAATGAAAAAGGAGCCATGAAGGCTCCTGGTTAGAACAGATCTGCTGATGCGTCGTTGATCCACTCCGTGACTGGCTTGGCCCCTGCAATGGCTTTGTTGCGTTTGATCATCGAACGCACAGCAACCACCTGGAACTCAGCAGGCATTCGCTTGACGAATTCCATGACTGGCTCGCAGTTGGTGTTGGTGATGTTCGCTGCCAGTGCACCAGTCAGTGCAAATTGCACTGATGGTTCGTTGGGGACATCAATGCTCTTGGGTGAGGCAATGATGTCTGCCAGGCTGGGCAGGCGATCTTGGATGGAGATGTAGCCCATGAACTCACGGGCTGTGCCTTCACCCAAGGTGCCAGCAAACAAGGGCAGGGTGTCACGGTTGAGGTCGCACACCTTGAGCAGACGGTCTGCAAACTCCCAGGTACGGGGAGATGCGTAGGTCTTGTCGGTGTGGGTAGGGCTGAAGTTGTAGCCCTGGTCAGGACGGAACTCGATGTAGCTGGTGATGCGGTGATCGTACTGAGCCTCGTTGGCATAGTTGACCCACTCGCGTGCGTCAAAGGCCACTTGCAGGTGCACCAGGCGAGACTGCAAGGCAGTGCTCATGGTTGTGACGATGGCACCATCTGTGTCGAGGTTGCCTGCTCCGACGATGGCTACCTTTTCATGCAGATGGTGCAAGCCCACCATGCGATCCAAGATGAGCTTGTACGCTGCAGCTTGCACAGCAGTGCTCGCTGAGGTCAGCTCATCCAGGAACAGCAGCCAGCCGTTGTAGCCCTTGGGAATGGCATCACCCACAATGGGGAAGGTTTCCATAGGCCGGTAGCCAGCACGCTCGTTCATCACAAACGGGAATCCCAACAGGTCCGTTGGGTCGCACTGGCTTAGGCGAAGGTCAATGAGCAGAAGGTTGAACTTCTTGGCGATCTGTTTGACGATGGACGATTTGCCGATGGCTGGCGATCCGTGCACCATGGGCACCAAGTTGGCCTTGAGTGCCAGGGTGATCAGCTCGGTAGCACGGGAGAGTTTGATTTCCATGAATGTCTCACTGGGTATTGAGTTGGTTGAGAAGAGTGTTGTGATAGCTCATCAACAGAGAATGAATCTCGTTGTGAGATTCCATAGGGAGCTTGGACTTGGCCAGCTCCACCACTTCATCCAGGCTGTTCATAGAAGGGAACAGGTTCATAGGCACCGCACGGAGTTGCGGCTGAGGGGTATTAGGTTTGGTCAACATGGGTGTTGGTATATAGGTTGGGTATCGCCAAAAAAGTGATTTCTGAAAAATCAGAATATCGGTTTGGCTAAATTGGTTTTCTCAACAGAACTTCTCTGAAGTTGTAGAGAACAAGTAATTGGGTTGTGAGAAGTTCTCTGAACTTCTAAATGTGGGTATCTGCTGACTGTCTAGCTGTGGGTTAACTGACTGTCTAGCTCTTACTCGGTCTACGCAATGCACAAAAAATAAGCGAGTAACTCCATTGCTGGAATTACTCGCTTCACACAGGGCGGGGAACGCACCTGTGGTTATGTAGTGCTTGGTCTTACGTCAGAGCGTAGTTGCTGTTGACAATATGCTCGGACAGGTTATCGGACAGCTTCTGATACTTCACTGGTTTACCGTACAGGTCAGTAAACACAGCGTCCAGAATCGTGCCTTCAGCAATATCACAGAAGACATTGATGTAGTGGCTACGCAGGTAGTTCATGTTGTTGGCATGGCATTTGAACTCATCATGGATGGTGGCAACTTCAAATGGCTCATGGCACAACATGCTCTCGACAATGCTTCCCAGCTTTTCGAGGTGATCTGTATCCAGGTTACGCACCTGATCGGCTGTCAGGTAGGGCAGGATCACCACATCCGCCACTTGGTGACGTTGGTACAGCGCCTCGTAGCGGTGCACTGCTTTGGTCATGCCAGCATGTGAACCACGTTGCCAGTTAGGATCTTTGGCTCGATTGAGCAGCTCTGCGCTGATCCAGTCAAAGGCGTTCTGTGCAATGTCCTTGTCGTAGTTGCAGCGACGATGGATGGAGCGAAGGACATAGGCGTCCACGCTGTGCACCACGTTGGCTACATTGCTCTTGGCCTTGAAGTGGCCAGTAGGCAGACCCTGGTTCACCTGGTACTGGTAGGTGAAGGTAGAGTGATCCAACTCATCGACCTCGATACGAGTCTCAACAGGAACCATCACCTTCACCTTGGCTTCGTAGCCGTCAGGGAGCTGCCACTCATGGGTGAGGGCCATGTCTTGCCAGGAGCCGAGCAAGTCTTGCAGCAACTCCCAGGCACCAGGAGCGAGCTTGTTTGCAGCTTCGTAGAAGGCAGCAAGTTCAGGCGAGTCTTGGCCAAAGATCTGCACAGGACGTGCTGTGGAGCCGTAGAACGAGGTCATCAGAGCATCCTTGGCCTTGGCTCGTGGGATGTTGATGCCAGCACCACCAACGATTTCGTTGATGATCTTGGTGGCTTCCGTATAGGCGTCTGCACGCTTGTCGGGATCCACCAAGCCTGTAGCTGTGGCCCCAGCGATGCAGCCTGTGAGGGCTGACATCACCTGGATACCAGAGCAAGAGGCATCGAAGCCCACCATGTGACCGGTGGGGATGCCAGCCTGTGCCTTGCGGATAGCTTGCGCAGCCTTGAGATACAAGGGCTTTTTGTCAGCCTGATCTGCCAGGCTTTCCAGTTCATGAAGATGTTCTTCAGCCCACTTGATGCGGTCTTCAAACAGTTCCTTGTCCAGGCCAAAGTGATTGGCCAGGTCGATCAGCAGGTATTGCCAGCCGGTGAAGAGTTGCATGTTTTGCTCCTATGAATGGATGAGTGCGAGTAGCCGGTACTCTTTAGGTACGCGGTCTAGTAGCACAGGGGTTTTGTCACAGCGATACCAGCAAGAGCCGTTGTGCTCTTGGGATGGCCAGTAGATGTAGCCACCGTTGTAGACCTCACTCCCCCATTGGGTGTGAAGCAGGTAGCTACAGCTAACGTTTTCGCCTGGTTCAAAGCGTTGTACTACTTGGCCACCGTAGAACAGGATGGCCTTGTAGGTCATGTTGGTACACCAGTGACGAGTTCTTGTTTGGCGAACTCGACCATGGCTTTCTTATACGAAGCTCCTTGCGTGCTAACGTGATAGCCCTGTGCGTACAGTCGGCCTCGTTTGTCTACCTTGTGAGTCAGGTAGAACTCGTTATCACACTCATGCAAGAGCATGTAGACCTTCGCACTTTGAGGCTTGAAGCGTGCCCAGTTAGCCCATTGGCTTTGGACAATTGCCTTGGCATCAGCCTCTGTGAGCAGCTTGCCCTTCTTGAGTGCAGCAGCATGGGCGTTCTCAACTGTGAATTCCTTGGCAGGATCTTCTTCAACTGAGAGCAAGAAGTCGGTATCCAACTTCAGACGCACTCGGTTGACTTTGTTGATGACATCCAGACACACGTTGCCGTTGTGATGGTTGCCATTGCCAAGGATCACAGACTCCTTGTGGCCAAGGTAGCCGGAGTCATAGTTGCTACGCAGTTCCAGCGGTTCACAGACCATGGGTGGCATGTACATGGATTGCTCGATGTACTCCACCAACTGTGCTGGCAAAGACATCCGAGACACCACCATCAGACTGGCAAACTTGTCAGCTTTGGTGATGTCATAGGCGTCTGTTGCACAGAGCACGGTCATTATTTCTGCCACCGTGGCGATGGCATCACGCTTGTCGTCAAAGCCCAGGCGAGAAGACAGCTTGGAAGTGACAGAGGTGAACAGTTCAGGCTGGGTAACGTAGGCAATGCCCACGAACAGCTTGGTGACCAACTCTGTCAGATCAAGCTGCTTGACCTGTTCCAGGCGCAGCATCTTGCTCTCGTAGTAAGTACCAGAGAGCCACTGATTGAGCAGCTCTACGCCTTGCTCAATCTTGGCTTGGACAACGGAGTCAGTCTCTACAAACTCTTTGATGTAACCATCAATGTGCTTGCGACTGTAGCGAGACTCAATCGACTCTTGGCGGGTGATTTGAAGCAGGGTATCGGACATGGATTACTCCTATATTGGTTTGTTAGAAGGTGCCCCAGTAGATGAAGTCATCTCCCAGGTATTCACGCCAAGTCTCATCGAACTGGCAGTTCTTTGGTGCTTGGGCAAACAGTGGTGCAATTTCTGAATCTCGGAAGCCTGCAAGACCACAGCCCACGCGAGTCACTTGGAAGGTGTTTTCAGGGCACAGCTCTGCAAATTCGATGAAAGCTCGAATGAAGCGCATCACTTCACCAAACGGCAAGGACTTGATGTGCTTGTCTTTTGTAGGCAAGGCGTAGCTGTTACCGTAGCATCCGTGGCCACGCCCCCAGATTGCTCCCTTGGTTTGAAGTGCGTGGCGTGCAGCCCCTGCACCATGTACACCGGCCAGGTTGCTGCCGAATACAAAGATTGTTTTGCTCATGGTTTAAGCCTTTCGTGCGAGGATTCGCACAGCGGTGGACATGAAGTAGCCACGATTACGCAGATAACCTGCTGCGGCACGAGTGCCGAGGGTACGTTGGATGAGCTTGGCTCGTTGAATCTGGGACATGTGAATCTCCTTTGGCCCATGTTTCAGGGCCGTAGATCAGAACGATGTGGGAATAGTGAAGTGCTTTTTATTGGCACTACGGAATAGATCCCAGGTGTGTTTGGTTCCACCATCAGCAGGCTGATCGCCTTGGCCGAAAGTGAATGCCACCATGTGATCCGTTTCTGGATTCAGCTCTTGCACAACCAATCGGTTGCGGGTGAACATGGCACTGAAGCCGTCACCAGGAGGTTGGATCGAGCCGCGGCTCTTGGGGTGCTCACAGGTATAAATCAGCTCACCAATACTGTTAGCACCGATGATCTGAGAGAACATCCGGTGATAGTAATTGGCAGCACTGGCAGCACTCTTGTAGGGTCCAACAAAGCCGGTTCCGTCCAAGGGTGCAGGCAAGTGCAGGGTGATTTCTGAGGCGTAGTCCATGAGGAACAGGGCCACAGCAATGTGATCTGCCCAAGCAGCCCCACCAGACACAAGATGTGAATTAGGTGGGATCTGATCCATGGCTGTGCGAAGCATCCAATTCCATGTCTTACGAGTCATGGGCTTTGTCTTGTCTCGGCCAGCCGTGCCAATGATGGCGAATTTGGTCATGCGTATCTCCTATGTGTGCAAGGCGAAGTAGCCTATGACAAGCCGAAGGCAAAAGCCTGTCTAGGGCAGCAGAGCAACGACAAACCACACAAGCCTTAGCAAGCCTGTCTGGTTTGTGTTCTGGGAATACTCTCGGTGAGAGAAAAAAAGAACCTGCCCTACCACTCTGGCGAGTGATAAGGCGTAGGTTTAGTAAGGATCTTATGGTGTGCCTAGATCGTAGAACTGGCGTTCAAGGATGTCCCAGAACCAGCGGTGCACGGACTCAATAGGAACCTGTGTCACCAGGTACTTTTGAGTGGGTGCACTAGGGTCGAAGCCCTCAAACCCTGCAAGCAGGTAGAAGCGATCACCTGTGCTAGGGTCTTCAAGGCGGTAGGCAAAGTCAATGCCTTCGCCTTTGAGCCATTCCATCTTGGTTTTGTATGACCAGCGTTCACCAACGAATTTAACGCTCATATGTATCTCCAAATGACAGAACAACAGCGTTCCAGTACAAGCCGAAGGCATGGCTGTGCCTACTCTCGGTGATAAAAAAAGCCCCATCACTCCGAAGAGTGACAGGGCTGAATTAGGGGCTAGGCTTACGCCTGAGCAGTGGTATCGAACGGAGCCCCAGCTTCAGCAGGAGGTGCTGTGGGCGAAGGTGCAGCCAGGAATGCGAAGGGGTTCTCACCACCCTCATTCTTAGGCTTGGCCCATTGGAAGTCGAAAGTCACGTACTGGGGCAAGTTCTCAACCACGCCAGGCTGGTCGAGCATCTCGCACAACTGTGCGTCACCATGCTTACGCAGGTAGAACAGGAACGCGCCGAGCTTGATGCGCTTGCCACCAGGCATGTTGAACCATCCATTGAGGAAGGCATCAGCACGCCAGTTTTCATTCTTGCCAGTGGCAGAGTTGTTGGAAGAGGAAGGGACGTTGAAAGCGATAGCCATGATGAGATCCTTTGAAGTAGGAGATTGATTGAGAAATGGGACACCCTATGTATCCCACATCAAGCCGAAGGCTAAGAACAGAGAAACAGTCACAGAGCGCCGGGAGAGCGCCTGAGATTACGCATGTCGGGTTGTGGGTGTACAGACGAAGTAGTGCCCTGCATTGAATACAGGGTAGGCGTAGAACTTATGGAGAAGTTCTACACACTTGTCTGAATCTTCTTGGGAAGATGTCTCAAAGATCATGAATGAGGGAGAAGCGAACACGGTTCTGCTTACGTGGTTCTCAACAAGTGATTCCACGTAGTCATTGGTAAAGATGAAGGCCATGGTGCAATCCTGCGTTAGGTTATCGGTTCAGTATCGGAACGAGTCACAACATGCACGGAGGGCATTTGGAGATAGTGGTTAGTGTGTACACAACTCTCACCAGCAACTGTATTGCTATGAACTAAACCTGCACTGGACATACAGTGAACAGGTACCTTATTAGGGAGGTAGATGTTAAAGGAACACACTGTGCTTTAGCACCTGTGTTCCAATGATCTTCAGTAGAGTGACAGCATGAGAGAGTGAGTGTGATGGAGTCCCCCTATCTCTCTACAACTGTCTGTCTCCCTTGTGTAATGGGCTTTGCTGTGTGATGGCTGTTGGTATTTGTGTGTTGGTATTTGTTGTGTGATGGCTGTTGGGGTTGGTATGCCAGAGCACAAAGAAAAAAAGCACCACACCTCCGAAGAGATGTGATGCTGGTGGATGTGCCTTATCGTCCTAAGACGAGGCACGGGTTGCCATACTCGTTGTACCGCATACCAGCAACGTGGTATACAGCTACCGACACATGCGCGTCATGCTCTTCATCGGAGTGATCGTAGTCCCACCAATCATGGCTGGAAGTATCGCCCTCCGGTGCAGGAACACCCTTAACGCACTCGATGTCCACAACATCGAAACACTCGGGATACCCGAGAGATGCGTGCGCCAAACGCTCTGCATGGGCAGCGCAGACGGCCTCCACCTCATGGTAGGAGGACTCCATGTTCATGCCATGGAGAGCGACCAACACAAACGTAGCCATAGCGGCTCCTTCAAATACTCTGCACAGGCACCATGCCCATGCTCCACATCAACTCGAAGAGAAGTGCTGTACCCAAGCTCAGTGCACGGAAAAAAACACTCCCCACTCCCGAAGGAGTGAGGAAGGTGCCGTTACTTAGCGCTAGTCAAGGGCTTAGCCGTTTCAACAGCCAGCTCTTTCTCAAGCTCTGCAACACGCTTAGCGCGTTCGATGCGGGCTTCGTCAGCCCAGGTAGCAGTAGTCTCATCGGCCCAAGAGCCAATGTTTTCTGCTGCTTTAGCGAAAGAGCCAACAGCGTTCGCCATGCCAGCAATAGCAGCATAGACAGTACGCAAGGTGGTGCCGAAGTTCAGTGCGCTCATGAGGCGCTCCTTTCGAAAGGTGGAGACGCACGAACCCTATGTTCATGCACATCTCCACAACAGGCCGAAGGCTCTGCTTACCGCAGTGCCACATACTTGAGAGTCGCCAATGACCTGCGCTGGTACTCGTACTGAGCGATAGACCACTGATAGTGGAATACGCCTGCAAGTACAGCGATGGCCAGGCCCATGGCATAGATGAGCTGAGCCTCTGGTGTCTCACCTTCACTGAGGACAATGACAGATGCACCAGTGATGCAGAACACTGCGGCTGCAAAGGTGATAAGGAATGCCAAGCGAATAACCATGTGCATGATGCACCTCCATGGAGTAAGCCAACGTCACCATGACGCTGATCCAATTCAAGGTGGAACCGCCAGCAGTAGAGGTACAAGTAGGTGGGGTAGGGTGCTCAGGAATGTGCAGCGAAGAGATACCGGGGGGGTACTCTTGCTCTCTTGTCCCAAGTAGTACAGTCCTGCACTCATACCCACTTTTCATTTTTCCCAGAAACCTGATCCCTAAATTTCGCGGATACTTTCCCCAAAACCCGCGACTGTCTCCCACTACCTGTCCCGCATTTCGGCGGTAGTATTTGTTTCTTGGTTTCTTCAATACAATACGGCGTTCAATTACATTAGCGCCATGTCTGTATTAACCGTTGACCAATTCAAGATGGCTTTACCTGACAAGGTAAAGAAGTCCATCAACCAGGAGTTGATTGACCAGATCAATACAACTCTTGCTGATCCTGATATGTACGAGACATATCGGGATAACTTGCTTTCCTACACCAAGGTGATGGCTGACGGTCGGTTCAAGGTAACCGACTATGTGAGTGCTGTGAAGTACGTCAGTCACAAGGTGATGGGTGCTACCAATATCGAGGCTTACACCAAGACTTTCCCTGATAAGTATCAGCGGTTTGTAAGCAACGGTGTTCAGCCCAAGGATATTGCTTCGTATGTCACGGCATACAACAAGAGCAAGTTGGTGAACTTGATCATGGAGCAGACCTTGGTGCCCGCCTGGGTGTTGAACCAGGATCTGTATCAGAAGGCTTTGAACAAGCAGGCCGAGCTGATGATGACTGCCCGCAGTGAGAAGGTGCAGTCAGATGCTGCCGCCCACCTGATGAATGCACTGAAGCCGCCCGAGGCTTCCAAGATCGAGCTGGATGTGAACATCAAGGAAGACAGCTCCATTGCTGCCCTGCGTGCTTCTACTTTGGAGCTGGCTCGACAGCAACGCCTGATGGTTCAGGCCGGTGCGATGAATGCTCAACAAGTTGCCCATAGCAAGTTGTCTGCTGTGGTGGATGTCGAAACCAAGGAAATCTAATGAAATTCAAGAAAAAGCCCGTTGTCGTTGAAGCCTTCCAGATGACGGAGGCCCGTCGCCAGGACAACGCAGATTGGCCCGAGTGGCTGAACGAAGCCTGGAACAAAGAGCACGGACAAGTCGGTGCCGTGTTCCCGAAGCACTTCCCCAACTCTGATGGCACCGATGAGCTGCTGATTCACACCCGTGAAGGTCTTGCTCTGGTTACCCATGGTGACTGGATCATCCGTGGCGTCGAAGGTGAGCTGTACCCCTGCAAGCCTGAAATCTTTGAAAAGACCTACGACGCGGTAAAGGACTGACCTGATGCAAGCGTATTACGGAGCAAAGCTGATTCATGCAGAACCTGCCAACAAGGGTGTGGACGAGGGGTACTTTGTTAAGTACGAGGACGGGTATACGTCCTGGTCCCCGAAGGAAGTCTTTGAAAAGGCATATCGCCCTGTGGAAGGTTTGCCTTTTGGCCTTGCACTCGAAGCCATGAAGCAAGGCAAGAAGATGTACCGGGCCTCCTGGCCCAAGGACAGCAAGTACCTGACGTACCACCCGCCTGGCGTGTATTCGTTCTCTTGCATCAATGAAACCCATGCAAATGGGCAAGTGTTTATGTACATGGCTCCGCAGATTGATCTGCTGGCTTCTGACTGGAAGGTTTTGGAATGATGGTGCGGGGCACGCATCCTGATGGTATGCCGTGGAAGGTTGAGGACTACCTCAACGCCACGGACTACAGCATCCCGGCTGACTATGTGCCCAGTGAATTTGCCTTGGAGTTTGTGAACTTCATCAAGCTGGTCAATGGTGAGCAGGGTGAGGAACACAAGACGCCCCTTGTCCACTACTACATGCTGGACACGATCACTCACGGCGGCACACGGATCATCAACCTGTGTCACCGGGGTATCGCCAAGACCACCCTGATGGGTGAGTACCTGATCCTGTACCTTGGGGTCTATGGTGAGCTTCCTGGCTTCGGTCGGGTAGACCTTGCCCTTTATGTCTCTGACTCCATCGACAACGGTGTCAAGAACATGCGTAAGAACTTGGAGTTCCGGCGAGATAACTCCGAGTTCCTGATGCACTACATCCCAGAGGTGCGGTTCACAGACATCCGGTGGGAGTTCAAGAACGCAGATGGCAAAGTGTTCATTGTCAAGGGCTACGGTGCCAAGACTGGTGTTCGTGGAGCCAAGGAAATGGGTAAGCGGCCTCAGCTTGCCCTGCTCGATGACTTGATCAGTGACGAGGATGCCCGCTCGGACACGGTGATCAAGGCTGTGGAAGACACGGTGTATAAGGCAGTGAACTACGCCTTGCACCCTACCAAGAACTTGATCATCTGGTCAGGCACCCCCTTCAACGCACGCGACCCTTTGTACAAGGCAGTGGAGTCCGGTGCCTGGGGTGTCAACGTGTTCCCGGTGTGTGAGCTGTACCCCTGTGAAGAGAAAGACTTCAAGGGTTCCTGGCCGGATCGCTTCACCTATGCCTATGTGAAAGATCAGTACGACAAGGCTGTGAAGTTGGGTAAGGTGGATACCTTCAACCAGGAACTGATGCTGCGAATCATGTCCGACGAGGATCGGATGATTCAGGACTCGGACATCGGCTGGTACAAGCTCGATGCGGTTTTACGCAACAAGAACCGGTTCAACTTCTACATCACCACCGACTTTGCCACCGGGGTGAAGCAGGCCAACGACTTCAGCGTGATCAGCGTCTGGGCCTACAACAACGTGGGTGACTGGCTGTGGGTGGATGGCATCTGCAAGCGTCAGCTCATGGACAAGACCGTGAACGATCTGTTCCGGCTGTCGCAGATGTACCGACCCCAGCAGGTAGGCATCGAAGTGACCGGGCAGCAGGGCGGTTTCGTCTCTTGGATTCAGAGTCAGATGTTGGAGCGAAACATCTACTTCCCCCTGGCTTCGGAGAACAACGGCCTCAATCCGGGTATTCGACCCAACACCAACAAGCTGGTGCGGTTCAACACCATGGTGCCCATGTTCAAGGCTCGCAAGATCTTCTTCCCCTTGGAGCGAAAGAACGAAGCCCCCATGCAGGAAGCCATCAACGAGCTGAGTCTGGTGTCAGCCGGAGGCTTCAAGTCCAAGCATGAAGACTTCTGCGACACGATTTCCATGCTCTCTTCCCTGACCCCGTGGAAGCCGTCCGAGGAAGCCCCCCTGGCCCAAGACGAAGGCGGGGGCATGTGGGATCTGGACGTGCACGAGTCCGATGGAAGTCGGATGGCCTCTTATATTGTGTAAAGGAAACCCATGAAACTCTCAGAAATCTTCAGCCAGCTCACGACAGGTGAGCTGAGTATGCTCAGTATTGGTGGGGCAGAGCAGGGCGTCATTCAGGAAAGCAACCACCAGGCTGTTTTGAATCACATCAACCTGGGCCTTGCCTACATCTTCCACCGCTTCCCTCTGAAGGAAGGTCGATTGAAACTGGTGCTGTACCCGGACATGGTGAGCTACAGGCTGCATAGCCGGTTTGTGGATAGCAATGCAGCATCCACCGAGTTGATCAAGTACCTGGTTGATGAGGGAAGTCCCTTCATGGATGACCTCTTGAAGGTGCAGGCCGTGATGACCCAAGACGGCGAGGCACTGGCCTTGAACGACAACAAGGACAAGTACTCCTGCCACACTCCCAGCACGCATGTGCTTACGGTGCCCCTGGCAATGACGAACCAGTACCCAGATCTGCCTGACTACCTCAAGACAGATTACCTGGACATCGTGTACCGGGCTTCCCATCCCAAGTTGGAGATGGGCCTCGGCTACCTGGACCCGGAGGAAGTGGAAGTGGACCTTCCATACCCGTATCTGGAGCCGTTGCTGTACTTCGTGGCTTCCCGTAGCTACCACCCGATGAGCTTGAGCAGCGAAATCAACCAGGGAAGTAGCTACGCCATGAAGCTGGAACAGGCTTGCCAACGCCTTGAGCTGACCAACCTGGCAGTGGATCAAGGTGCCAGCAATGACCGGCTGATACGAAACGGCTGGGTATGAAAAAAGCCCCCAATATGGGGGCTTTGTTATTTGAGCAGGGGGTTATTTGCCGGTATGGCCAAATCCCCCCGAGCTACGCTGGGTGGTATTGAGTTCATCGACCTCTTCCAGGGTGATATTGGCAATGGGCACCACCAGGAATTGCAGCAAACGGTCTTCCGCTTCCCAGCGATAGGCACTGCCATTCTTGGTTTTGAGGCTGGCCATCCACTCACCACGGTAATCAGAGTCGATCACGCCACAGGTGTTGTTGAGTTCCACGCCGTGCTTGGCACCCACACCAGAACGAGGAAGAATCAGGGCAACATGGCCTTCAGGAACTTCCGCAGCAAAGCCAAGGCCCACAAGTTTGCCGTGATGGCCAACAATAGCACCTGACTCAGGCATATAAATGTCAAACGCGCCAGCTTTGTCGGTTGCCTTGATGGGCAAAACAAAGTTTTGATGCAGGGCTTTGATACGCATTACTAAGTTCCTTTACTTGTTGGAGAATACCGGCATTCTACTTAGTAAAGGAGTCAGTAATGGAAGTGCAGTTGGAAACAGCAGAAGCCGTGCCTGCAAAACTCGCAGATTGGGTAAATCCCCCCAAGATTACCGACCTTAAACAGGACTTGGAGGATGCAAAACCAAGCCATGATGCTCAGATTAGCAAGATCAAGCAGTGGCGAAACAACCTCAATATGGAGGGGAATGCCAAACCAAAGACTCGCAAAGGTAGCTCACAGGTTGCTCCGAAACTCATTCGCAAACAAGCTGAATGGCGTTACCCAGCACTGAGTGATCCCTTCCTTTCTACAGAAGATGTCTTCAATATCTCCCCTGTTACCTGGGAAGACAAGAAAGCAGCAGAGCAAAACCAGATTGTTCTGAACAACCAGTTCAATACCAAGATCGACAAGGTACGCTTTGTTGATGACTACGTGCGTGCTGCTGTGGATGACGGTACTGCAATTGTTCGTGTGGCTTGGGAGTTTGAAGAAGAGGAGTACGAAGACAACTTCCCTGTGGTCGATTACCGTATTAACCCTGCTGTTGCTCCTTTGCACGAACAACTGGCTCAGATGAAGCAGGAGTCCCCGGCTCAGTATGAGTTGGATGTTCCTGAAGAGCTGCGTACTGCCCACGAGATGACCGTGGAGCAAGGCGTTCCGGTTGAAGCTGTGGTTCTGGCTTACGAGAAGCAGAAGCGTACCCGCATCATCAAGAATCATCCAGTGCTGGAAGTTTGCGATGCAGACAACGTGATCATTGATCCGTCTTGTGGTGGTGACCTGAGTAAGGCTGGCTTCGTGGTTTACCGTTTCGAGGCATCTCTATCGAAGCTGGAAAAGGACGGCAAGTACAAGAACTTGAAGTTCATTCAGACGCAGAACTACTCGCCTTTGAATGAACCAGATTACGCTACCCACAACACTGGAAACTTCAACTTCCGGGATAAGCCCCGTCAGTTGTTCGTGGTTCATGAGTATTGGGGTTTCTGGGACATTGATGGCACAGGCATCGTCAAACCTATCGTTGCTGCCTGGGTCGGTAATACGCTGATTCGCTTGGAAGAGAACCCGTATCCGGATAAGGCATTGCCCTTCGTCGTGGTGTCCTACCTGCACAAGCGTAAAGAGCTGTACGGTGAGCCAGATGGTGAGCTGCTGGAAGACAACCAGAAGATCGTTGGTGCTGTGACCCGAGGGATGATCGACATTATGGGTAAGTCTGCCAACGGGCAGACGGGTATCCGCAAGGACATGCTCGATACCACCAACCGTCGCAAGTACGACAACGGTGAGGATTACGAGTTCAATCCCACTGTGGATCCTCGTCAGGGTGTGCACATGCACACGTATCCTGAGATTCCTGCATCAGCTCAATTCATGCTGCAACTACAGCAGTTTGAAGCTGAGTCCATGACGGGGGTGAAAGCCTTCAGCCAGGGCATTGGAAGCCAGTCCCTTGGTGACGTTGCTGCCGGTATTCGCGGTGCTCTGGATGCTGCTTCCAAGCGTGAGCTGGCTATCTTGCGTCGCCTCAGTGAGGGCATGGTCAAGATCGGTCGCAAGCTCATTGCGATGAATGCTGCCTTCCTGTCGGACAAGGAAGTCATCCGTATCACCAATGAAGAGTTCCAGGTGATTCGTCGTGATGACCTGGCCGGGGCATTCGACTTGAAGCTGTCCATCTCTACCGCAGAGGAAGACAACAACAAGGCCCAGGAACTGGCTTTCATGCTTCAGACCATGGGCAACAACATGGACCCTGAGATGGCTCGCATGATCCTGGCTGATATTGCCAAGCTGCGGAAGATGCCTGAATTGGCTAAGAAGATTCAGAGTTATCAGCCCCAGCCTGATCCTGTTCAGCAAGAGAAAGCCATGCTGGAAGTGCAGATTCTCAAAGCCCAGTTGGAACGTGAACAAGCCGAGAGTCAATTGGCTATGGCAAATGCTCAACTGGCTATGGCCAAGGCCGGTACTGAGCAGGTTAAGGCAGGCAATATCCAGTCTGATACTGACCTCAAGAATCTGGACTTTGTGGAGCAGGAATCGGGGGTTAAGCAAGAGCGTGCGAAGGAATTGCACGGTGAACAAGCCCGAAGCCAAGCTCAGTTGAAACTCCTGGATCGGAAGTTTCAGCAGGAAGATAATCAGGTTGACTTATTGAAGGAATACATCAAAGCAAAGGCAGTTGAGAAAACTAACTAAATTTGTTTTATAGTACGGCCTGTTTTCAGGTCGTACTATTTCCTCCAGTTAATCAACAACGTATTCCAAATGAGTTCTGTCGAAGATCAGATTCAAGAGATTGAGCAAAACATCAAAGAGTCCCGCAAGACTGTGGACTTTGGTGATGCGCTGGTTCGTCTCCATTCCAATCGTGACTTCAAACGAGTGATCGTTGAAGGCTTCTTCGCTGAAGAAGCTATTCGTCTGGTTCACTTGAAGTCTGACGCCAATATGCAGACTCCTGAGAAACAGCAGTCGATTCTGTCGCAGATTGATGCCATTGGCTCTCTGAAGCAGTATTTCAAGACTGCCATGTTCAAGGCTGACCTGGCACGCAAGTCGATTGCGTTTGACGAGCAAACCCGTGAAGAACTGACTGAAGGTGATGCAGATGGCCGTTGATATTCTGAACCTGTCTGACGAAGAGCTGATGAAGCTCGACCCCAGTACCCTGGATGATCTGGCTGCTGATGCCGAAGATACTTCGGCTGATGATTCTGGCGACAACGCCGATGAATCTGAAGATAATTCTGGCGAAGGTCAAGGCGACGAGGTAGAGGCTGGCGACGTAGGAGCCAAAGCCTCGGACGAAGGCGACGAAGACCAAGCCGGTGAAGGCAAGGAAACTACCGAACAGCCTGGCACTCAAGCCAAGGCTGAACCGAGCAAGGGGGCTGACAGCAATGCTGATTCAACCAATCAATCCGATAGAGCCATTGAGGCTGTGGATTACAAAGCAGCTTATGAAAAGCTGACAGCCCCCTTCATTGCCAACGGACGTGAGATGTCCGTCAAGTCTGTAGATGACGCCGTTGCTCTGATGCAAATGGGTGCCAACTACAACAAGAAGATGGCGGCTCTGAAACCCAATCTGAAACTCATGAAGATGTTGGAAACCAACGGACTCATGAGCGAAGAGAAGATCAATTTCTTGATCGACCTGGAAAAGAAGAATCCGGATGCGATCAACAAACTGATCAAAGACAGTGGTCTGGATCCTCTGGAACTGGACACTGAAAAAGCAGACGGCTACAAGCCGACCCAACGTACTGTCAGTGACAGCGAACTCGACCTTGATTCGGTGCTGGATGAAATCCAGGGCACGCCGTCTTACAAGCGAACAATCGAAGTCGTGGCAAACGAATGGGACGGCAAGAGCAAACAGATCGTGGGCGCTAATCCCCAACTGCTCAAAGTGATCAATAGCCATGTCCAGTCGGGCATCTATGACCTGATCACAGCAGAGGTTGAAAGCGAGCGAATGTTTGGCCGTTTGTCGGGACTCTCTGACATCGAAGCCTACCGGCAAGTTGGCGATGCGATCCAGGCCCGAGGCGGGTTTGACCACCTGAGTACACAGGGGCAACAAACCAAGACCACGGCACCTGTCGCATTGAAACCAGCACCGAAGAAGGGTGATGACGAGAAGCTCAAGGAAAAGCGACGCGCTGCCGGTGCAGCAAAACCAGCGGCTGCTCCATCTGCCCCTGCCAAGGACTTCAATCCTCTGGCTTTGTCGGATGAAGAGTTCAGCAAGCTGGGTAACCCTAAATTCATGTAAGGACTTATCATGGTCATGAAGTACAACGATCCTGGCACCACGCCCTCTACGATGGGCAATCAACTCCGTACCGAGTTCTATCAGAAGCAAGCTCTGATCGAAGCCCGCAAGGAGCAGTTTTTCACCCAGTTGGCTGACGCCTTCTCGATGCCCAAGAACATGGGCAAGAAGATCAAGCGTTACCACTACCTGCCCCTGCTGGATGACGCCAACATCAACGACCAGGGTATCGACGCTGCTGGTGTCACCATTGCCAACGGCAACCTGTACGGCTCGTCCAAGGACGTGGGCACCATCTCCGGCAAGCTGCCGGTGCTGTCGGAAAGCGGTGGCCGTGTGAACCGTGTTGGTTTCAAGCGCAAGGAACTGGAAGGTACTTTCGAGAAGTTCGGCTTCTTCGATGAGTACACCCAGGAATCGCTGGACTTCGATACCGACGAAGAGCTGTGGCAACACATCAACCGCGAGATGATCAACGGTGCCAACGAAATCACCGAAGACGCTCTGCAAATCGACCTGCTGAACTCGGCTGGTGTGATCAAGTTTGCTGGTTCTGCCACCACGAACGCCACTGTGGATGCCACCTCGATTGTGGACTACGGTGATCTGCTGCGCCTGTCCATCGACCTGGACAACAACCGCACCCCCAAGCAGACCACGGCTTTCACCGGCACCCGCATGATCGACACCAAGACGATCCCGAGTGCTCGTCCTCTGTACTGCGGTTCGGAGCTGCTGCCCACCATCAAGGCCATGGTTGACCTGCACAACAATCCTGCTTTCATCCCGGTCGAGAAGTACCAGTCGGGTGGCAACACCCTGATCGGTGAAGTTGGTGCTTTGGACCAGTTCCGCGTGATCATCGTCCCCGAGATGATGAAGTGGGCTGGTGCTGGTGCTGCTGTGGCCGGTGACACCACCTGCTACAAGACCGGTGGTAAGTTTGACGTGTTCCCGATGCTGGTGATCGGTGAAGCCTCGTTCACCACGATCAGCTTCCAGACGGACGGCAAGGGTGTGAAGTTCAAGATCTTCCACAAGGCTCCTGGCGAAGCTACGGCTGACCGCAACGATCCTTACGGTGAGTCCGGCTTCATGAGCATCAAGTGGTACTACGGTTTCATGGTCCTGCGTCCTGAACGCATCGGCCTGATCAAGACCGCTGCTAAGCTGTAAGTAAGGCTACAGGTGGGGGAGAAGCCTCTCCCACCTGGTTTACCTAAAACCTGACACACTTTTCATGGACTCTGAAATGTCTGACGTTGATACCGAAATCCAAGCCACTGATGAGCTGGCAAACCTGAAGGTCCGAGCTGACATGCTGGGCATCAAGTACCACCCCTCCATCAGCTTGGAAAAGCTGCGTGAGAAGGTCAATGCTTCCTTGGCTCCTGAAGAGAAAGCCGCTGCTGCTCCTGCCGTTGATCGTGCTGCCCTGCAACTCCAAGCCAATGAGCTGGTGCGTGTGCGAGTCACCTGCATGAACCCGGCCAAGAAGGAATGGGAAGGCGAGATCTTCACCGTGGGCAACGCGGTGGTAGGCACCATCAAGAAGTACGTCCCCTTCAATGCAGACGAAGGCTGGCACGTTCCCCGTTTCATCCTCGACCAGATCAAGGCTCGTGAGTGCCAGGTGTTCACCACGGTCAAGGGACCGCGTGGCAACACCACTCGCCAAGGCAAGCTGATCAAGGAATTCGCAATCGAAATCCTGGATCCACTGACCGAAGAAGAGCTGCATGACCTGGCTCAACGTCAAGCCATGTCTCAGTCTGTGGGCTAAAGCCAAGAAGTAACCCAGGAAACCGAGATTAGTTATGGCCATTACCGTTACGCCCGTTACGCTTCCTGAACTCACCACGGCCCAGGTCAGTGGCACAGGTGTGTTCGACACCCTGATGCGTGCTCAGAAGGAGCACTTGGAACAGGAATACAAAGCAGGCCGGATCAAGGGGTCTGACTACGCCACGGTTTACCTGGGTTCGATGCAAGCCACTCTCAACGGGGCAATTCAGTTCCTGCTTGAGAAGGACAAGGCATCTCTGGCTGCTGAGAAGGTCCAGGCTGAGATTGCTTTGGTGGGTGCACAGAAAGCCCTGGTCGAACAGCAAACGCTCAACGCTGTGGCTGAACATGCTGTACTGGTGGCTACAGAGTGCAAGCTGCGTGCTGAGTGGGATCTGCTCAGGGAAAACGTCCTCAAGGCTGCATCTGAAATTGCTCTGCTGAACCAGAAGCTCCTGACTGAGAAGGCTCAGACCACGGCTCTGGGTGTGGATGAAGACAGCGTGATCGGTCGCCAGAAGGCTCTGTACGGTGCACAGACCCAAGGCTATGCACGGGATGCCGAGCAAAAGGCGGCTGACCTGATGTTCCGTAGCTGGGCTACCCGTCGCACCACTGACGAAGCCACGGTGGCTGATGCCACCAACAAGCTGGCTGACGTGTACGTGGGCCGTGCGATGGACAAGCTGTTGACCGGTGTTGGTGCCTGATCCTGTTCTGGTTTGACCCAAGGGAGCCTTGTGCTCCCTTATTTCATAGGTAGGTAGTGCATGGGGTGGAATCCGTTCAAGAGCAAGAAAGTCACCACGGTTGGCACTACGGTAGTGCGTGTGATTCAAGACAAGGATCTGGTGGACAGCACCAAAGCTGCCTTGGCTACTGCCTTGTTCAGCAACACCGACCTGGTTGACGAAATACTGGAAGCCAACCTCAATGGCCTGGCTGTGCGTACTGAAAGCATGTATCAGTACGCTAAACGTAACTCTCCGTATGGCCTACCTACGGGCGAGATTTACTCCAATAACCAAGGCAAGGCAGAGCTGCAGACTGTTCTCGATGCCTTGGAAGGTGCCCCGGTATTCATTGAATACAACCGGTTTGGTTCCCCCAACGGTATTCACATGGGCTGGATGAACCTGTTGGAATATCACGGCTACGATCCCCAAACCAATAAGCTGATGGTTCTGAGTGCCCAAAAAGGTACTCCGGTATACCTTGTCGATATGGTATTGGAGTTGCCTGCCTGGATGGCAGATGGGTATGACCGCGAAGAAGTAGCTATTTGGGGTTCTTCCCCCAATTCAGGATATACCCCTGCACGGTCAATTGGTGGTGGGAGCTACTCAGAGGTTTTTTATAACGCGACTCCGGCAGTATTTACGGAAGGGCTTTTAACCCCGCAATTGAAAGTTACTTACACCTGGCAAGAGAAAGTCCAGGTTGTGAATCCAGGTGGCCACTCATATTCATCTCGGAAGGTGTATGAGCTACAGAATGTGGTTGGTACTTTCTCAATGCCTTATCGGGATGTTGATACTGACGCTGGGTATTTCCACGCCAAGTATGTTGTGAACGGAGTCACGAAGTATTGGATGTACCAGTATGGGGCAGGTACTTATCCCGAGCTGGATAGTGTTTTTGTTGGCTCACCAAATGTAATTGGGGATTACTTCCCCAATATCTATTTCCGCCTGAATAAGACTAACCAATCTGCAAACAAGTCTACGGGTGCGTACAAGGTTCAAAAGAAACTTACCAAGTACCTTGGCGCAGCATACGACGATCTAGCCGAAGCCATTCATGCCAATCCTGATATTGGCGATGTTGAGCAAGCATTCCTGACAATGGGGGTGCCTGCGAACTCCCAGGATAACTTGGAGCAGGAGTACCTATATGAGTACTTCGATGCCCTGTATGCAGCTACAGACACCGAACTGCGTGAGAGTAGTGACAATTTCAACCTGGCTTCTTCGGTTAGAAGGAGTGCCTTTGGTTTTCTGCGCCGCAACAAGAATATCCCCCTATCGCAAACCATCACCATTCAAGACCAGGTATTCAGTATGGACCTGAGTAATTCAGGTATTTTGAAAACCCGAATGAATGGGAGTATTGGCAAGGTGGGTGAAGTTACTGTTGGCACAGCAGAATTCACCTACCAAACCGAAGTCACAGAATCCTACGGCTCTCAAACTATTAGCCGTACAGTGACCCGCCAGATTCCCTATCGGTATTACCGCAAGCAAATTACTGAGCATTTCTACGATGAGATTCAAGTCGTCAATGCTCAGATGAAGTATTGGATTTTCGGCGGGCACCATACGGTTCTCGGTGATCAGGGAGAAGAGATTCTCCTGATTCCTATTGATCGGGGTATTCTCAAGAAATTTAACGCCAGAGATACCGAACGCTTAGTCAGCCGCAGTCTGCACTTTGTTTTCAATAGCCGTGTGGTTACGAAAGTGAAGTGGTATCAGCAGGAATGGTTTGGTATCTTCTTGGTGATTGTTGCAGTCGTTATTACCGTGGTGACACTAGGAGCTGATGGTGGCTCATCGCTCAGTGCTTCATTGGCAGCACTTGGGGCGATGACGGCTTACCAACTTGTTGTATGGCTTGCCCTTAAAATCCTGGTCTATATTGCTGTACGCGAAGCCTTCAAGCTGTTTGTCAAAGTAGCGGGTATTCAGATTGCTTATATCGCTGCCTTGATTGCCATGGCTTACGGTATTCATCTTGGCATTGAAGGCACTTCTGCTTCATTTGCCGGGTTTGAGATTACAGCCCAAACCATGCTTCAAACGGTCAACGGTATTGCACAAGGTATCAACACCGAGCTGCGTAGTTTGACTACTGATTTGCTTGGGGAAGCCAATACTTTCAACCTGTTCAAAAAGGAGAAGATGGGTCTTCTGGAAGAAGCCAAGAATCTCTTGGACACTGACAGTATCCTTAGTCCATTTGTTGTGCTCGGGGAATCCCCGCAGGATTTCTACAAACGAACCTCCCATTCCGGTAACATCGGAACCTATTTGATTGACGATGTGCACAACTACGTCAGTCGCAATCTTCAACTCCCCGACTTCTCAACTTCAATAGGAGGGCTTCGATATGGAACCTGACGACATCATGAACTTTCTGTTGCCTACAACAGGTAATGTTGGCAACTACACCAAAATGCAAATGTATGGGCAAACTCCGGTCATCCCGGATCTGGCATCTATCGTTAAGCCGCGCAATCTCATTGGCAATTCGGCAAGCGTTTTGAACGTAGGCCCTGGCACTCCTTTTGGTTTCACTCCTGGGGCCGGTGCACCTGGCTTCATGGAATCTGACTTCATGAAAAACATGCTGGGCTACAAAACAGCAGATGGCACTCAGCACATGGGCTGGGGCGGTATGGCTTTGGGTGCTGGTCAGGCTCTTTTTGGTGCCTGGGACGGTATGCGTAACTACGGTCTGCAAAAGGATCAGCTTGCCTTCAGCAAAGACGCCTTTGCAAAGAACTGGGATGCCCAACGCAAGACTACCAACTCCCAGTTGCAAGACCGACAGCAAGCACGCCTGGCTTCCCGAGAAGGGGCCAGCACCAACCCGTACCAATCGGTCGGTGACTACATGAAACAAAATGGGATTGCGTAATGGCAGCTATCACTTGGCGTAATGTGGATGCCCCCAATCTGGGGGATCCTACCCGTACTGGAATGCTTGCCAGTAACTCCATCAACAATGCTTTTGACATCCTGAACAAGCAACTGACCGCAGCTCAAGCTGTGGACGGACAGAACTGGGATGCTCGTAAAGCCCTGAACACGGATCAGTACATGAGCCGTCTTCAGTCGTTCAAGACTCCGGAAGAGGCTGCTGCTGCACAAGCAGAATTACAAGGCTTGCGTCAGGGCTTCCAGGCCCAGATTGACATGCCTGCGGTTCGCAACGCGGAGGCGAATCTGACTGAGAACTTGCAACGTCGTGTGACCACGAACAATGCTTACGCGAACAGTCAAACTGACTTTGCTGAACAAGATGCCGTGGCTGATCTTTCAGCCAAGATCGCTGCTGGTGGCTCGAAAGCCTTTAATGAAGGGTTGACTGCGTACCCAAACCTCAGTGCCCGTGCTCGTGCGACGCTTGCTGCCGCAGCTCGAAAAGCCGACTTTGAAAACGAAGATCAGGGTCTCCGGCGTAATGCTGATGCCCGTGCACAACAGGCTTTGGAGCTCCAACGCCGTCAGGTGGAAATCCAGGCATCTGAAGCTGCTGCTCGACGTAATGAGCAAATCCGAGCCAGGGCAGAAGCCGCTGCTCTGAAGACGGCTCAGGCTGAGTCGCAGGGCAATGTGGCTACTTTAGCCCAAGTCCAAGCAGCCCGCGAGCACGCATTGAAAAATGGGCGTTTGGCAAGCGGCACTCTTGATACGGTCGAGGGAAAGGCTAACCTACTTGCGGCACTCAAAAACTCCTATGGCATGGCTCCGGAAGATGCGGCAAGGTTTGTCACCCGTATTGAAGAGGACTATCCTGAAGGCAAATTTAAGGTAAAGCGTGATGGCAAGATCATTGGTAGCTACGGGCTTCCAGTGACAGATGTTCTTAATGCTGTTTCGCGGAATAAGGACAACCTTCATACCGGGTGGCTATTGCCATGGGATATTAACGGCGTGATTTCTTCCCCACGAACAGATACAACCGCAGAGCTGACCAAGACGATCAACGCTTCTGGCTTCCTTGAAGATTACGAGGCACAGCTTCGTCTTCGTGACCAAGGTGCTATGTCCTTGTTAGGTGCAATTGAGCGTCGAGGTGGTGTGATTCCTCCTGGCAAGGTGTCTGCACCCCCAAAACGGTAACGCCTGTACCAACTGCTCCTGGTGGATCTGCCACCGGGGGCAGTCTCATGCCCGCGAGCGAGGTACAGGCCAAGGGCAAACCGGTGTCAGCACCTGTTGAGGTGGCTCCTGGGGTTATGAAACAGAGGGTAGGTAATACCACTGTCACATCCACTGCCCAAGAGTTTGGTAATGTCGGTAAGGCGGTGTCCTTGGACTATATGCCTGACATTCCTTTGCTGACTCCAAAAGACTTTTCCAAGTCGTTTTACGCAGTCAAACCAAGTAAGGAAAACCGCAGCAATTGGGGCAAAGCACAGTCGTATCAAATCACTGCTGTACAAGACGGAGATACGGTCCACGGCAAAGTGCCAAGCAAAGATGCTCTTGTTAAGTGCCGTGTCACAGGCATTGATGCCGACGAGACGCCAAAAACATGGAAAGGAGAGCCCGGTCAGAAGTACGGTAAGTACGGTGCCGACACTATGAAAAAGATGATTGCCAATGGCGATGTCAGTGTCCAGATTTCTATGAATCCGGGGGACATCTCTGAAGGTCGCAACATCTGCTTGATCACAGTGAAAGGCAAGAACCTGAGTACTTCATTGGTGGAGGCGGGGGCTGCTTATGTGTACCGTGAGTTCGCCAAGCCAGAGATGGCCGCAGAACTTGATACAGCAGAGTCCAAAGCCATGAAAGCTGGGTCGGGTGTGTGGGCGGATCCTGACAAGGAACGCCCATGGGATTATCGACGGCGATATAAGGGGCTTGGTAAAAAATAATCAAAGACCGGTTTATCCGGTCTTTTTTGTTTGCAAGCCTACATACACCCAGCGAACTACTGCCCTAAGAATGTAAGGGGCGACACACACAGCAATGACTCCTATTGCTCCTGTAAGAATGTCTTTGCTCCTATCAGCGACTACGCCAATACCCAACCAACTTACTACAACCCATACCACGATATAGAGGCGGTTGATCAATTCAAGCCAGTTCAAATCTTTCATTGGTTTTCCTTTGAGTAGTTGATTCAATTAGAATGCGGCGAGCTATTTACTGGGATAACTAAATGAGCGATTACTTTTCTTCCAAGCTGCAAGCGTTGTCCATTACTGGCAACAATGCCAAAAAGCAAAACATTGCAGACGCCTTTGAGCGAAAACTCCAAGGTCTTCGTGATGAAGCTCAAGCACGGAAGCAAGTAGAGGCTCAAGACCAAGCCAATTACGAAAACTCTATCGTTGGTCAGCTTGGTTTGACGCCTGAGCAAGACCCTTTCTTGCACGGTGCAGTTAACGAAGCTGTTCGCTATGGTTCGGGTGCTTCGCGTACATTAGGTCAGGTTGTTGCTGCTGGCGAAGAGTTCTTGCGTGAGGGTGTCTCTACCAATTCCATCCCTCAAGAAGTTCGTGATGCCCGTGCACGGCAGTTGCAAGGCAAAGCCACGGCTGATGATGTTGCTCTGTTGAATGCACCTAGTGGCTTCACCAAGGCTCCAACTTACGAACACGTTACCCCCGAACAGTTCAAGAAGATCCACAAAGACAAGGGCACCAACCTGGGCCGCATCCAGGAATGGGAGCGTAACCAAGATGAGCTTGCCAAGACACGGGCCTATCACGATGTATCTGGCTTAGTAGATCGACGTGGTGATCGGCCTGCTAAAGAGCAACTTCGTGACGGTGCTTTCGATGCCTTGGTGGATTGGGAATCTGCCAAGAACAACTTTGATCAAGGCAACTACTTCTCTGCTGCCGGTGATGCACTGAAGACGGCTGGCAAGCTGGCCAACAACACAGTGGAAGTTGCTGCCGATAACCCGATGGCAGCGTTTGGGGCTGTTGTTGAGAACGCTCCGCAGCTACTGGCTGGTGCCTTGTTGGGCGTACCTGGCACGGTGCTGACTGCAGGCTCTTATGCCAACAGTGAGTACCAAGATGCTATAGCTGACTACCGTAAGAAGAACAATGGTGCCATGCCCTCTAAGGAGTGGGTGGCTGCCCGTACTATGGAAGGCGTAGCCTTGGCTGGTGTAGAAGGTGTATCAGATCGCCTTGTCTTGGGTATGGGTAAGGTGCTCAGGGCTGCTGGCAAAGCCTCTGATGATGTTGTGGACGGCTTGGAAGCTGGGTTCAAGAAGACCCTGGCCAATGCTGCCAACAAGGTTGCTCAGTCGGCTGTCCCTCGTATCACTGCCGGTGGTGCGATTGGTGCTACAGGGGAGTACCTCGCTGAGGCTACCCAGACCAACATTGAAAACTCCATGCGTGGTAAAGGAACCTCGTTTGAGGACACTCACATGGCGGGTGCAATGGGTGCTTGGGCAGGCGGTCCTATTGCTACTGTAGAGGCCATCGGTGCTGGCCCTGACAAGAAGGTGGCTGAATCAGCCGAAGAACGAAGCCAAGCGGCTGCTACAGCAAACGCAGTGCAGGATAAAGATCCAAGCAAGCTGCTCAATCCCCGAGGATCTTCCTATGATCCACAAGCTGGTTTGAGTGCTTTGCACAAACTCAGCAATGCACCGGAAGCCACCCCAGAAGAAAAGGCTTCCTACTATGCCCAAGGCACCGAAGCCATCAAGTCTTTGGAAGCTCAACTGAATGTCCTCAAAGGCCAAACCAGTAATGGTGTGGAAGAAAAGCAGGCACAAGTTGAAGCTCTCAAGGCACGTCTTGCATCCTTGCCTGAGTCAGATACCCAGACGCGGGAGCGACTTGCTGAAGTCATTTCTTTGAAGGAAGAAGACTTGGCTGCTGACATGGGCAAGGCTGTGCCTCCTGATCTGGAAGCACGCATTAAAAAGACAGAGCAACGTCTTGAAGCTGCCCGTGGCGTCTATGAATTGCTGACTGAAGAGCGGGCCACAGAACAGGTCAAAGACCTTGAAGCCAAGGCTGAGTTGGCACAAGCCAATGCGGTCATTGATCAAACCGATCCAGAGGTTGAAACCAAGAAGGCCGTTGCTGCTGAGTCGATCAAGAAGCTGACGGTTTTGTCCATGGCTTCCCCTGATACGTTGTCTTGGCAGGATGCTCAAGCACTGGCCGATAACACTTCTAATGTACTGACAGCACCTCAGCGTTCGTACTTCACTGCGTATGCCAAGTCTTCCAAGCTCATTGCTGAGTTGAAGACGATGAAGCAGGTGTCCAAAGAAGTGTTTGAAGGTGATCGCGTGACGGGATACAGGGGCCTGACCGAATACCGAAGCCTGGTTGGTCAGGCTCTGGCAACGGGAAATCTTGCCAATGCGGAGCAATTACTCAACAGCATGGCCAAGTTCCTGGCTAACCACAAAGCCAAGAATGCTACGTTCAAACAAGCCTGGGCAGAGTTCACCCGCACAGGCGATGTGGCTCGTGTCATCAAGGATGTGGCGGGTAACTGGCACTTGGTTAGCCAAGGAATGAAGGCCAAGTCTCAGCGTGAGTACTCGATTGCAGCCAACAGCGGCAAAATGCTTGAGACGGTGCGTAAGGAAGCCTTTGCCATCGAACAGACCTATGCTTCTTTGCAAGCTGCGGTTGCCCTGGCTTCAGAAGCGGACACAAATCCTACCGCTGCCCAAGCTACAAGTCCTGCACAACAACCGGCTGACGTGGGAGTTGTGGACCAAGCCCCCACCGTCGAGGGCAATG
>JACCEA011157773.1_pt1 | contig 33948 bp, 29 predicted proteins | sample 7449851 | NCBI WGS metagenome assembly JACCEA01 (sample SAMN15323453, study PRJNA562643) | freshwater metagenome | isolation source: river surface water | place: USA:Blue River Watershed | collected 2017-08-18 | reverse complement strand
GCACTGGCAGGGAATCCGTATTTGATAGGACTTTTGAATACGCCCAATTCGTAACTGGCTTTTCCACTGCGAAGGGTATTGGTGATGCGATGCACAAACACGGTGTCATTTTCTTCGGCATAGGGCCTCACGCTCACGAAATAATTGTCTGTTCCGTTGGGCATCGGGCCGTTTTGAAGTGCACAAATACTCCAAATCGATACGCCTTCATATTTGATGTTGTTGAAGAAGTTTTTGTTCAGTGTGTCGCCGCGATAGCCATCGTCTTTGTTCAATTGCCAAATCACCGCCTCTACGAAACCTTCTTCCCATGAACTGCCGTTGTGCAATAGGTTCACCGTGAAGAACATGTCTTCTTTGGTTTGACTCACGATGGGGTAATCGCTCCAAACAGAATCTTGAATGGGTGTGCCCGGAATTTTGTAAACGTTCCAGGGTTTCGCAGGGTCGTTGGTGGTGGAAAATCCAACCACGATGAAACTTGTTTTGTCTGTGGTGCCATGCATGTAAACAACAATGTATCGATCCGTATAGGGATCGTACAATACGCGTGGGTCATAGGTTCGATTCAGCGTGGGGATGGGGTCTTTTTTGATGTTTGGGTTGAGCGCGAAATTCTCTAAAGTAAATGCTTTGATGACTTTGCCTGTATCGTTGTGAACCCGAATCACGGTATTCATCACACTCACGATTTTACCATCGTTGCCTACAGCGATGTGGTTGTCGTTGGGCGTGCCTGCACCGGGTGGAATGTCGGTGCCTTTAATTACATTGGTTGTGATGGTACTTGCCGAAGTGGGTTGGTCGTTTAGTATGCCTCTTTGTTCGATGCTTTTTGACCGCAACAGGGCCGTTCTTTTGGCATCGATTTTTTTGCGCAATTCGTCTTTGATGCCTGAAGGTATGGGCATTTCGCCGGCTTCATCGATGGGGAGCAGCCAAGTGTTTGGTGCTGTGGCCGGATCAAAAACGTGAGAGAGCGGTGTTTTGTGATTGCGAAGTATGTCAACGGAGGATTTGCCGTTGATGAGCGTTGATGAGCTGGTGCTGGGTTGCCCCGTTGATTGGGCTAAAGCAAATGGAATTTGGATTAGGGTGAGCAGTAAAACCAGGCGGTGTTTCATTGAGTGCAATTTACGGCACAAATTTCAAACGCCAATGGATTTGGGGTGTTACCAAGCGTTCACTTCCATTTCTAACTGAATCCCAAATTGGCTAAAGACATCGTTTTGTATATCACGCGCCAGCTGGATGATTTCTTTTCCGGTGCCACCGCCATAATTCACAAGGACGAGGGCTTGTTTGGCATGGACGCCGATAGGGCCTCTTCGATATCCTTTCCAGCCAGCCTTTTCAATGAGCCATCCGGCGGGAACTTTGGTGAGTCCGTCGCCTGCCGGGAAAGTTTTGAGATCGGGATGTTTCGCTATTAAGGCGGGGATGATGTTGCTATTCACCACGGGGTTTTTGAAAAAGCTACCGCAATTCCCGATTTCTGCAGGGTTGGGAAGTTTGCTTTGTCTGATGAAAACAACGGCCTTGCTGATGTCGTGAATGGTAGGGGTTTCGATGCCCCATGATTCCAAGGTGGCCTGAATGTCGCCGTATTGGGTTTTGATGATTGGTTTTTTGCTCAGTGTAAATCGCACCGAAGTAATGAAATACTGACCTTTTTTTTCATTTTTGAAAACACTGTCGCGATACCCGAATTTGCAATCGGCGTGGGAGAAGTTGTGGAGTTCCCCGGAATCAAGGTGAAACGCAGTGAGCGAATGGAAAATGTCTTTGATTTCAACGCCATAGGCACCGATGTTTTGTATGGGAGAGGCGCCCACCGTACCAGGAATGAGGCTCAGGTTCTCCATGCCGCCCCATTGATTTGAGAGGGTGTAAAGGACCGCTTCGTGCCAATTTTCGCCTCCGCCCAATTCTATCAATATCTCTGAATCAGTTTCTTGAACGATGTGCCTGCCTTTGATTTGGTTGTGCAAAAGAAGACCATCGAAATTCGCGGTGAACGTAATGTTGCTGCCACCACCCAAAATGCCCAAATTGGATTTCTTCAATTGACGATTTTTGTGCAATTCATGAAGATCGCCAACGGTTTGAACGGCAAAATATTCAGACGCGCTAACTTCAAATCCGAAGGTATTGAATGAGAGCAGGTTTTGATCTTGGGTTATTTTCATGAATCAATGCTTGGCGATATGAAATTGTTTCATAATGGTGAAATGTTTCAACGCACATGCAATTTAGGATTGTTTCATTGTATTATTGTTTTTGAATCAAAATTTACCCATGAAAAGAATCATTTTTGGCGTTGCCATTTTGTTGCTAATAAATTCGAGTCAAGGCCAGGGTTGTGTCGCAGCCCGGGGTTTTGGTGGTTGCGGTGTTGCAGGTGGGTCAAGCCTAGCGCTGTTACCAAAACAGTGGCAAGTTGGTGCCAATTACAGGTATTTTAAATCATTCCGACATTTCAAAGGTGACGAAGAACAATATGATCGTTTGGTGAAACAAACACAGGTGATCAACTATTCCAATACGTTGGAGATTTCCGCTTCGTATGGTTTGAATACACGTTGGCAATTGAATTTGTTGTTGCCTGTATCTTACACTGATCGGTCGAGTTATTACGAGCATGGCGGGCAATCTGCGACCTTTGCGGGTGCGAGAAGAACGTCTACGGCTGCGGGATTGGGCGATGCCAGGGTGGGTGTGAGTCGTTGGTTATGGAATCCCATTACGCACAGCAAAAGGAACATCTCATTGGGTGTGGGATTGAAATTGCCCACGGGTAACTGGAATGTACAAGACAGTTTTTACAATGTGATGATAACGGATCCAACCACTGGATTGCCAGGTCGTAGAACCGTGTATCGCCCGGTGGATCAAAGTATACAGTTGGGAGACGGTGGATTGGGTTTGGCAATAGAAATGCAAGGCTTTTGGGAAATGAATCATGGATTCTATACATATGCCAATGCGTATTATTTGATTAATCCGAGGGGGGTGAATGGCACATTGACCAACCGCAGTGCCACCGTGAATGGGAAAGTATATACCAATGAGTACATGTGTTCGGTGCCGGATCAGTATGCCGCACGGTTGGGTTTTTTGGCACAATGTCAAACACCTGGACTTTCTATTTCTTGGGGTGGTAGGATCGAAGGTGTGCCCGTATGGGATTTGGTGGGTGAGAGTTTGGGCTTTAGGCGACCTGGTTTTGCTGTTTCTGTGGAGCCCGGTGTGAATTACATGAAAGGAAAAACCACAGTGAATTTGAATGTGCCAATTGCTGTGTATCGCATTCGTACACAATCGGTTACAGATAAACAAATCCAAGATTTTTCGGGGGTTGCTAGAAATGGAGACGCGGCATTTGCGGATTATTTGATATCTTTGGGGCTTACATATCGCCTGGATGCGCCAAAATCTAAGAACATCCTTGGTCATTAGTTAGGGAGTTTGTTGAAGATTTTTTCTTAAAAAAATCATTCTTTTCTACAAAACCTTTATTATGTTGGTGTGTTTAAATAAAAGACATCAACAAAATGACACAAATACTTATTACACTTTTGTTTTTCTTTTTCATGGAATTCATTGCGTGGTTTTCCCACAAATATGTCATGCATGGATTCATGTGGTTCTGGCATGAAAGTCATCACAAACCTAGAAAGGGGACCTTCGAACTCAACGATTTGTTTGGTTTCATGTTTGCCATTCCCTCGGCGTGGTTGATTATTTTGGGAGCGGAAGCATTTGATTGGCGGTTTTTTGCCGGCATCGGCATCGCCCTGTATGGGGTAGCATATTTTTTGGTTCACGATGTTTTTGTGCATCAGCGTGTGAAGTGGTTGAGGGTGGCTAGGTTGAAATATTTCAAGGCCATGCGTCAAACCCACCATTTGCACCATGAGGTGCACACCAAAGAAGGCGCAGAGGCGTTTGGTTTTTTGTTTGTTCCAAAAAGATATTTAAATAAATACGGTCGTGACTAAGTCGGTTATAGTAGTGGGTGCGGGTTTGGGTGGTTTGTCAACGGCCCTCCGTTTGAGTTATAAAGGTTATCAGGTAACCATGATCGAGAAGCAGGCGTTGCCTGGCGGTCGTTTACACGTATTGAAAAAGGATGGTTTCACCTTTGATGTGGGTCCGTCTTTCTTTTCGATGAGTTATGAGTTCAAGGAATTGTTTGATTCGATCGGAGAGCCAATTCCATTTGAATTGAACGAGTTAAATCCACTGTACACGGTAAACATGGCTGGTAGCGATCGCGTGTTTCAGATTTACAAAGATTTGGATCGATTGGCCAATGAATTCAAGGGCATCGAGGATGATTTCGAGAACAAAGTACGTGGCTACCTGAAGGGTGCCAAAGAAATATTTCACGATACCGAGTACAAAATCATCAAAAGGAATTTTGACAACATTGTTACCTATGCAATGAGCATGGCAACGGTGCCTTTCAAGCACTTGCCCAAGATGTTTAGGACTTTTTGGGAAGAGTTGGAAAGACATTTCGAGAGTGAAGAAGTAAAAATCATTTTCTCATTAGTGGCATTCTTTTTGGGTGCTACTCCGTTTAATACGCCGAGCGTCTACAATTTGTTGAATTACACCGAGTTGGAGCACGATGGCTATTGGAACGTAAAAGGGGGCATGTACAAAATTGTTGAAGGTATCATGGGCTTGTTGGAGAAGAAAGGTGTGAAGATGATTTACAACACCGAAATCATGTCGGTTCAGCACAGCGGTGGTAAAATGGTTTCAGTGACCGATGCCAATGGCGAAGTGTATCGCGCAGATTTGTTTGTGATCAACGCCGATGCCGCTTGGTTTAGGGGTAAATTTCTACAACGTGCCAAATATTCAGAAGCGAAATTGGATAAAATGGAGTGGACCTTGGCGCCCTTTACCATTTATTTGGGTGTGAAAGGAACCATTCCGGGTATACATCACCACAACTATTTCTTGGGTGATAACTTCAGGGGCTATGCTGATACCATTTTCAGAAGTACTGTTGCTCCGGAGAAGCCCTATTACTATGTGAATGTAGCCAGCAAGAGCAATCCCGATTGTGCGCCAGAAGGCTGTGAGAATTTATTTATACTTTGCCCTGTGCCCGATATGCGTGTGAAACCCGATTGGAGTGATGCCGATAAGTTGGTGAATGAGATCATTGAAGACTTGGGCAAGCGAGTGAATTTTGACATCAAAAACAATATTCTTACGAAAGTTGTTTATACTCCCAACGAGTGGCAAAAGATGTTTAACTTGTACAAGGGCAGTGGGTTAGGGTTGGCGCACGGACTAAATCAAATTGGTGCGTTGAGACCAGCCAATAAAGATGAAAAGCTCAGCAACGTATACTACGTGGGAGCAAGTACTCACCCTGGAACAGGTTTGCCCATTGTGGTAATCGGTTCTCGTTTGGTAACAGAAAGGATAGAAAATGAGCATTAAACTGTTTGACGATACATCCATTGCGATGAGCCGCAAATTGGCGCTGAATTACAGCACAAGTTTTTCCTTGGGCATTCGGTTGCTCTCCAAAGACTCCCGTTGGGCCGTATTTTCCATTTACGGATTGGTGAGGGTTGCCGATGAAATTGTGGATACGTTCCACGGTTACAACAAGGAGAAAATGTTGTTGGATTTCAAGGCCCAAACCTACCAAGCCATGGAAGAGGGTATCAGTACCAATCCAGTTTTGCACGCTTTTCAATTGGCGGCCAACCAATTTGGTATTGGTAAAGATTTGATAGAGCCCTTTTTTCAATCCATGGAGGAAGATTTGGATACCAGCGCACATAGCGCGGAAAGTTATTCTGAATATATCTATGGCAGTGCTGAAGTGGTGGGGTTGATGTGTTTGAAGGTTTTCTGCAATGGCGATGATACTCAATACAATCATTTGGTGCCGTTTGCCAGAAGTTTGGGTGCCGCTTTCCAAAAAGTGAATTTTTTGAGAGACATTCGTTCCGATGTGGATGAGCGGGGTAGGGTGTATTTCCCTGGTGTGGATTTTAATCATTTCACCGATGCGGATAAATATGAAATCATCCAAGACGTGAAAAAAGATTTTTCGCATGCATACAAAGGCATCGTTCAGTTGCCTGTGGGTTGCCGATTGGGTGTTTATACGGCGTACATTTATTACCTCAAATTGCTTGAGAAAATAGAGAGAACCACGGCTGTAGATATTTTAGAGAGCAGAATCCGTATACCGAATTCGCAAAAAATCGCCCTGTTGGCGCAGAGTTTTGTGAAAGAAAAATGGATGGGCGCTTAACCGAAGAGCCAGCCAAATACCTCGTCGATTCTCCCAAAACTGTGCACTTTGATCTTGCCAACGTGCTCTTGATTGAACTTGTTGTATTTTGATACAACAATGTCTGTAAATCCCAGTTTTTCTGCTTCTGCGATGCGCTGTTCTACCCGTTGAACCGCCCTTACTTCGCCACTGAGTCCTACTTCGGCCGAGAAGACACATTTTGTGGGCAGGGGTTCTGAGTAAAAGCTGCTCATAATGGCGGCCATCAAACCGAGGTCTAATGCGGGGTCTTCCAATCTCAATCCGCCAGCCAAATTCACGAATACATCTTGCTGTCCCAATTTGAATCCACACCGTTTTTCAAGCACGGCCAATAGCATATTGAGTCGTCTCAGGTCATAGCCGGTAGCGGAGCGCTGGGGCGTGCCATAAACTGCGGTACTTACCAAGGCTTGGGTTTCGAGTAACAGTGGGCGAACGCCTTCCAATACTGCGGCGATGCCGATGCCCGATAATACTTCTTCACGCTGTGCGAGCCAGATTTCGGAAGGGTTTTTCACGCCTTTGAGTCCGGCGCCATGCATTTCGTAAATGCCCAATTCTTGCGTACTCCCAAAGCGATTTTTCAAGGTTCTGATGATGCGATAGGCGTGGTGGCGATCGCCTTCGAATTGCAATACGGTGTCTACCATGTGCTCAAGGATTTTGGGTCCCGCCAAATTGCCATCTTTCGTAATGTGGCCGACGAGGAAAACTGGCACGTCGTTCTCTTTGGCAAATTGTAACAATTGCCCTGCGCACTCCCTGATTTGTGAGATGCTGCCTGGCGTGGCATCCAGTTGGTCGCTGTAAAGCGTTTGTATCGAATCGATGATCAACAGTTCGGGCTGATCTTTTGCAATGACATCTTTGATGTTTTCGAGCAGTGTTTCGGTGAGGATTTCACAAGTGCTCTGACCAAATCCCAATCTTTCGGCGCGCAATTTGATTTGTGTTTCGCTTTCTTCACCGGAAACATACAAGGTTTTGGCAGAGGTTTGTAAGGCGATTTGCAGGAGCAAAGTACTTTTGCCGATACCTGGTTCTCCGCCCAGCAATACAACGGCACCGGCAACCAATCCGCCGCCCAATACCAAGTTTAGTTCCTCGTCTGGAAGGATGAGTCTTTCACTTTGGTTGGCTTGAATGGCATGCAGGGGTTTGGGCTCGGCGATTTTCCGGCCGCTTTTTTTCCAAGCCGTGGTTTGCTTTGTGGGTTTGATTTCCTCTACGAAGGTGTTCCATTCGCTACATCCCGGACATTTGCCGATCCATTTTGGACTTTCGAAGCCGCAGGTTTTACAGAAAAAAGTGGTTTTGGCTTTGGTCATTTTGAAAGGTTTTGATGGATGTGATATTTGGGATGAATGATGGGTTTTGACAATATACAAAGATGGGATTCTGATGGTAAGGCGCAAACTGAAAATGCAAGAATCTATCAACAATTCATGCATTGCTTTTTCAACCCAATGGGTTCGTGTTTTCGGTATCTGCTGGGGCAGGTTGGCGTTGTTGTGCGATGAATGAAGCGATTTGTTGTTTGGTTTTAGAAACAATCTAAATAAGCGTGGTAAATCGAAAAAAGTTTCGTTAATTTTGTGGTGTTATGGAAAAAAGCTTGAACGACATTGTAACCATATATGCAGAGGCTACGCCAAATCCTGAGAGCATGAAGTTTGTGGCCAACAAAATGTTGTTGCCAAACGACAGTGCAGATTTTCGCAGTGCTGAAAAAGCGGAGGACGGTGGCGCATTGGTGAAAGCGTTGTTCGAGATGCCATTTGTGAAAGGGATATTTATCATGAACAATTTCGTGAGTATCACCAAGAATGAGGATTACGAATGGTTTGATTTGATTCCCGATTTGCGCAACTTTTTCACAGAGTGGATCGAACAGGGAAAAGAAATCGTATCGCCAAAAACGGTTTTATCGCCCGAACAGGAAACGGAAATTGAGCGTAAGATCAGACAGCTTTTGGAAGATCATGTTCGCCCAGCGGTTGAAATGGACGGTGGTGCCATTGATTTCAAGAGTTTTGTGGATGGGGTTGTTACTGTGCAGATGAAGGGCAGTTGCAGCGGTTGTCCGAGCAGTACCATGACATTGAAAGCGGGTATTGAAAACTTGCTGAAGCGCATGGTTCCTGAAGTGGTTGCGGTGGAAGCCGAGGCTGTTTAATTGCTCATCAAAGCAGGGAATTTTCCCGAGGTGCTTGGGAATCACGCATTTTTCAGACATATTTGCTAAATAACCTTTGAAGGAAAGCAAATTATATGTCGAGCATAATACAAAAACCAGAGCCCAATTTTAATTCGTTGCATGAGTTTTACGTGCATGCGGCCACTGAAATTCACAGTTTGAATCACCCGGTGATGTTCGCCAAAGAGAAGGGGGTTTGGGAGAAATATACATATCAAGATGTGCTGGAGTGTGTTGCACAGATTGGCTCATGGTTCATGGAATTGGGTTTGGAGAAGGGCGATCGCGTGGCGATGGTGCTCGATAACTGCCCTGAATATTATTTCATCGATCAAACCATACAAAAACTGGGTTTAGTGAATGTGTCAATTTATCCTACGCTTACCCATGAGGAAACGGCTTACATATTGAACGATAGCGGTGCGAAAGTACTGTTTGTGGGCAACGCGTTCTTGTTGAAAAAGTTTAAAAAAGTACAATCAGATTGCAATACTGTCATGCGTGTGGTGTGTATGCCATCCGATTTGGAGAGTGGCGGCATTTACACGGATTTTGCAACCGTGAGGGTGGAAGGTCAGGCGTTGGTTGAAAAACACGCGGATGCGGTGGAGTCCAGATTTCATGCAGTGGAAAAAACTGATTTGTCTACATTGATCTATACCAGTGGTACTACGGGTATGCCGAAAGGGGTGATGCTCACGCATTACAACTTCATGAGCAACTGTTACGACGCCAAAGATTTGTGTCCAGCCATCACCTCGGATGATCTTTATTTGAGCTTCCTGCCTTTGAGTCACGTTTTTGAGCGATTGGCGACGATGTATTTGAGTACGTATATCGGTGCTCAAGTGGCATTTGCAGAGAATATCGATAAGGTGGCACAGAACATCCAAGAAATGAGGCCTACGTTGATGGCAGCGGTGCCCCGTTTGTTGGAGCGTGTGCATGATAAAGTGTATAAGAGTGCTACAGAGAAGGGTGGGGCCAGCGCGAAGATTTTCTTGTGGGCTTTGAAGGTTGGCGGTGAAGCGAGGGTGAAGAGAGATAACGGTAAAATGGTGGGTCCTCTATTGGCGATGCAAGTGGCCATTGCGGAGAAGTTGGTGTATTCAAAGATCAAAGCCAAAATGGGCGGAAGATTGAAGATGTTTGTGAGTGGTGCCGGTGCTTTGCCCGTTCATGTGGGCGAGTTCTTTGCCAATTTGGGTATGCGGGTTCAGGAAGGCTATGGATTGAGTGAAACCAGTCCGCTGGTTACTGTGAACGAATTTGAGCGTCAGGTTTATGGAACGGTGGGAAGGGTTGCGCCCAGACAGCAGGTAGCGATTCAAAACATCGAAACGAAAGAGATATTGGCATTGCAAACGTATGATTCATTTGAGCCCAATTATCAGAGCGAAGAAGGCGAGATTTTGGTGAAGGGCCCGAACGTGATGCAAGGATATTGGAATCGTCCGGAAGCCACCGCAGAGGTGTTTGATACGGAGGGATGGTTTCACACTGGCGATATCGGAAAGTTTGATCGCGGTTATTTGAAGATCACGGATCGATTGAAAAACATGTTGAAAACGTCTTTGGGTAAAAACATTTATCCAACCCAGATTGAAAACGTGTTGTTGCGCAGTCCAAAATTGGAGCAAGTATTCATCATTGGTGATAAGCGCGAATATTTAACTGCCATCATACATCCCAACATGGATGAGTTGAAAACGGCTTTTGGCGGCAGAAAAGATTATTTTGAGGTGTCTGATCCATTCATTCAGGATGAGGAAATCAAGAAATGGATGCAAGAGGACGTGAAAAAGTTGAGTGAAAATTTGGCCAAGTTTGAGCGCATCAAGGATTTCGTTGTGAAGCGTGAGCCTTTCAGTGTGGAGGCAGGTGATATGACCATTACGTTGAAGATCAAGCGCAAGGTGGTCATGGAGAAGTACGCCGACGAGATTGAAGCGATGTACGTATAGTGTTTTGATGTGCTATATCAGAAAACTCTGATGTAGACATATAGTATTAGGAAGAACCCCAGTTGGATAAGAAACATGGCCCCGGCCATTTTATTCCGCTGGGGTTTTGTATTTAAGTGCAATAGCAGTTGAAATAGAAAAGCGGCAACAAACCAAGCGATGTAGTTTTGGGTTGGAACGATGCCTTTGTGCCAATGCCAGAAATCGTATCTCATGGCTACAGGTTCTAGGAAAAAGTCATACACAGTCATCATAGCTGCCCCCAAGAACGAAGCACCGTAGGGGTTGTTTACCTTGCCAGCCAATAGGCTTGATGTGAAGAAGATGAGGGCCGCCCAATTGAGTCCGATCAAGTAGGGGACGCCTTGCCAACCTCTGCCCAGGGTTTTACCGTAATGGTAACTACCGAATATTTTTCCGGTGGTTACGCCGGCATATTCGAGGAAAAATCCCAATGCCCCCACTGCAAGGATGATGGCTACATGTTTGGCTTCCCATTTTTTATGAAATATCCAGGCAAAGACAAAGGCTGCGATGATATTGTATGGGGTGAGCCAAATAAAAGTGGCGTTAAGTGAAGGTACGATAAATCCGATAATGCCCACGCAATAGATGATGGCAACCAGGGTAATGAAACGATTTTCTACGTTGTTCATGGAAAGGATGAATGAAATGGCAAGTTAAGATGGGTTTGTTTGCGGTGCAAATGTAAAGAAAGGTGAGGCTACATACCCTTCGGTATGTATTGTTTTGGGGTGGTTTTTTGACTATTCGGGTGCTGTGTTGCGATAATATTCTAACATTGGCCTAACATTGGTCTTAACATGGGTGTGGTGAAGGTTGGGGGTTTTGTGGGAAATTTTTGCTGACATTCATCCTACAAATGGTGAAATAAATGATAATTTTGGGAGGGAAAATCTCACATTTTGGTCGAAATGTTAGGTTTTTAATAATCTAACTTATTGATTAGTAAATACTTGAACATTTTCAAGTATTTTTTACATTTTTTTTAAAATTTTCTTTGCAATTTGTGAATTCACATATATTTTTGCATCACACTTAATAGGAAACAAACAAAATGAAAAAAATCACTTTCGCCGTTGCTGCTTGCGCTATGTTCGCATTCGCTGCTTGCTCTAACTCAGCTGACACAGCTGCTACTGATTCAACTGCTACTGATTCTACCGCTGTTGTAGATTCAACTGCTACTGATTCAACTGCTACTGATTCAACTGCTACTGATTCTGCTGCTGCTACTTCAACTGAAGCTGCTCACTAATCAGTTCTTAAAAAAGAAATTTAAAAAGGTGTTTGGAAACAAACACCTTTTTTTTTAACTTTGTTCCTATGAACCGCATTTTGGCCTTGTTAATCATGTTTTGCGCGCTCGCAACGAGTAGCGTAACCTTGGTTGCACGTCCAGATGTACCGCCCGCCGAAGTGGCTGGTCAAGGTCCTACCTTCACATTGAACCCCAATCCTGTTACGGGTTCTTACTTTTATGTGAATTTGCAATTTACAGAAGCCCAATTCCCAGATGCAGTCATCGTTGTCAATGATGTTTTGGGCAAAGTGGTTTACTCTTACCCAATTCGTAAATCAGATTATTCTACAGGTCAAGTTAGAATTGATTTGGGTGACGCCCTCCTAGATAAAGGCGTTTACTTCCTCCAAATCAAAAGTGGTGATTCTACCAAAACATTGAAATTGGCTATCCGCTAATTTGTGTCTTACCAAATTCGTTTATCTACCCAAACCGATGTCCCTGCAATCATGCAGTTGATTCGTGAATTGGCATTGTTTGAAAAGGCCCCGGATGAAGTGATAGCCACTGAGGAAACTTTGATTCGCTATGGGTTTTCCGATCATCCATTGTTTGTTTCGTGGGTGGCAGAGAAGAATGGTGAAATTCTCGGTACAGCCCTTTGTTATTTGAGGTATTCTACTTGGAAAGGTCCAGTATTGTATTTGGAAGATTTGATTGTTACTGAATCCGCGCGTGGTCAGGGAATGGGTAAAGCTCTTTTCGAAACTTGTTTGCGATATGCGAAAGACAATCATCACCAAAGAATGGTTTGGCAGGTATTGGATTGGAATCAACCCGCCATCGACTTCTATCAAAAATATAACGCCATTTTTGAAAAAGAGTGGTTGAATGCGTACATCAATTTGATGGAGTAAATCATGTTTGAACATCGCAGAGGCTCGGTCATTTCTTTATTGTGTATTCTGCTGCTCGTGTTGGTATTGTATCAATATGTGGATGCCACGAAATGGAAGGAGTGGTCCATTGTTCCATTGGATATCAGCCATTGGAAAGGCATATGGTTTGGTGCCTTTGTTCATGGTTCATGGGATCATTTAATGGGCAATGTGGGCGCCTTGGTATTTTTTGGGATCTTGTTTTTAATTCAGTTCCCTAAGCATTGGTTGAAGTTTTGGTTTTTACAGCACATCATCGCTTCGATGTTGCTTTGGTTGATAGGGAACATGGGTTTGGGTGATTTGGGCTTTTGGAGAGATCCTTTCGGCCATTCTGTGGTTCATACCTCCCATGCCGTTGCCCACATCGGTTCGTCGATTTGGGTGTATTCGTTCGGTGGCTTTTTGATGGCAACCGCAGTGGTACATCGCACCAAACAATCTATGGCAATATTGTTCTTGGTTTTACTGGTGTATGGAGGCTTCTTTTGGGGCATTTTACCCGTAGATCCGAAAGTGTCTTGGCAAGGTCATTTGAGTGGCCTAATTACCGGTGTTTTACTCGCCCTTACCATTGGGATGAAGTGGCTACCCAAGGAAAATATGTGGAGCGAATTGGGTGATGAAGATGAGGAAAATACCCACAACGTTGAGCTGAATAATGAGGATCACGGGCATCACAACGATGACCCCTATGCGCGCTTTTAATCATTGAGTATATCGCCCAATCAGATGGTTGCCTGGCGACTTTTACGGTAAATGGAGATGTTGAGATTTTCTTAAATCATCGTCAAAATACCGGCGATGGTCGCACTCAAATAGTTGGCCAAAGTACCACAAATCAGTGCTTTTACACCCAGTTTTGCGAGGTCTTGTCGACGTGTAGGAGCGATTTTCCCAATTCCACCTACTTGTATGGCGATGGAGCTGAAATTGGCGAATCCGCAAAGGGCGAAAGTAGCAATCACTACGCTCACGGGCTGCAAGGTGGCACTGATGTCTTTCAAATGCAGGTAACCCACAAATTCATTCACCACCAATTTGGTGCCCATCAATCCACCAACGGCTTGAATGTCTTGCGATGGCACGCCCATTACATAGGCGAATCCAGAGAATAAATAACCCAAGATGGCTTCGAGTGATAGTTTTAATCCTACCAATCCGCCCAAACTACCCAAGATGAAATCGAACAGATAGATCAGCGCCAAAAAGCCGAGCAACATCGCCACCACATTCAAAGCAACGCCCAAACCTTCTGCAGCACCTTGCGAAATGGCGTCTAACAGGTTGGCGTTTTCCTTTTTGACTTCCAATTTAACGGTACCTGCGGTTTCGCTGACTTCGGTTTCGGGCCAAACAATTTTCGATATCACCAATGCGCCTGGTGCGGCCATGATACTTGCGGCCAATAAACTGCTGGCATCGATGCCCATCTGGATGTAGGTGGCCATCACACCGCCTGCGATACAAGCCATGGAGCCTGTCATGGAGGCCAACAATTCTGAATTGGTCATTCCCTTCACGTATGGGCCTATCATTAATTGTGCTTCAACCTGACCTACAAAAGCCGATGAAATATTGCTCAAGGCTTCGCTACCGCTCACGTGCATGAGGTAGTGCATTCCCTTGGCGATTTGTTTGATGATCCATTGTAGCACACCGATGTGATAAAAGATTTTCACCAACACGGCGATGAAGATGATGGTGGGCATCACCCGGAAAAAGAAAATGAAATTTTGACCGAAGACTTCTTGCATTTGGGCATCTCGCGCCAAAGGTCCAAAAATGAACTCCGCGCCTTTGTCAGAAAATTGCAGCAATTTTTGTACAACCTTACCCAAGGTGGCGAACACAGATTTGCCCATGGGGGTTTTGAGGATGAAAATGGCCAATAATACTTGTATGAGCAATCCAACCCCAACTGTGCGGTAGTTGATGGCTTTTCTGTTGTTTGAAAGTGCAAAGGCCAATGCAAAAATGACCACTATGCCTACGAATCCGATGAAATGCATTGCGGCAATATTACGATTATTTCACGTAATCCAACCCCACTTCAATGGAATCGATGAGTGCATGAATGACTTTAATGTGAATCTCTTGGGCGCGGTCGGCGTATTCACTGTGGGGTGCTCTGATTTCCACATCGAGCAGTGGAGCCATTTTACCACCGTCTTTGCCGGTTAATCCAACCACAACCATGCCTTTGGATTTGGCCATTTCTATGGCTTTGATCACGTTTTCGCTGTTTCCGCTGCTGCTTATACCCAACAAAACATCACCTTTTCTGCCTACGGCTTCTATGTAGCGCGAAAAAATTTGATCGTAACCATAATCGTTGCCCACACAGCTGATATGACTTACGTCGCTGATGGCGATGGCCGCAATGCCCGGTCTGTGGTTGCGATATCGGCCAGTAAGCTCTTCCGCGAAATGCATGGCATCGCAATGACTGCCGCCGTTTCCGCACGACAATATTTTGCCATCGTTTTTGATGCAATCAATCATGACATGGGCAGCTGCCCCGATGTTTTGCATTTGCTTTTCATCGTTCATGAAGGCTTGTAACGTCTCCATGGCTTGCTGAAAGTGGTTTTTGATGCGAATCATGGTTTGATTACTTACGTTTGTTGTATTCTGATACACCGTCTTTTAGGAACGATACAAATGGATCAACGGCGAATTTGAAATGATCAGCGCCGAGGGCTGGTTGTAACAAGTTTTCATTGGCATCGAGTAAGCAGTAAAGGGGCTGGGTTGTTTTGCCGAAATAGGCTTCTTCGATGTGCGCGTTTTTATCGCCCAATTTGGTAATGGTTTTACCTGCGGCGGTGGTGTACCACTGCGATTGGGGGAGGTTGATTTTTTTGTCGTCTACATACAACGATACAATCACGTAGTCTTTTTTGAGGAGGTTGAGGACTTCTTCATCGGCCCAAACCTTTTCTTCCATTTTTCTGCAGTTTACACAGCCGTGACCAGTAAAGTCGATGAACAAAGGCTTTTTCAATTCTCTGGCAGCGGCCAAAGCCTCGTCGTAGTCGTAGTAACCCACCAATCCATGGGGAATATGAAGTTGATTGGCGTAGGAAGGGGCTGTGGTGATGTTGCCTTCGCCTTGTGCGCCTCCTTTAAGGTTGCTATTGAAATCTTGGGTGCTCAACGGGGGCAAGTATCCTGCCAAGCCTTTGAGCGGTGCACCCCAAAGTCCGGGTATCATGTAGGCCACAAAAGTGAATGTTGCGATAACAAATCCCAATCTGGGCACGCTCAAATATTGAATGTCACTGTCGTGCGAGAACTTGATTTTGCCCAACAAATACAAACCCAAGAGAGTAAATATAACAATCCAAATGCTCAGATAAATTTCTCTATCGAGGATTCCCCAATGGTAGGTTTGATCAGGAATGCTCAAGAATTTCAATGCGAATGCCAATTCCACGAAGCCCAAAACCACTTTTACGCTGTTTAGCCATCCGCCGCTTTTGGGTAAGTTGTTGAGCCAAGAAGGGAAGAGTGCCAAGAGGCCAAAGGGCAAAGCAAAGGCCAGAGAGAAGCCAAACATGCCTATGATCGGTCGCATCGTATCGCCATGAACGGCTTCAACAAGTACTGTACCTACTATTGGACCTGTGCAAGAAAATGATACCAGGGCGATGGTTACTGCCATGAAGATGGCACCGGTGATTCCGCCTTTATCGGCTTGTTGGTCTACTTTGTTGACAATCCAAGAGGGCAGGGTGATTTCAAAAGCCCCAAAGAAGCTGGCGGCGAAAACAATGAAAATGACTGTGAAAAACAGGTTGGGGATCCAGTGCGTGCTCACGAAATTGGCTGCGTTGGATCCAAATGTGATGGCAACGATTGTACCGATGATTGTATAAAAACCGATCAAGCTGATGGAGAAAATGGCGGCGTCGCGCAAGGCGATTTTTCTGTTGTTGTTTTTGATGAAAAACGAAACCGTCATGGGAATCATTGGGAATACGCAAGGGGTGAGCAATGCTGTAAGACCACTGAGGAACGCCAAAATGAACAAGCCCATGAAGCCGCTGCTTTGTTCTTGGTTTTCTTGGCCATTGAACGTTTTGATGGCGATGGCTTTGCCATTTTTGTATGCGGGACCGTTGGTTGGGATATTGGTTACACTGGGCGATGCGGCTGCTGTATCAGTGGGTTCCGTAATTGTATTTTCTGTTGTGGGCGATGTGGTTTCCGACCCTGTTGTGGGTGCAGTGGCTTGGGCTGTGCCTATTACAGCCAGTGCCGGAGCGATGATTTTTACGTCGCGAATATTGTCGCAGCCCCCTTCGTTACAAATTTGACCATTGAAAAGCATTTGGATGCTGGTAATGGCGCTGAGGACTCTGATTTTTTGGCGGAATTCGCCTTTGCCTGTGAATTCTCCTGTGCTGCAGTTAAACACATCGGTTTCTTTCACCATGTGATCGCCTACCCCGTAAAATTTGCCCACCAATTGGTAGCTGGGGTTGGGCGTGAAGTCGATGCTGGCGCGGATAGGACCATTGTCGTCACCACAATCGCTCTTTTCGCTATATACGTGAAATCCTTTGGCAACATCAAAGCGAACAATGATCTCGATGACATCGCCAGCGGAAGCACTGGTTTTGGAATAACTGGCCTTGAAATTGGGTTTTGGGAAGCCAGCTTGTGCTTGGGCACCCAAAAATGTGAATAGGGCAATCAGGGTGAACAGAAAACGTTTCAACATGGTATGTACAAATTTCGGGATTTATCGCTTAAAAATAGCATGTTAGTACACATTCATTGGATAAATCGAATGGGAATTGGTGGCGGTGGGGGTTAGGTTTGCATCGATGAAATTCATTTTTAATCGGTTTTTTCGTTGCAAAGCAGTCTTGGCGGTTGTGTTATTGGGGAGTTTGCTGCCATTGAAAGGACAGTTGATGAGCACGAGGCAGTATATAGATTCCTTCAAATTTGTGGCGATGCAAGAGATGCGGGCGCATGGTGTGCCGGCGAGTATTACTTTGGGGCAGGGGGTTTTGGAGAGTGCGAGTGGCAATAGCAAATTGGCAAAAAACTGCAACAATCATTTTGGGATTAAGTGCCGAACCAACTGGACGGGCAAGTTTTGTTTGGCCGATGACGATGCCAAAGACGAGTGTTTTCGGGGGTATGAAACGGCGTTCGATAGCTACAGAGATCATTCTTTGTTTTTGAAGGGTGGAAAGCGGTATTTTTTTCTGTTCGAATTAACGGCCACAGATTATAAAGGTTGGGCCAATGGCTTGCGTGAGGCGGGTTATGCCACCAATCCAAATTATGGGAATATTTTGATTGGCGTGATCGAAAAATATCGCCTCAGTCAATACGACTCGATGGTGGTTTTGGGCGAGGATTTTTTTACGCCGATATCTTCAAACAATCAAACCACGATGGAAGTGAATGGCATTCAGGCCATTGTGGCTAAACCGGGAGAAACGCCAGAGGAGGTTGCGGCCAGATACAATATGTCTACTTGGCAGATTTACAAGTACAATGATATTTCGAAAGGACAAATGTTGAACCCTGGTGAAATCATTTATTTGAAGCCAAAAAGACGCAGAGCAACCGAGGGGAATCACATCGTAAAAAATGGTGAAACCATGCGCGATATTTCACAGAAGTACGGCATGAAGGTCAAGCATTTGTATAAGTTGAATCGCTTGGAACCGGGTTTGGAAGTGCGGCCGGGGGAGGTAATCAATTTGAAGGAAAAGCGTGAAACCCCGCCAGCGATTTTGGAGAGGAACGAAAATCCCAATCAAGTGCGTGCGGTGGATTTGATATTGAATCAACGTTCGGTGACCACCGAGAATCGACCCAAGGGTACGGTATACGAAGTTCAGCAAGGGGAAACTTTGCAAGACATCGCCCAGAGAATGGGGGTAACGGCTTTGGATTTGGCGAGGTGGAATAATTTGGATGGCTATGCCGTTGCGGCCGGACAAATTCTGGTGTTGCGACCCAATGTGAAAATGAGCGAGGAAACGCAGGTGGATTATCGCAATTTCATGAGCAATTCGGGCAGTCCGAAATCGCCCAGGACCCATATTGTGATTCGGGGTGAAACACTGTTTTCGATCGCTCGGTTGTATAGCCTGCCGGTTGACTCACTCACCGTTTGGAATCAGCTCCAAGGAAAGCCGCTGATGGTGGATCGCACTTTGTATTTGCAGAGAACGACCGCTGCGGGGAAATCCAAGCTGGATCCCAATTCGGGTTCTTTGAATGGTGCTGCAGTGTATGATGCCTTTCACTTTGTGCAACCGGGAGAGACTTTGTATTCGATTTCCCGTAAATATTCGGTGTCGGTAGACCAGGTGAAAGAGTGGAATCGATTGACTGGCAATCAAATAGAGGTGGGTCAGCGGTTGCGGGTAAGGCCGGAGTGATTCGGGGTTCTTACGAACGGATGAGATAGTGGATGGAATTGCCCATGTTCTGTTGTAGTACAATCTCTTTGCTGCCCACATCGGAAAGTCGATCGAAACTTCCCTGGGGGTGATAGATACTCAGAAGTTCCATGTCTGTATGCAATTGAACCAGCAATCCAAGGTTTTCTAGTGAATGTATGAGGGGTTCGTGGCGATTTTCTTTGTTGTCGATCACACACCGAAAGTAGATGGCAGAGTTCTGCATCAGATTGCAGCGTACTTTGTTTTCGGAAAGCGCTTGGAATATCTGTTTTAGGTGGTCTTCGGCAATGAAAGTGAAGTCGCGGGTGCTGATTTCCAGCAAAAGTTGCTGGTCTTTGTGGATTTTACAGGGCACTGAAATGGTGCTGCTATCGGCGCTCACTTTGGTGCCATTGTCATCTGGATTGATGAAGGATTTCACAAAGAGGGGGATGCCATTGGCTTGCAGGGGCTGAATGGTTTTTGGGTGGATGACTGATGCACCGTAATATGCCAGTTCTATGGCATCGTTGTAGGTGAGTTCGGGGATGAGCACGGCATTGTTGAATTTTTTTGGATCGGCATTCATCACACCGGCCACGTCTTTCCAAATGGTGATGGATTCAGCGCCCATGACGCTACCAAAGATGGCCGCACTGTAATCGGAGCCTTCTCTTCCCAAGGTGGTGGTTTCGCCGGAAAATCCTTTGCCTATGAATCCTTGGGTAATGACCAAGTTTTTCTTTGCGATGGGCAACAAGCGATTTTTGATCACTTTCTCGGTTTCTTTCCACTGAACACGTGCGTCACGGTGTCTGGAATCGGTGAGTATGAAGTTGCGTGCATCCACCCATTGGTTCGCTATTTTTTGTGATAACAAGTAGTTACTCACGATTTTGGTGGCCATCATTTCCCCGTAACCGATGATTTGGTCATACAAAAAGTCGTAATCTTCTTGCAAATTGGGGTTGTCTACAAAACATTCGAGCTCCAAATAAAGATTTTTGATGTCGCTTACCCCCACCAAGTTGTCCTCACCGAATAGGTTGTTGAGGATTTCATTGTGGTAATCGAACACGGTTTGAAGGGCTTGATTGGCCATACCAGTGTTGTGAAAACAGTGGTGAACGACCTGCTCTAACGCATTGGTAGTCTTGCCCATAGCACTAATTACAACCAAAATATTGTTTTGGTTATAAGATTGGATGATGCGGGCTACATTTTGAACTCCTTGTGCGTCTTTTACAGAGGCTCCTCCGAATTTGAATATTTTCATCGATAAATGGGGTAGACGGTTAATTGAGGATTTTGTTGTTGTTTTGCAAAATAAATACCAATTGCTCTGATTGTTGTTATGTCGTACTCTAAAGTTATCACCCTCGAACAATATATTGTAGACCAACAGGCGCTCTACAAGGATGCCCAAGGCTCATTGAGTAAGATTTTTCGTTCGCTTGAGTTGGCGGCGAAGATGGTTAACAGGGATGTGAGAAAGGCGGGATTGGTTGATATATTGGGCAATCAGGGGTCAACGAACATTCAGGGCGAGGAGCAGAAAAAATTGGATGTGATTGCCAACGACATATTCATTGCTTCATTGAGTAGAAGCGGTGAGGTATGTATGATCATTTCTGAGGAGAACGACGATGTGTTTTATGTTGAGGGCGCTGAAAATGAGAAGTACATCGTGGCGATGGATCCACTGGATGGTAGTTCAAACATTGACGTGAATGCCAGCATAGGTACCATTTTTAGCATTTATACGCGCAAAAATCCGATGTCGAAACCCACAGTGGAAGATTGTTTGCAAAAAGGCAAGCACCAAGTGGCTGCGGGATATTTCATTTATGGATCAAGCACCATGTTGGTTTATTCAACGGGTGTGGGTGTGAATGGATTTACTTTAGACGATAGCATTCAAGAGTTTTGTTTGAGTCACCCCAACATTCAAACGCCGGCTGATGGAAAGATTTTCAGCGTGAACGAAGGCAATTTGGAGGATTTCCCACAGGGGGTTCAGGATTATATTTCTTTCTGTAAGGCGAAGGACAAGGCCACAAATCGACCTTATTCGGCGCGATACATTGGTTCATTGATTGCGGATTTTCACCGGAATTTGCTCAAGGGCGGGATTTTCATTTATCCTCCCACAGAAAAGGCTCCCAACGGGAAGTTGCGTTTGATGTATGAGTGCAACACCATGGCATTTTTGGTAGAACAGGCAGGTGGTGCTGCGAGCACGGGTACTGAGCGTGTATTGGATGTGAAGCCCACTGAATTGCATCAGCGCGTACCGATGTTCGTGGGGTCGAAAAACATGGTGGATTTAGCCGTGGCGATGCTCAATGAAGAGACCGCTATTGGGGTTCTTGCATAATCATTTGTAAAATTTCCAGCGATTGAATGGTTTTGCCAGGGATGGCATGGATTTCCACGTAATCAACCAATTTGTTTACCAGGTTTTTTCTCGTTTTGCTGGGTGCGGATTTGATTTCGCCAGTGATGATTCTTGCGAGTATTTCGCAGGCCTCGGGTTCAATGGTGTTGGAAGGAATGCTCTTGGCGGTGGCGGCGGTGCCCGATAGTATATCGAGGCCCAGCCTACAAGCTTCTTCGTTGAGCTGCAGGCCGTGGCCGGTGACTTCGCAAAATTCGAATAGATATTGAATGGGTAGAATGGGCAGGTGGTCGCATCCCACATTTAGTTGTTGGAAGGTGTGTTTGGAAATATCAAACAGTTGCTCTTCGGGTTGTTCCTCGTGTAAAATGTGACTCAATAGTTCTAAGAAAAACCATCGAACCTGATCGTGCAAGGGATTGTGGCTATAACCCCATCCCGATAGCAGCGATACTTCTTTGGTGCGCATCATACCGCGTGATTGTTTGTGAAAAACCACTTCAATCAATGTCCCTGGTTGGAACAAAGAGTTTTTGTTGTGTTTTCCATGCAATCCTTGTATGAGGAAGGGGATCAGTCCGAAATCTCGGGTGAACAACTTTACCACCGCCGAATGGTCGGTGTAGGGCGTTCGTTTTACCACTAGGGCTTCGGACTTAACCAGCATGAAATCAGTCTACCCAATCAGCCAAGAACAAATTGGTGTCTCGGGTTCCGTGGTTGTTTCGGTTTGAACTGAAAATCAATTGTTTGCCATCGGGCGAGAACATCGGAAAGGCATTGAAAATGCTGTTGTTTGTGATGCGCTCCAAGCCTGTGCCGTCTTCGTTGATCATATAAAGCTGAAAATCATAACCTCTTTTGCTGTGGTGGTTGCTGGAGAAAATGATTTTTTTGCCTGCAGGATGATAAAAAGGTGCCCAGTTGGCTTTGCCCAGTTGAGTAACTTGTTTGAGGTCACTGCCATCCACATTGCATGTGTAGATTTCCATGTTGGTGGGCTCTACCAGGCCTTTGCTGAGAAGGTCTTTGTACTTGGTGACGTCTTCTTCTGTTTGAGGTCTGCTGGCGCGGAAAACCAACTTCTTGGAATCTGGTGAGAAAAATGCCCCGCCATCATAACCCAATCCCGTGGTGATTTGTCGTTGATTGCTGCCATCGATGTTCATGATCCACAGTTCCAAATCGCCCGATCTTGTGCTAGTGAAAACAATGGATTTGCCATCGGGCGATACGGTACCTTCAGCATCGTATCCGGGCGCATTGGTGAGTTTTTGGGTGATGTTTCCTTTTAAATCGGCCACGTAAATGTCGAAATCAGGATAAATGGCCCAAACGTACTTGCCGTTGGATTCGGGGTTTGGCGGACAAGCGCTATCGCCTTCATGGGTGCTGGCGTAGAGGATGTGCTTGTTGTCTGGCATGAAATAAGAACAGGTGGTTCGGCCCAAACCGGTGCTCACCAAATCTGATTTGCGCGTGGTGTCTTTGCCCATTTTTTTCACGGGCGATGTGAAAATCTGATCGCATTCAACACCCCATTGCTTGAAATTGCTTTGAAAAGTAATTGCCTTACTGTCAAAACTCCAATACGCCTCGGCATTGTCGCCCCCAAAGGTCAATTGTCTTAGATTCTTCAGGTGGGTTTCAGGCGCAGTTTGTGATGCCGTGGGCTGGTGGTTGTGATTTTCGTGTTGGGCCACCAATGTAGATACAGCGGTGGCCATCGTTAAGGTTATGATAAGGTTTTTCACTGTAGGTTTGGTTCTATTTCTATTGGCGGGACGTAAAATCTTCCACGGCCTTTGATTTGGGTAAGCAATGTTCTAATTCGGGATTGTCTAATGGCCAATTTTTCAACTGCGTGGCCATCGTTCAAATTCATGCGTGTCATTCTTTTTTGCAATTGGTGCAATTTGTGGAACCATTTGCCTTTGTCGTTTTTTTTGTTACTCATGGTTTGATTTTTTAAGGTTAGACATTGCATCGGAAAACCGATTTGTTGGATGCAAATTATTCAAAAAATCGAGAAATAAAAATGACATTGTACCAAAGCGCTGAAAAAGGCGAGGAAAGTTTATTTCAAAATTTCCCAAGCCATTTTTGGGTACCCTTTGACGCCTTGATCGTTGTAAAAATCTACAAACTTCATTTTGATGATGGCGTCTGTGGTTTTGATCAAATACACGCGGTTGGGGACCATCGTATAGCGCTCGGCGGTTTGGTCGTATTGTTTCCAATCGTAACCAATTTCATCTTGTTTTATATTAAAGGTTGCGGCCAAGGCAGTTGTTTTATCAATGGCATCAAAGTTCACTTTGTCGAGCTGCGCCACTGAAACCTTCTTTGGATTGATGAGTACCCCGCGAATCACATAAGGGTAGGGCACGCCATTGGCATCGGGTACAGTTTCCTTGTAAGTAGTGAACAAAATGTCCCACTGGTGATTGTCCATGGGCTCATTTTCTACCACGCGATGCTCCAAGAAATGATAGTAAACAAAATTCTTGTTGGGGTTGATGGCGATGGTTTCGGTGCGATCCAAAGTTTTTTGGTTTAACAATCCGTAAGTGATGCTGTAGGATATACCGGGTTTGAAATCGGTGATTTGCAATTGAACATAGCGGGTGCTGTCTTTGATTTTATCGCCCAAATCGATCACATAGGTGTAGTCATTCACTTCCCACTGTGCGCCATTTTTTACAAATGCGGAAGGAAAGGCAGACGAGTCAGGGTCGCCATTGGGGTTGTCGAAATGCCATTGTACTTTTTTGATACTATCGGTTGTGATCTTGCCGAAACTACTTCCAGCAAATCGTGCCACACCGAAACTCGCACTGATGCCGCCATTGATGGAAACGCGTGGTTGGTTGGGGTTACAAGAAAAGCCCATGTGCCAAAGTCCGAAAGCATTGGTTTCAGTTTTTTGGGTGGCAAAATCAAACCACAGCTGGTTCGCGTATGTTTCCCCCATTGCAAAAATCTGCGATTGTACGCCCACCGATGTTTTGGGCTGTGGATACAGTTTTTCAGGTTTTTCGCAAGCGGTAAAAAAAGCGGTCGCGATCAAGCCTAGCAGTACGATATTTTTACAGCGTATCATTGGAATTGGAAGGTGAGTGACAAAAATAAGGCCCTGCCGGGTGAAATGTTCAGAACGCCATTGCCGCCGTGGATGCCTCCGCCGGCCTGTCCTTGAAGTTGAGTTACGTTCAACAAATTCTTACACCCCGCTTGCAGCATGATTGGGTGGTTGGATTCGTTGGCGATGGTGGTATTCAGGGTGAAATCAACCAGCGTGTAGGGCGCAATTTGGTAAGTATTTCCGTTGGCTAAAAATCCTTGGGTATTGCCACTGTACCTACAGAATAGCTGTGCACTGCTTCTGGTTTTTCGGTGAATCAATTTCAGGTTGAACTTGCCTTGAATGGTATTGAAACCCTGCCAATCGCTGGAATCGGACAGTTGACTGCGTGTGTTGATCCAGTCTGCACCTAGGGTGGCTGTGGTAGTCCATGCTGAGCGATAGTGAGCTTTATACGTGAGGTCGATATCGAGGTTTGTCCCCGAGCTATTGATTTTGCCGATGTTGATGTATTGATACAACTGAGTGCTTTGATCCAGCATCGCCAGTTGGATTTGCTGCGATACATGGTTGTAGAATCCGCGAGTATTCAACTCCACGGCCAAAATTCTGCCATTGATGTCGGGGTAGGTGTGACGGTATTTGTAGGATGCCATGGCATTATGGGCTACCTCCGCCTGCAATAGTTCGTTGCCCCGCACATTGTGGTTGATGTCTACAAACAAGAAATACAATTCTTTTAAGCTCGGTGCGCGATACCCTTTTGCATAAGACAATCGCCACATCGAGTTGCCAATTTTATAGCGGGTTTGTAAGGCGGGAATGATGGGGGTGAAGCGAAGATTTTGTGTTGTTGTGAGAATGGGCTCACCAAATCGGGAGTTGAAATTGCCCCTTAAACTAGGCTGTATGAGCAATTGATAGTTGGGTTGCCATTTCCCTTGAGCGAAAATTCCCACATCGGTGATGCTTTTGGGCTCGCGAATTTTTCCTGTAGATAAAATTTCGTGGTTGGCGTCGTAGCCCAGCATGATTGTGTTTTTACGAACCCGCTTTTTTTCGATTTCAAAAAATCCTCGGGCGTTGAAGAGGTGGTTTCGGGTTGTATCGCGCTCACCAATGAATGAGGGTGTTTCCTCTCCGGTTACCAAGTTTCTTTTCACCAGTGTGTTGAGGCGATGGTAGCCGTTCCAACTGTTGTTGAATTTGGCGTTGATGGATTTGTTTCCCACGCTGAATCTGCCGCTACTCTGAATCGCTGCATCGCTGCGCTGAGTAAAAAATCGATTGTTGTAGCCGGTTACGGTGATTAGGTTGAATTCCGCATTGCTGCGATCCAGCATGTTTTCGTAAAAGTGGTTGGCGCGGATATCGTGCCGAAATTTATCGCCCCTCACATGAAATCCCAATCCTCCGAAATATTTGGTTTTAGGTTTCCAGTCGTAATTGCGGGTGAGGGTGTCGAAGTCCATGCCGCCAAAGAAATGTCGACCAGCAAATAACTGCAACGTTGAATGCTGTCGCTTCACCGGAATGGCAAAATCCACATCGAGGTTGGTATTTTGTGTGCCATCCAAGAAAAGACGCGCATTGGTTTTGGTGTGCGTTAAAATGGGCTGTTTGGTGATGATGTTGATGATACCACCCATGGCATCGGAGCCAAACAATACGCTCATCGGGCCTTCGATGATTTCTATTTGTTCGATTTGATTTGTGGGAATTTGTGAAATGTCGATGTTGCCATTCAAACGCCCGGCCACAGGTGCACCGTTGACCAATATTTTGACCGACTGTCCGCTCAGACCTTGCAAAGAGATGCCAGTACCGAGTTGGGCATCCTGACTAATTAAAATGCCGCTTTGGTTCTGAAGAACCTCAGCGGCATTTTGGGCACCCATCTCTTTGATGGTTTGGGCGCCAATGACTTTGACTTGCTCTGTGGCACCACTCACGGCAACGCCTTTGATGGAGCAGGAAACACTCGCAGGGTCGAGCACCAGCAAATCATGCAGAGTGTCTTTGCTTTGTGAAAAAAGCACTGCGGGTATGATCCCTATCAAACAAAGAAGCGTTTTCCGCATGCGGAATTAGTGTTTTACGAATGGCAATTGTACGCGGTCTGATTCACTGCTGATTTGAACAAAATAGGTTCCGGCGGTAAGCGCAGTTACATCCAAAGTTACTGCGGTTTGGTTACTGAAATCGATGGTTTGCTGCAAAACGATTCTGCCATCGGCTGCCAATATGTTGACACTCGATACTGATTTTTGTTCGGGTGCCCAGATCATCAAGCTGTTTTGAACGGGGTTGGGGAACAATTTCACCATGGCTTGTTTCTTTTCGCTGCGCACGGAGGCGGTGGGCGTAAGGGCCAATTTGCGGAACTGACTTTCACCACGCGATGAGCCTGTGAAGCCGGTGAACGACATCATGTAGTAGGCGGTGTCTGCGCTACCTGGGGTGTTACGAACACTTTCTACCACGTAATTCCATTCGGTTTGGATGGTCCACCTGCCAGTGCTGTTGTCAAACGACTTCCAATCTCCGCCGATGCGGGTCATGTCTTTGCTCAATTCTGCTGGTGTGCCTGGCATCTTTACGCCGGCAATGGCTTGTTTGGGGTTTGATGCGAGCATGTCCCATCCGTAGGTGGTTACTTTGGCTACGCGGTTTCCGCGTTTGCTTTCAACGCCCATGGTTGGGTACATTACGGGTGTTCCACCACCTGGAGGCGTTGTGAGTGCATAGTAACGGGTGAACAACAAATCCCAATCGTCGCGAGAAGGTTCAGGGAATACATCGCCCACACCCAAAGTGTAATATTTGTAACTCTTGCCGGTGGCACTGCTTTGTAACAATGTATCCGTTTTGTCAAAAGTGCCATCCACCATCGCTGTGCGGAAAATGAAATCTCCGTTGGGGTTTTGTTTGATGGGCATGAATTTTACGAAGGATTTGCCGGTACCTATTCCAGGGTGGGTGATTACAAATAGGTAGAGCGAGTCGCCAGCAACCTCTTTGGTGGTTGGGTCATATACGCCCCAACTAAAATCCCACATGTTTCCGGGGTTGGTGGATTGGTTTAACGCACCTTTTTCATGCACATTGATATCGTTGTAGAATTTCTTCCATGCGGCCCATCCCGAAGTATCGAATTGAGAAAATTGTGAGTTGTCGCCTTTGGGGTAAGCATACACTTCTACACCGCCCATGTGGTTCACGCGGATGCAGTTGTCGCGCGAAACGGTGGTGTGTGAAAAATGCCATTGGTCTATTGGGGCAGATGCTTCTGCGCCTGTTCTGATGTTGTAATAAACCGCTTTGCCATATCCAGCGCCCATCGCCACAGAGTCGGAAACAACGGTTTGCGCTTGGATGGGTGTGCTGCACAGTGTTGCAATCACGGTGCCTAGAATTAATTGTGCTTTTTTCATGTTTTTTCGGTGGCACAAAATTATCTCAAGCCCGCTGGTGGAGGCCTATCCGAATTGTAAGGATTTGGTCATAAGAATGTCACGAACTAATGAATTTACTTTTGTTAGGATTTGCAATTCAGCAGTAACTTTGTGCGTTGAAAGTGAGTGTTCGATGGCAAAAATTAAAATAGATATTTCTGGGAAAGTGGCCAAGCCACAGATCGTGGTTGGGATTGATTTGGGAACCACCAATAGTTTGGTGGCGTGGGTGAATCCCGCAACGGGTGCTGCGGAAATCATCGCTGATGCCATGGGCGCTTTGGTGCCGTCTGTGATTGCTTTTGGCGATGGCGGTGTTGCCCAAGTGGGGGTTTTGGCAAAATCGGGATTGGTGGATCGCCCTGATCGAACCGTATTTAGTGTGAAAAGGCTTTTGGGCAAGAGTTATAAAGACATAGCCTCCTTTCAATCTTATTTGGGTTATAGAATCATCGACGAGGAAAAAGATGCGATGGTCAAGGTGCAGGTCGATGATCGATTTTACAATCCGATTGAGTTGAGCGCCATCATACTGAGGGAGTTGAAACAAAAGGCGGAGCGCGTTTTGAATGCCGATGTTTTGCAAGCGGTGGTTACTGTGCCTGCGTATTTCAATGATTCTCAGCGACAAGCCACAAGGGATGCGGGGAAATTGGCGGGTTTGGAGGTGTTGCGCATCGTGAATGAGCCCACTGCAGCCAGTTTGAGTTATGGCATTGGGTTGGATAGAGACAAAGAGCAAACGGTGTTGGTATACGATTTGGGGGGAGGTACGTTTGATGTATCCATATTGAAGATTGAAGATGGCGTATTTGAGGTGCTGTCTACCAAGGGAGATACGGCGTTGGGTGGTGATGACATTGATCGATCGGTAATGATGCATTGGCAATCGGAGCATTTGGCGCTGTCTGAATTAACAGCCGTAGGCGATGTGCATCGCTTGCGTTTGTTGGCGGAGGAGGCGAAGGTGTTTTTGGGTGCCAATGAAGATAAAGTGTTTTTACATGCCTTTGATTTGGGCGATGGCAGCGTGGTTGATTTGCGGTTGGATTATCATGGGTTGGAGGCGGCCGCAAGACCACTCATGCTCAAAACCAAAGATTGCATTGCGGCCGCCCTCCGCGATGCTCAACTGAAACCCGATCACATCGAAGCGGTAGTGATGGTGGGTGGTTCTACCCGCTATCCGGAAGTATTGAAATTGCTCAGTGGCATGTTTCCGCATGTAACTGTGAACAATCAAATCAACCCCGATGAAGTGGTGGCGTTGGGTGCTGCCATAGAAGCCGACGTACTTGCGGGCAATCGCAAAGATGTGTTGCTGTTGGATGTGACCCCCCTGAGCTTGGGTATTGAAACAGCCGGTGGTTTGATGGATGTGCTGATTCCACGAAACAACAAAATCCCCTGTAAAGTGGGTCGTGAGTATACCACCTCCGTAGACGGTCAAGTGAATTTGATGATCAGCATCTATCAAGGCGAAAGAGAAATGGTATCGGAAAACAGGAAGTTGGGAGAGTTTGTGCTCAAAGGAATTCCAGCCATGCCCGCCGGCCTGCCAAAAATTGAAGTGGTTTTTGCGCTCGATGCCGATGGATTGCTGAAAGTACAAGCCAAAGAATTGAGAAGTGGCGTGGTACAACACATCGAAATCAAGCCCCAATACGGACTCACCGACGATCAAGTAGAAAAAATGCTGCTCGAAGGATTCCAGTTTGCACAGGCCGATATACAAACACGCCTTCATCAAGAAGCCATCAATGAAGGGCAGCAATTGGTGTATTTGGCGAAAAGATTCATGGAGAAAAATGCGAATTTGATGAATGTAGAAGAAATTGAGGGCACCAAACAACGCATTGTGGCCTTGGAGTGTCTATTGCGTGAGCGGGCCGAAAAAGACATGATTCTTTCTGCGGTAACGGATTTGAACGATTATACACGTCCGTTTGCTGAGCGATTGATGGATGTAGCGGTTTCGGCGGCACTCAAAGGAAAAGAAATATAATTGTATAGAACGATGAAAATCAAACAGTGGATTTTGGTGACTTGTATGGGCATGATGTCTGTTCAAGGAAATGCCCAAGCTGTTTCTGATTTGGAATATGAAGGCCGTCAGAACTATGGCTTGAAGTTGGGAATGGGTTTGAATTCGATGTACGGCGGTAAATTGATCAATCCAAGGCCAACCGTTGGATTTATGGCGGGGTTTTATCTTCATACGAATCCCGAAAAGCGTTCGCCATTGGGGTTTCAAACCGGGCTGGATCTTCGGATGCGGGGCAGCAATTTTGCCAATGGGAAACAGGGCGATTCCAACATCAATCGAAGTTATACCAAAATCGCCATCATGAGCATGGACGTGCCTTTGTTGATGACCTATCGCTTATCGAAGCAGCGCGATAAAACCATCAAGCAGTTGCAGGCGGGCTTGCAGTTGGGATACAATTTCAATTCTGTGATGTATGTGGGGCCCGGGAAAATTCCACTGCCAACCTCATTGAGTACATTCAATTCTACCGAAAAGTGGAACAGATTGCCCATCAAACTCATGGATTATCAGGCCACCGTGGGGTATCAGTCGCGCGGCGAATCGTATGGTTATTCGGTATCGGTAAAAATGGGATTGAGGAATTTGAACGATGATTTTGTGATTCGTGGGTTGGTGGATTTGAACAACGATGGCATCCCGGAAACTGAGCAGGAGCTGATTTCCCCCAGCACAGATCCTAAGAACGAAAAGCCCGGTACGCCCCAAATGATTGGCACCTGGAGCGTGGAATTTGCTTTGGTTTTTTAAGAACCCGCGGATTCCGTACCTTTGTAAATCTTATCACATTCCATGTCTACCGTTGCTTTTTATACCCTTGGCTGTAAGCTCAATTTTGCTGAAAGCAGTGCCATCGGACAGCAATTGAGTAAGGCAGGCTTTGAGAAAAAGGAATTTCAAGACGGTGCAGATTTGTATGTGATCAACACTTGTAGCGTAACAGATCATGCCGATCGGAAGTGTAAAAAGGTGGTTCGGGAAGCGTTAAAGCAAAATCCCAATGCTTATGTGGTGGTGATTGGATGTTATGCGCAGCTGAAACCCAATGAAATTGCACAAATTCCGGGTGTAGATATGGTGCTCGGCGCCGCAGAGAAATTTCAACTGGTAGATCACTTGCACACATTGGTGAAGGAACCCAAGCCATTGGTTTTCAATGCGCCCATTAAAGAAGTGAACGATTTTGTGCCCGGTTACAGCTTGGGTGATAGAACCCGGATCTTTTTGAAAGTGCAAGACGGGTGCGATTATTTTTGCAGTTTTTGTACCATTCCGTTGGCCCGCGGCAAAAGCAGGAGTGGCAATGTGGAGGCAACCCTGAAATTGGTGGAAGAAGCCGCCCAGCAAGGGGCCAAGGAAATCGTGTTAACGGGTGTTAACCTCGGTGATTTTGGCGTGGAGCACGAGCAAACATTTTTTGACCTCGTGCAAGCCATCGATCAGGTGGAAGGCGTGGATCGCTACAGAATCAGTAGCATCGAACCCAATTTGCTCACCGATGAAATCATTGAATTTGTATCAAAAAGCAATCGCTTCGTGCCCCATTTTCACATCCCGTTGCAAAGCGGTAGCGATGAGATTTTGGTGCGCATGCGACGGAAATATTTGCGTGAATTGTATCAATCACGAATCAACAAAATCAAAACATTGATGCCTCACTGCGGCATTGGGGTAGATGTAATTGTGGGCTTTCCTGGTGAAACCGAAGAGCATTTCCTCGAAACCTATCAGTTTTTGAACGAATTGGATGTGTCGTACCTGCACGTTTTTCCCTATTCGGAACGGGCCAATACCACGGCCAAAAAAATGAGGGATGTGGTGCCCGTGAAGGTGAGAATGGAGCGCGGTGAGATGCTTCGCGGCTTGAGTGAAAAGAAGCGCATGGCCTTTTACAGAGAGCATTTGGGTACGCAAAGGCCGGTGTTGTTTGAGGAGGAAGAGCGCAGGGGGGTGATGTTTGGCTTTACGGATAACTACATCAAAGTGGCCACAGATTATGACCCATTGTTGGTGAATACCGTGGCCAATGTAACGTTGTCTGAACTGGATTCCGAAGGATGGGTGAATGCAGCATTTGATTACGCCGGAGTTGAGCATTAACTTGCACCTGTGTTTCCAACCCTCTATCATTTTATTTTCGATCTTACTGGTCTATCACTGCCATTTTTGAAAGTGGTAAATACGTTTGGCTTTTTTGTGGCCATGAGCATTGGCGCGGCTTTCTGGGCGATGTCGTCTGAACTGGATCGCAAAACCGGATTGGGGCAGTTCGCCAAGGTGAAGGTGAAACAGATCACTGGGGGCGCGGTTGCAAAAAGTGAATATGTGTTGAATGCCGTGATGGCGTTCTTGTTTGGTTATAAAATTTTGTATTTGATGGTTGAAACGGGTGATGGTTTTTCGCCCCAAGATCATGTATTTTCTACCGAAGGCAGCTGGTTGTTTGGTGTCTTGGCGATGGCGTTTTCAGTTTGGCGTACATGGGCTGCGGATCAAAAGCAAAGGGCTCAATTGCCCACCGAAACATTGGTTGAATCTGGTGCCTCTGCCCACATGTCGAACATCACCACCATCGCTTTGCTCAGTGGATTTCTCGGGGCGAAGGTTTTTCACTTGTTGGAAACGCCCAGTGAGATTCATTGGGAGACCTTTTTGATGGATTTGCTCACCAGCGGTGGGTGGACGTTCTATGGTGGGTTGATATGCGGCGCGGCGGGAGTGATATGGTATACCGCCAAAAAAGGGATGCACTGGCGACATGTGTTTGATGCGGGCGGACCGGCGATGATGTTGAGTTATGGCTTGGGTAGGTTTGGTTGTCATTTTTCTGGCGACGGCGATTGGGGTATTGCCAATTTGAAAGCCAATCCAGGTTTGCCAGATTGGGCTTGGGCATACAAATACCCGCACAACGTGTTGGGCAAAGATTATGCATCAACCGGAATGGAAATGATACCGGGTTGTTCGGGAGAATATTGCTATCAATTGGCGGTGCCGGTATATCCAACGCCCTTGTATGAGGCGCTGATGGCTTTGGGGTTGTTTGCGATATTGTGGTTTGTGTTGAGGAAGCGCAATTTCGCGCCGTTTCAGTTTTTCTCGGTATATATGGTGATGGCGGGTTTGGAGCGGATGCTCATCGAATCGATTCGTGAACACGGTGTGAGTTTGTATAGAATGATGGGGATGGAGTTTTCTCAAGCGCAGATGATTTCTTTGGCGTTGATGTTGTTTGGCGCTGTGGGGTTTGTATGGGCTGGAAAATCGCCGATCATCGAAAAGCAAAAAGTGGATTAGACGTTATAAATGATGAAAAGTTTAAAGGGTTGGGTGGCTTTTTTGTTGGTTTCCTTGTCTGGGGGGCTAACGGCACAAATATGGGGTGGGGATGCGCCGGCGAAGGTAGATACCATCGTAACGAATGATTTTGAGCGATTGGATCCGGTGATGATATCGGGGAGTATGGATGAGGCCCGGAAAAAGGAATATCAAATTCTGAAGCGCAGAGTGATAAAAACCATGCCTTATGCGAAGATGGCGGCCATGAAAATGAAGGCGATGGAGGATAAATTACAAACCATTCAGGGTAAGAAGGAGCGCAAAAAGTATATCAAACAGTGTGAAGCGAGCATCAAACAGATGTATATGGATCAGTTGAAAAACATGACCATTGGGGAGGGACAGGTGTTGATGAAGTTGTTACATCGGGAAACGGGAAAGACCACTTGGGAGATCATGAAGAATTATCGCGGTACTACGGAGGCACTGTTTTGGCAGGCTTTTGGGAGTTTGTACGGACATACGTTGAAGCAGGAGTACGACCCGGTATTGGATTATCAGATTGATCACATCATCAAGCAGG